>Ga0316207_10002249_pt1 | contig 20432 bp, 13 predicted proteins | sample 6weekpyrite_MG_FD_204943 | JGI IMG/M metagenome (GOLD analysis project Ga0316207, IMG submission 204943) | Microbial mat bacterial communities from mineral coupon in-situ incubated in ocean water Damariscotta River, Maine, United States -... | ecosystem: Environmental > Aquatic > Marine >...
ACGTTCAAATAAACCACCCAGCATACATGCAAGACGCATATTAAGATGGTTGAAAGCGGTGTCCTGAATCAGGTAAATGGTTTCACACAGTCTTTCTGTTAATGTTGAAATAACGTAATTACGAAATGGTTCAATTTCATTCATCATTTCTTTAAAGCTGGTTGAGCTAATAACCAGTGCTTTTACGTTAGACTCAGTGGTCGCAATGGCATTGAAGGATTTATTCTTGAGTAAGCTGTTCAGGCTAAGAATGCAAAGATCACCTGCCTGCACACGGTATAAGGTAATTTCTCTTCCGTCTTCAGCTGTCTGGTAAATACGAATAGTACCTTCCAGTATCAGCATAAAGTTGTTGCAGGCGGTGCTGCCACTAAATAAGGTTGTATCAGGCTCTGTTTCTAATAAACGAGCACCATCTATTGTATCAATCCATGATCTTTCTTTAATGCCAGCAAGCTCGCTGTATGTAGAATTAATTTTTTGAAAGCGACTCATCTCAGAAACATCCTGAAGAGGTTTCTGGGTATTGAACAACTGCATACAACCACCTGAAAATAAAATAAAAAGTTCTAATAATTAGTTTTATAAAGCCTTGCCAGAGCCCGTTATTAGAGATAAGTGATATTCAATTATGTGATAAATGACACACTATTTCTAATAGTTAGAATATTAGTTACAACAACCCTGTTATGTATGTGATAAAAGGTACATTGTAAAATTTAAATACTCGTTCTGAGTTTATTATAATGATATAACTGTGAATGGAATCATCCATTCGAATTAAGAATAGTAATTAAAACAAGCTGGCTTTAATGATAAGTTTAAGAAAAATAAGACAATTTAGGCTTTATATGAATTTATTTACAGCTATACTGTCTATTAACTACTGAAAAATAGACCGATCTGAATATTTTGAATAATTTGCACACATCTATCACAATTAGACGTTATGCCCGATTGATACTGGCATTGTTTGTGCTGTCTGTACTTAATTTGAGTGTTCAGGTTCCTGCCCATGCGGCGATGAAGATGCAGATGCAGTCGTCAGATATGCAGGAAATGTCAGATTGTCACTGCCCTCCAGCCCTTTGTGACAGTGTATTAGCTCTGGAAAGTCAGTCAGTTGATGGAGTCGTTGCTATTCCCTCGTATAATTACCGTTCTACTGATTTATATGAGGTTTTAGCGTTAAATAAAGGCGTGCTCAATCAGAAGCAGCATGTTGACCGAATACATCTTAATGTTTCACAGGCGGCCCCGCCAACCCTGCTAATTAAAACTCTTCTTACTATCTAGAATACTCATAAATTATTTTATGGTTTTAATTGCGTTGTTATTAATGCAATTAATGCTTCGCTATTTTAAATATTTATGAGGAATAAGGCATGAAAGCCTTAATGAAATTATCTTTTATTACTTTACTGTTTATTAGCTCTTCGCTTAATGCAAAAAATGCTGTGAACCTTGGACAGGCAATTGATCTGGCTTTAGGTAATGATGCTTTGATATCCGGGTTGCTGGCAAAGCAGGATGCATGGAATCAGTTAAGTCATGCATCACAAACCTGGGATGATCCAAAATTACGTTTTGGAGCTCAGGCAGTGCCAATTGATACATTCAATTTAGATCAGGAGCCCATGACGCAACTGGTTCTTGGTTATCAGCAAAATTTTCCACGTGGTGACAGCCTTAAAAATAAAACTGATGTGATGAAGGCAAATGCCAGTACAGAAGCCAGCAAAATTGAATTACGTAAACGTCAGGTTATTCTTGCTGTTAAAAAAAGCTGGTATGAAGTCTTGTATAGACAAAATGCGATCAGCGTTATTGAGTCAAACAGAAATGTCTTTGAAGAAATGCTTAATATTAATCAGGATTTTTATGCATCTGGACGAGCAAATCAGCAAAGTGTAGTACAGGCTGAGTTAGATATATCCCTTGTTGACGATAAATTACAAACCATGCAAAGCGAATTGATTGTTGCTCAGGAGGCGTTGTCCAGATGGCTGGGTTTCGATAATGTGAAGCTTAACCATGGAGGAGAAGATGGGAGTGAATATAAGTTAAGCCCTTTAACTACATTGCAGCCCTTAATAAAACAACATCCCGAAGTAAAGCAGTCTCTGAATAACCTTAAAATGCAGCGTAGTGCGCAGGCTTTAGAGGAGGATAAGTACAGTGCACAATGGGGGCTGGATGTACGTTATGGTAACAGACAGGGTGAAAGAACGGATGGCTCAGATTTGCCTGACTTTATGACAGCAATGGTGACGGTTGATCTGCCAATTTTCACAGAAGAAAAACAGGATCGTCAAGTGGCCTCAAGTAAGAGCAAAGTCCGTAGTGCACGTTATCAGTTAATTGATACGGAAAGAGAGATTCTTAAAAAATTAAAACAAACGCATGCTCGCTTACTCAAGCTCCAACAGCGTTTAAAGTTGTATTCTGACAAAATAAATTCACAGGCAAAACAAAATACAGAAGTAGCTATGAGAGGTTATCAAAGTGGAGTGGTTGACTTTTTAACGCTCTCTAAAGCTCAGGTAACTGAGTTTAATACCAGGCTTGCTGAATTAAAACTCAAATATCAATTTAGCTTAAGCAAATCAAATTTAGAATATCTAGTAGGTAATTAATAATGAAACTTAATAATAAAACGATTCTAATGGTGATTATAGCAGCGGTTGTTTTTGTTGTGGCAATACTTCTAACAAAATCAGCCGACATGGATATAAGCAGTGATACAGCTTTAGATCATAGTGTCAGTCATCTAGATCCAAATTACCAATGTCCAATGCACCCTGATATTGTAAAAAATAAAGAAGGTAGTTGCCCAATTTGTGGAATGAATCTGGTAAAGGTTGAGCCAGAAAAGCCTACTAAGAAAGAAATACTATATTGGGTAGCGCCTATGGACCCAAATTATCGTCGCGATAAACCAGGGAAATCGCCAATGGGTATGGATTTAGAACCCGTATACTCGGATGGAGATAATGGAAATGACCCAGGTGAAACAGGTGCTGTAGTTAAAATATCATCAGCGGTAGAAAATAATTTAGGTGTACGCACTGCCAAAGTAGAGTCAGGTAATCTATGGCGTAAAATAAATACTGTTGGTTACGTTGGGTTTGATGAGTCAAAGCTAACTCATATTCATTTGCGTGTAGATGGATGGATAGAAAAACTGGCTGTAAAAATAGAAGGTGATCGAGTTAAAAAAGGGCAGCGATTATTTGATATATATTCGCCAAAATTAGTTAATGCTATGGAAGAGTATGTGCAGGCACTACGTTCAAATAATAAACGTTTAATTTCTGCATCAAGATCGAAATTAAAATCATTAGGTATAAACAATAAACAAATTAATGATGTTGAAAAAACTCGTAAAGTACCTCAGGCAATCAGTATCTATGCTTCGCAAGATGGCATAGTTACTATGTTAACGGTGCGTGAAGGCATGTATGTTAAACCAACAAACAGGGTTATGACATTAACTGATTTGAGTAGCGTCTGGGTGTTGGCGGAAGTCTTTGAAAGTCAGAGTGCCTGGGTAGAACTGGGTCAGTCAGCAGATGTTGAATTATCATTTATTCCAGGCCGCACATGGGAAGGTAAAGTAGATTATGTTTATCCTATCCTGGATGCAAAAAACCGTACGTTAAAAGTTCGCTTACGATTTGAAAATCCGGGTGAGACATTAAAACCAAATATGTATGCAAATGTGTCAATTTATGGTGGAGCAAAAGAAAATACATTGAGTGTGCCACGTGAGGCATTGTTGAGATCGGGGGGGTCAGAACGATTAATTGTTGCAAAAGGAAACGGACGTTTTGCACAGCGTATGGTCGTTGCGGGTTTAGAGTCGGGTGATTTTATTGAAATACTATCTGGCATAAATGCGGGGGAAAAAGTTGTAACATCTGCTCAGTTTTTAATTGATTCAGAAGCGAGTCTAAAAGCAAGTCTGGAACGGATGACCGATCCACTTGAAATGGTAGACAAACAAGAAGATAAAGACATGGAAATACCGGTAAAAGGTAAAGGTGTTGTTACTTCATTAATGAAAGATCAAAAGATGATTACTCTGCGTCATGAACCGATTGAACTGTTAGGCTGGCCGGATATGACAATGGATTTCAGATCAGCAAAAGATGTGGCATTAGAGAATTTAAATGTAGGTGATGCGGTTGAGTTTGAGTTAGTAAAAATGAACGATGAATACTTAATCAGTAATATAAACGTGCAGGGAGAATAAGTATGATTGCATCGATTATACACTGGTCAATTAAAAATCGTTTTATGGTTCTGGTCATGACTCTAATTGTCACCGGCTGGGGTATTTATGCGGTAAAAAATACACCGTTAGATGCTATACCTGATTTGTCGGATGTGCAGGTAATAATTAAAACAACTTATCCAGGTCAGGCGCCAAGGGTGGTTGAAGATCAGGTTACTTATCCATTAACGACAGCGATGTTATCAGTACCCAAAGCAGTTAATGTTCGTGGATATTCATTTTTTGGCGACTCATATGTATATGTTATTTTCGAAGACGGTACCGACCCTTACTGGGCGCGTTCAAGGGTGCTCGAATATTTAAGTCAGGTCACTAGTAAGTTGCCCGTTGCTGCAAAGTCAGCCTTAGGCCCGGATGCAACTGGGGTAGGCTGGGTGTATGAATATGCGCTGGTTGATCGTACAGGCCATAATGATTTATCACAATTGCGTTCTATTCAAGACTGGTTTTTGAAATATGAATTGCAAACGGTTTCGGGTGTTTCTGAAGTAGTAACACTGGGCGGTATGGTTAAGCAATATCAGGTTGTACTAGACCCAAATAAATTACGTGCTTATAACCTGCCGATTGCGAAAATAAAAAAAGCTATTAAGCGTGCAAATCAGGAAACCGGCGGCTCTGTTGTTGAAATGGGTGAAGCTGAATATATGGTACGTGCAACAGGTTATATTGATAGCTTACAAGATTTACGAGATATACCATTAGGTGTGAATGAAAATGGCTCTCCCATTTTATTAAAAGATATCGCACAGGTGAGGCTGGGCCCGCAAATGCGTAGAGGTATTGCTGAGCTAAATGGTGAGGGTGAGGTTGTCGGCGGCATAGCGGTTATGCGGTTTGGTGAAAATGCACTAAAAACGATTGCCGGTGTGAAAGCCAAACTTGAAGAGCTGAAACCAGGACTGCCCGAAGGCGTGGAAATAGTTGAGGTTTATAACCGTTCACAGTTAATTAATCGAGCGGTTGATACTTTAAGCACTAAACTGATAGAGGAATTTGTAGTCGTTGCACTGGTATGTGTCGCATTTTTATTTCATATGCGATCAGCTCTGGTGGCAATTTTATCATTACCTGTGGGTATTCTGGGTGCATTTATTATCATGTACTATCAGGGAATGAATGCCAATATTATGTCGTTAGGCGGCATTGCTATTGCGATTGGCGCTATGGTCGATGCGGCTATAGTCATGATCGAAAATATGCATAAACATATTGAGAATGAAAAGCAGGGTGGCGATGAATTAACTGAAAAAAGACGATGGGAACTGGTTGCAAAATCGGCTACAGAAGTTGGGCCGCCACTATTTTTTTCGTTGATTATTATTACGCTCAGTTTTATACCTGTATTCACGTTAGAGGCTCAGGAAGGAAAATTGTTTTCACCTCTGGCGTATACAAAAACTTTTGCGATGGCGGTATCAGCTGGATTAGCAATCACTTTAGTGCCCGTTTTAATGGGGTATTTTATTCGTGGTCATATAACTCCGGAAGAAAAAAACCCAATCAACAGCGTGCTTATAAAAATATATAAACCCTTCATTGATTTAGTTTTACATTCGCCAAAGAAAGTACTGGGTGTTTCAATTTTTCTGGTTGTGATTGGTATATGGCCAGTAACTCAATTAGGCTCCGAGTTTATGCCGGACTTAGATGAAGGTGATTTAATGTATATGCCGACTACTTTTCCAGGGATTTCAATTGGTAAAGCACAGGAGTTATTACAGCAGACTGATAAGCTTATAAAGTCAGTGCCAGAAGTAAAAAGTGTGTTTGGTAAAATTGGTCGTGCAGAAACTGCAACTGATCCGGCGCCACTCACTATGATAGAAACAACTGTGCAGTTAAAACCAAAGTCAGAATGGCGTGAAGGTATGACCACGGAAAAACTGAAAATGGAATTAACAAATTTAATAAAGTTTCCGGGTTTGACTAACGCATGGGTGATGCCAATAAAAACCCGTATAGATATGTTAGCTACAGGTATAAAAACACCGGTGGGTATTAAGGTAGCGGGTGCAGATTTAAAAGTGATAGAAGGTATTGGTAAGGATATTGAAAAAGCTATATTAACCGTGCCGGGAACCGCATCAGCTTATTCAGAGAGAGTGGCTGGCGGTCGTTATGTAACGATTGATGTTAACCGATTAGCCTCTGCCCGTTTTGGATTAAATATTGCTGATGTGCATGATGTGGTAAGTACCGCGTTAGGTGGCATGCAGGTATCTCAATCGGTTGAAGGACTGGAGCGTTATCCTATAAATGTTCGATACCCACGGGATGTGCGTGACTCGCTGGCTATGCTGCGTAATTTGCCTGTAGTCACACCATCTGGTGCACGCATTTCATTGAGTGAAGTGTCCAATATAAAAGTAGAAGATGGTCCTGCAGTAATCAAGAGTGAAAATGCACGCCCCAATGGCTGGACCTTTGTTGACATAGAAGGGAGAGACCTGGGTTCATATGTTGCACAAGCCCAGAAAGTAGTCGCTGAAAAAGTGAAGCTACCTGCTGGGTATTCTATCGCCTGGTCTGGTCAGTATGAATATATGGTGCGCGCAAAAGAAAGGTTATCAGCCGTTGTGCCGGTGACCTTAGGCATTATAATTTTACTGTTATATTTAAATTTTAGAAAATTTTCAGAAGTAGCATTAATCATGGGTACTTTGCCCCTGGCTTTGATAGGCGGGTTCTGGTTGCTGTACTTACTGGATTACAACATGTCAGTTGCTGTAGGTGTGGGTTTTATTGCACTGGCGGGCGTATCAGTGGAAATTGGTGTGATTATGCTGGTATATTTGAATCAGGCATTGCAATCACACATTGACAGAGCAAAACAGGAAAAACGTAATATAACAGAAGATGAACTACGTACCGCTGTTGAGGAAGGCGCGTTATTACGTGTGCGCCCAATCATGATGACCGTTGCAACTATCATCGCAGGATTGTTACCTATAATGTTAGGCTCGGGCACTGGTTCAGAAGTTATGCGTAGAATAGCAGCGCCAATGGTTGGAGGTATGGTTAGTGCGACTATTCTTACGCTGGTAGTTTTGCCTTCTATCTTCTTATTAATGAAACAAGAAGCCTTTAAGAAATAATAAATTGAGATTTTTATGTCCGAGTTACACTATTTTAGAATTAACGGAATGCATGAAGACTCGGATGTCTTAAAAATTGAAAGTAAGTTAAACGTGATGGATGAAATAGAATCAGTTGAGATTGATTTAGATTCGGGTATGGCATTTATTAAAGGCAATATTTCTGCGCAGGAAATATCATTAATTATCGATAGTGCTGGGTTTAATTCAATCTTAATACCGGAATGAAAGTAATACGTATTTCATTCCGTAATACAGACACTATATTACCTTATTATTAAATACCGTTAATCAAACGAATTACAGCTATTATATTAGAATCAAATCTACTAACTGAATAACTTTAATTTATTAAGGTTATCGCTTTTTATTTATATGGGAGTTTTTGTGTAGTTCGTCTAAAGGGGAAAGTACAAAAACTTTATCAGGTAGTCGTGTTGATGATGTTACTAGCAGTCTGTCTTCAGCAGAGTATATTGAAATGGTGAACAGTGCAGTGAGTCTTATGAGCGTCGACAGAAAGCACTAACTGAATATAGAAAAACACATAAAAGGAAAAATTCACACTATGTTAACAAACAGGAAAAAGGGTCTTTTTCTGAAAGAATAAGTGCATTTTTTAGTCAAATTGGCTTATCTCGGCAATTAAGAAGCAAATAAACGGATATTTATTCAAAAACATCGAAATTTCATCAAACTTTAATAACTTATAACGTTGACTAAGGTTTAAAGCGGGTTATAATTCATTTAGCTAGAAAGTGCCGTTAATACTTATGCACACCACATTTCGAAGTTCCAATGTAGTACTCCGTCCTGTTCTCATATGTAAACACTTCCAGCACAACCCGTCTCTGCGCAATATTATTGTTGTTAAAGAGGCATTAATTACTTTTGAATAAATAGGATAGAAAATATGTCTACTACTACTGGTACAGTTAAATGGTTCAACGAATCTAAAGGTTTTGGTTTTATCGAGCAGGAAAATGGTCCTGACGTGTTTGCACATTTCAGTGCAATTCAGGGTTCTGGTTTTAAAACTCTGACTGAAGGTCAAAAAGTTGAGTTCACTGTAACTCAAGGCCAGAAAGGTCCTCAAGCTGAGAACATCGTAGCTGTTTAATTATTAAACACTATTTCACTTCCACTACATAGTGGAAGTGAATCAAAAAGGCCGCTCTATTGAGCGGCCTTTTTTTTGTTTTTAATATTTGTGAAGAAGCCTTAAAACTTGATCTTCAGCAGGCCTGTACTGGCTAACCTGTATTGGTTAACCTACGAGACTTTTCATGGTGTGGGCTTCATTTGTTTCAGTGATAGTGTCAGTAATGATGTTGGCAATTAATTTAATATCATCTAACGTAAAGGTCATTGGTAAGCGTAGATCACAGGCGCATGAAATGAGCTCTGCAGTTTTTTCGCAGCCAGGAGTATCGTCAAATGAGTATTGCCAGTTACGGAAGTCTCGGGCATTGTTGTTACGGCCAAATACCTGGATAACTACGCCTTTTTCTTTTGCGCTATCAATAAAACGTGTGATATCGGCATTATCTAAATCAACAAGATTAAACTGTAGGCTATCGCCTACGTTCTCGGCACTATCAACAGGTTCAGGTATATCAATGTTTTCTACAGGAGAAAGAAGGGATATCAATTGCTGGTATTTTTCTTTGTAAGATGCAATACGTTCATCAATTAATTCAACTTGTGGGCGCAGTATAGCCGCAGTTAAATTATTCATGCGTAGGCTAAAATTAGGTACATCAAATTTGATGTTTTCAAACAGGCTATCGTCCATAGGTCGGGCAAGGTGTTTTTTATACAGACCTTCATATGAGCCAGCGGCGAGTATGCAATAAGCTGCAAGCTGTTCATCATTCGTGGCAATGAAGCCGCCTTCGCCAGAATTAAGCATTTTATGGCTTTGTGTGCTGTAGCAGGCAATTTCACAATGGTGACCGACAAAATGATCTTTGTCAGTATCGACAGCGTTCCAGCGTTTACCCAGGCCGTGTGCACAGTCTTCAATTAGTCTGATATTGTTTTTATCACAAAGGCTTTTTATTTTATCTAACTCAGCAATATGCCCGCGCATATGTGACAGGATAAAAAAACGTACTTCGGGGTGGTCCGCAATTTGCTGTTCAAAGTGCTTTAAATCAATAACATACTGATCATTGCATTCAATATATACCGGATTTCCATTTGCATGAACAATACTGCTAGGGACAGCGGTAAATGTGAAGGCATTAGTGAAAACACCTTCACCAGGCTGAATGTCCATGGCTTTAAGTGCGATAAACATCGCGCTGCCGCATGAATTTACAGCTATAACAAATTTATGCCCCGTATATTCGCCAAAAGCAGCTTCTAATTTTGAAACCTCACTATCGTCATCGCTGTGTCCGTAACGATAGAGCATACCATGCTCCATCTGGCTAACGGCATTAGCGATAGCTGTAGCAGGAATTGGGTTAGGAGTGTCAAAACTTTTAGTGAATTTCATGTTTATTATAGGTCGCATCGAAAAATGCCATTCATTGTAACATGGTGATAAATTAATGCAGCTAAGATAGAGACATTACAAAAGATCAAATATAGAAATTATCTTAAAAATTAGCTTATTTTTCAGTTAATTCATGGTGTTAGAGGATTTAAAGCAAAGTGAAAACTTCAGGTAATTAATACTGGTTTAAGTCTTAATTGCCTGAAGTGTGAAGCAACCCAATTATTTAGGGGGCTTTCTTTTGCCTATATTTTTTTTATCTCTTTTTCTGTTTTTATCTTTTTTCTTGTCTGCCTTGTCCGGTTTTCGACTTAAAGTTTCCCGTTTTTTGCTTTTGCTCTTCGGTTTATCTTTATTTCTGGACTGGCTTAATTTTGAAATCTGTAATTGTTGACCAGATACCCAGACCTTTTTAAGGTCATTAAATACATCTTTTGGCATCCCGCTGGGCAAATCAACCAGGCTATAATCATCATAAATCTTTATATGGCCAATGTTATTGCTATCCAGCCCCGCCTCATTAGCAATAGCACCAACTATATTGCCTGGTCTCACATCATGGTTATTGCCTACCTCTATACGGTAACTTGCCATGTCTTCAGCGGGTGGTTTATCTTTTCTTGAGCGATCTCGCCCTCTGTCCTGATTACGTTCTTTGCCTCTATCGTTACCTCTGTCTCGCTCACGTTCTCTGCGAGAAGGTTTTCTGCTTGATGAGGACTTATCACTATCTTTCCAGTTCTTGTCCATTTTCTTTTGTGGTTTGTTTTGTAAAAGAAAAGGAGACTCACCCTGCAACAGGTGAGCCAGTGCCGCTGCAATGTTTAAGGCGGGTACATCATTGTTCTGCTGATAATCGCCAATCATCTTGTTAAACATATCAAGATTTTGAGACTCTAAAGTATCAGTGATTCGTTGCTTGAATTTCTCTATACGTTGATCATTAATCAGCTCTGTAGAGGGTAGCTCCATCATGTCGATAGGTTTTTTAGTCGCACGTTCGATTGCCTGTAAGAGGCGTTTCTCTCGAGGTGCTACAAACAGTATTGCGTCGCCCTGGCGACCCGCTCGGCCTGTGCGGCCAATTCGGTGAATATAGGATTCTGTGTCATGAGGAATGTCATAGTTAACAACGTGGCTGATACGTGGCACATCTAGACCACGGGCAGCTACATCAGTTGCAACCAGTATATCTAGCTTTCCATTTTTCAGGCTTTGTACAGAGCGTTCACGCTGGCTTTGCTGTATATCGCCATTTATCGCTGCCGCAGCATAACCCCTGGCTTCCAGTTTGTCAGCCAGCTCAACTGTAGAATTTTTAGTGCGCACGAATATAATCATGGCATCAAATTCTTCTGCTTCAAGAATACGTGTTAATGCATCGAGTTTGTGTACACCGCTAACGGGCCAAAAGCGTTGGCGAATTGTTTCCGCTGTAGCGGTCTTAACTTTGATTGTAATTTGTTCTGGGTTATCAAGATACTTAGTTGCAATACGTCTAATCTGTTGTGGCATTGTTGCTGAAAAAAGCGCAATTTGACGAGTCGTAGGTGTTTGTTCTAGCACCCATTCAACGTCATCAATAAAACCCATGCGTAGCATTTCATCTGCTTCATCAAGTACAAGTGCCTTAAGGCCTTCGAGTTTCAGGGTGCCACGGCGCATATGGTCCATAACCCTGCCTGGAGTGCCGACAATAACATGTACACCGCGTTTTAATGCGCTTATTTGACCTCTAAAGTCCTGCCCACCGTATACCGGTAAAACATGAAACCCCTTCATATGTTTAGCGTACTTCTGGAACGCTTCTGCTACCTGAATCGCTAGTTCACGGGTAGGTGCAAGTACCAATATTTGTGGATCTTTCTGTTTAAGATTAATGTTTGAAATAAGGGGTAAAGCAAATGCAGCGGTTTTGCCGGTGCCTGTTTGTGCCTGGCCAATGATATCTCTGCCATCCAGTAACAGGGGAATAGTCTCTGCCTGGATTGGTGAAGGGGTTTCGTAACCCACTTCATCTAGCGCTTTTAACAGTGATTTATTAAGCGCTAATTCATTAAAGGAGCTTACCGTTTCGGTAGTCATGTGTTTTGCCTATATGATAGGGGGTGCAATGGCATTTGATAGCCATTTACACAGTATTTATGAGCATAGTCCACTTTCAAGGGATGGTACTACAGGGATACCAGGAATATGTTCACAAACAAAAACAACAGACGTACTGCATGCTAACTGCGGGAAACCGTAACAATTCGAAGTATAGAATTAGTATTTTAGCACATAATTATCAACAAGGGATTTCCCTGTGCAATTCTGTCAAAAAAAAGCATTCGAGTGAGCGGTAAATAAAAGAAGTAACAGTTGTTTTAACGCAAAGAATGGACATGTAGATAGCTTAGAATAAGCCATTATATGCCTAATTTGGTTGTAGAGGCATGCGTCGTTTTGTCTTCAATTAATTTGGGGTATTACATGTTTGGAGCGGATAGTCAGGTTAAAAAACGCCTTGATGAACTTGAAAAGCATTTGGTAACTGAAAGCCCGTTATTGGTGAATGCGGTAGAAGAGTTTAAAAAGCTGGATAAAGTGGGTTACCGAATGGGATTGCTGGCAGATGATGAGTCATATGCTACTCAGATACCCTGGTGGCCATTGATCTCTGTTTTAGGCACATTTTCAGCAGGCAAATCAACCTTCATTAATCATTACCTTAATACTCCATTACAGGAAACGGGTACTCAGGCGGTAGATGATAAGTTTACTGTGATTTGTTATTCGGCCGAACAACAGGCTCGTGTTCTTCCCGGTATTTCGCTGGAAGCAGATCCTCGTTTTCCGTTTTATCATATGGCTGATGTGCTCGAGCAGGTAACCCCTGGCGCGAGCGATCGTATCAATACTTATATGCAAATGAAAACCTGCACAGATATTAAATCAAAAGGTCGAATATTTATCGATTCACCTGGTTTTGATGCAGATGACCAGAGAACTGAAACACTCAAAATCACTGATTATATTATAGATTTGTCTGACCTGGTTCTTATATTTTTTGATGCGAGGCATCCTGAGCCAGGCGCAATGCGTGATACTTTAAAGCATCTTGTAGCCGATAAAATTTACCAAAAAAATGCAGATAAATTTGTTTATATATTAAATCAGATTGATGCGGCAGTAAAAGAAGATAATCCGGAAGATGTTATTGCATCATGGCAAAGAGCGCTTGCAGCTGAAGGTCTTACAGCAGGTAAATTTTATACTATATATAACCCGGATGCTGCAGTGGTAATCGAAGATGACACTGTGAGAAACAGGTTTGAACAAAAACGTGACATAGACTTAAATGCCATTAATGACCGTATTGAGCAAATGAATATTGACAGGGTGTATAGAATTATAGGTGCACTAGATAAATCAGCTAGAGAGATTGAATTTGAAAAATTGCCTTTGTTAATTTCTATGATATCTAACTGGAGAAGAGCTGTTTTAAGTCTGGATGCAATTATAATCGTTGTGTTAGGTATAATTACAGCTGTTGCATTAATGATGGATTCTTTTATAGCTGACGTGTTTTTATCATTTGGTGAATGGATGGGTTATTCAACAGGTAATAAGTTGGCTGGAGCTATTTTATTGTTTACTTTGTTTTTGAGTATCCATTTTTCATCGAGAACGTTTGTGATTAACAGGCAATTGAATAAATTAATGAATAATAATTTATCAGACGAATTTAAAGTAAGTGTAAAAAGAGCGTTTGAAAAAAACACTGTATTTTTCAGAAGTATATTTCGACCTCAAGTTGTAGGCTGGGGTTATTTTTCAAAAAGAACAATAAAGAAAGTGAAGAATCAGGCGGATTCATTTATTCAAAAATTGAATGATCAGTATGCCAGTCCATCTGGTGATGCAAAGTTAAATACGCAAAGTGAAAAAAAAGAAAATGTAACTGTTGAAACTATTAATACTGAAGTTGCCTAGATTAATATATAAGTTAAATATTAAAGATAAATCAGTCAGACTAATGAAATATTCTGAGGAGTTATATAATGACTAAAAATGATAAGAGTAATACAAAAAAAGATGCAAAGAGTGATACAAAAGGAAACGAAAAAGTAGCAGAAAAACTTAAAGATATGGGGTTAATGCCGTCTGAGGATGGTGTTAAGGCGGAAAATAAAGCTCAAGCAAACGAGACGAAAAGCGACCATGAGCATGATCAGGCAAATAAAATTCCCTATGCCTTAATAGTTACCTTTATTTTGTTTATATCTGGAATTATGGGTATAACGTTGATGTATGGTGATGATGAAACTGGGTCGGGTGCTGAATCAACAACGTTGACACCTGCAGCTGCTAATCCAAATAGCCAATTTAATAGACAGCAAAAAATGAATAATTTATTTGCTGAACGACGTAGGGCAATGCAGGAAAGAAACAAGGCAATCCAGGAAAGAAATCAGTCCATGATGGGGGCTCAATCTGAAATAAGAAATAATTCACAGGCACCAGCATGGGTTAATGAGCAACGTAAACAAATGCAGCAACAGATGGAGCAAAGAGCGGTTACACAAGGGCGTGATCTTACAAAGCCGAATTCTGAAGTGCCTGCATGGGTAAAAGATCGTCAGACAATGGTGGCAAAACAGCATGAACAGCAGCTCAAACAGCAAGAGCAATTTAGACTACAGCAAAAAGAACAGCAACAGAAACAAATGATGGCATATCAGCAGTGGTTAAAGTCACAACAAAGAAACCAGCCAGTGCATATAAATCCACAACCTGTTGCAAGGGCACCAGCTTATTATTATCCGAATGGATATAACCCATATCCGCCAGCAGTATATTATGGTCCGCGATATTAACAATGATTAATAGGAGATAATTTGCACAGAGATATCTGTTAAATTAAATGAGCGTATAGCTTTAATTTGGCAGGTGTCTATGTGTGATCATTGTTTAAGTTCAAAAAAGATCAATCTGTTTTTTTAAGATATTCTCCATTGAGTCTTTTAATGCAAATAGAATGCTGTCTGCAATTGGTGTTAATTGTTTTTCAATATAGTGCTCGTAATCTAATCTTGAAGACTGGCACTCTAGTGTTTCAGGTCCGTTAATGGTCATTACATACTCTATCCAGCCTTTGTGTTGGTAGCGAGATGGTTGTTCGTTCTTTTTAAAAAAAAATTCTGCATTAATTGCCGCACGTGCATGCGGTGGTATGTTTTTCTGGTATAAATTTAACTTTTGTCGTAGGCGTTTTCTATAAGTGAGTTTATTATCCAGTTCGCCATTTGATAGTTTTGTTACTACAGAGCGAATAAATTCATCGTATGCTTCGTCGTTAAATATTTTTGAATATAAAGATTGTTGAAAATCACGGGCAAGTTGCGTCCAGTCGGTACGAACGTTTTCCAGACCTTTAAAGATTATTGTGTCGCCATCTCCCTTGTTTATGACGCCTGCATAACGTTTTTTGCTGCCCTTATCGGAGCCACGAACAGTCGGCATAAAAAAACGCTTAAAATGTGTTTCATACTCCATTTCAAGATATGATTTAATGCCGAATTCTTCATTTAAATGACTTTTCCAGTATGAGTTTATAGTGTTAATTAGGTGCTGGCCGATATTGTTTGCTTCATTATTTGTTATGCTTTTATCGAGTGATACAAAAACGGAATCTGTATCACCATAAATTACCTCATAGCCCTGATTTTTTATCAGTGTAACAGACTGTTTAATAATGTCGTGACTGCGTTTAGTGATTGAGCTGGTCAGGCGGGCATCATGTATTCGACAACCGGGAGTGCCTAATACACCGTAAAATGAATTCATTATTATTTTTATAGCCTGCGATAATGCTTTGTTTTTTTCAAGCTTAGCTTTGTCTCTTGCAAGCCAGAGTTCGGCAATAATATTGGGTAGTATATGTTCTTTTTTTGAAAAAGTTGCACCGTCATAACCGGGAATAATGTCATTGTCGCTCATTTTTTTTGCTGCAATTCGAGCATAAGGATCAACCTTAAACGTTCGGATAATGCTCGGGTACAGACTTTTATAATCAAGAACCAGAACGCTTTTAAAAAGGCCTGGTTTTGAGTTCATTACATAACCACCGGGGGATGTGTTGCCGTTTCCATAATCCCCAGTATTGGGTGCAGTGAAGCCCTTGCGGTGAAGATGTGGTAAATACAGATTATCAAAAGCAGCTACTGACCCTCCAACGCGATCCATTTCAAGACCAGTTAAACGTGCTCGCTCAATTGCGAAGTGTATTAGATCGGCTTTTTCAAAAATATCCAGAACTAACTGGCAATCTTCAAGGTTATATTTGGCAAGAGCTGTTTTGTCTTCATGAAACTGTCGTTTAATTTCTTTAGCTTTATATAAAGGGTCGTGATTATCTTGTTGTTGAATAAGTTTACTGCGATTCAATAGTGCATTAGATACGTTGTCGAGAGAGAAGCTTGGAAACTGCCAGGTTGCACTTTTTAGTGTGTCAATACCATCAAGTACAACACGGCCGGGAATGTGAATAAAGTAATGGTTTGTTTCAGAGTGATGTTGTCTCCATTTGAGAGATGATTTATTTCTACCTAACTTTAATGGTATATGATGCTGGTCTGCTTTTTTCTGTAAAAATCTAAAGTCAAAATTAATGACATTCCAGCCTATAAAAATATCAGGGTCAAGTTCTGATACCTGACTTATAAATAAGTTAAGCAGTTCTTTTTCGTTCTGTACGAAATGGATGTAATCGGTCTCATTAGAGGAATCACTTTCACCTATAATTAAAACCTTTCTAATATCGTTGAAAATATAAGCAATAGAGAACAGGTCATTAGTAGCATAGTCTGTTTCTATATCGATAGACATTAAACTAAGAGTTGGTTCATAGTTGTCAGGCTTGATAACAGGGTTTGTTAAAGTAGATAGATTTTGAGGGTTGTTAATTGTTACAGGTCCAGTTATGAAACGTTCTGTTAAATACCGTTCGCTGGGACGAATGTCTGTTTCGAAAGCCGTAATATCGTTTTCCTTAAGTATGTCTTTAAGGCGATAAAAAGTTTGTAAACTATTGCAATAAACAGCCGCCATGGCGTTAAACTGAAAATCAGTTAAATCTATTTTTTTTATACTTGCCATTGAAGCGGGAATGACTTTTTCTAGCTGCTCGATAGATTTTTGACGTATAAAGAAAACAGTTTTTTGATTGTTAATAAAAACCTGTATAGGCCCTTGCGCAGAGCGAAACCAAAGTTCTATCTGTATGCCGTTATTAGTGTCGTACGTTTGACGCGTGAGTAAAAAAGCTTTGCTCATTTGGCATTTTCTTTAATAGTTTTAGTTGTGTGTTTGTACATATCAATTTGTCAGGGGCGGGGCTGTAATTTTTTCAGTAGGCAATAGATGTTAACTCATTTTCAACTGACCTTTACGCTTAGCTGATGCTTTTTATCAGGCTTGCTAGATTAACACTTTTTGCGTCAACAAACCCTGTCATTATTGTAAAGGAATGATCATGATTTTTTAGATAGATCGACTATTATCAATAGGTGTTGTAATTAAACAGAGGATGGCTTATCGATGAAAATCAGCCCCTACCTTAAAGTTCTGGCAGAAAAAGACGGTTCTGACCTCTATTTGTCAACGGGTGCCCTACCAAGTGCCAAATTTAACGGGGTTATGACTCCTTTATCTAAAAAGGCGGCTCCTCCTGGGTGGGTTAAATCTCTAGCAATGGAGATTATGACCGAAGATCAGCAGTCTGAATTTGAGCATAAGCCAGAAATGAATCTGGCTATATCGGAATCAGGTGTAGGGAGGTTTCGTGTCAATATCTTTAAACAACGTAATGAGATATCAATGGTTATTCGGTATATCAATGCTGAAATACCTAATTGTGAAGACCTGGGTCTGCCCGATATATTAAAAGAAGTCATTATGGCGAAGCGAGGGATCATTCTTTTCGTTGGTGGAACGGGTTCTGGTAAATCAACTTCTCTGGCAGCACTTATTGATCATCGTAATACGAATAGCAAAGGGCATATTATTACTATTGAGGATCCGATTGAATATGTTCATTCGCATAAGGGCTGTATTGTAAATCAGCGAGAAGTTGGGGTAGATACAGATAGTTTTGAAGATGCTTTGAAAAACACACTGCGTCAGGCGCCAGATGTCATATTGATTGGAGAAGTCAGGGATCAGGAAACAATGGAACATGCTCTGGCTTTTGCAGAAACAGGGCATTTGGCAATCTCCACTTTGCATGCGAACAATGCAAACCAGGCACTGGATAGAATAATTAATTTTTTCCCGGAAGAACGTCATGCTCAGTTGCTACAGGATCTATCGCTAAATCTCAGGGCATTTGTATCTCAGAGACTAATACCAACAGTTGATAAAAAGCGGTGTGCAGCAATTGAGATTTTATTAAATTCTCCGCGAGTAGAAGAGTTAATTAAAAGGGGAGATGTTTCTGAAATTAAAGAGGTAATGGAAAAATCTGAACGTATGGGAATGTGTACATTTGATAGTGCGTTACTGGCTCTTTATAAAAAAGGTAAAATCTCTGTTGATGAGGCCTTAAAGAATGCTGATTCTGAGAATAATTTACGATTAAAAATTGAGCTTGGAGAAGACTCTCCAGCAAGTAATAAGCCTAAAGCAGAAGATGCCTTTGGGGGGCTGTCCTTAATGGAGAAAGAAGTACCAAAAGATGATGATGAGGATGAAATTTCGAGTTTAAATGTAACCTCGGATGAAGAAAAACTCCCGGATCTGGAAACATAAATTTTTTATATTTAACAGGGTGTTAACTAATGTCGCCTCCTTTAATTACATTTGACGTGCAATGTCCTTATTGTTGGGAGCAAATTGATGTAATGGTTGATGATTGCGGTGAAGATCAGCAATACATTGAAGATTGTCATGTCTGTTGCAGGCCCATTAATTTTCAAATTACTGTGAATGAATATCAGCAGGTGCAGGTTAATGTTTATACAGATGATGAGGTTTAAAAATCAGTTACTGGTATGTTGTATATCAGTAATGATTTTATATCAGGAAAACTTAATAGCAGTAGAGGTGAATGGTGTTTTTGAAAATCAATGGGGTATGAGATTTGTAAAAATACCAGCGGCAAAATTTAAAATGGGACTACATGATTATGAAATAGCATTAATGGAGGTCCCCGTACCGAAGCCAAATGAGTTGAAAGATGAGTTACCAAGACATGCGGTAAAGTTGAGTAGCGATTTTTATATAGGGCAAACTGAAATCACTCAGAAACAGTGGTTTGATATTATGGAAAATAAACCAGGCCCCAAAAAATTCTGGAATCAAACAGACTGGGAATTACTGCCAGTGGTATCAGTAAACTGGTTTATGGCTAAACGGTTTGTGGAAGAAGTTAATAAATTAGATGGCCAGTATCAATACCGTTTGCCTACTGAGGCTGAGTGGGAGTATGTCGCTAGAGCTGGCAGCGAAGAATTAAGGCCGGTTCCGGTTGAAGCGTTAGAAGATTATGCCTGGTTTATTAATAATTCAGGTGATGTGCAGCAAGTGGTTGCGAGTAGAAAAGCCAATGCATTTGGTGTGTACGATATGCTGGGAAATGTCTGGGAGTGGGTTGATGACTGGTATGCACCAGATACCTACTCTAAAAGTAGTAGAACTAATCCAGCTGGGCCGCAACAGGGTTTTTCAAAAGTACGCCGAGGTGGGTCTTATCATTGCCCTGTGCATTTAGTTCGACCGGGTTATCGTGCGGCAAACAAGCCAGAAGTGGCTTATGAGGTTACAGGCTTTCGTGTGATTGCAAAGAAAAAATAAAATACATTTCAAACTAGACCTAAGGAGCTTGTCGGGTTACTAAGTTGTGTTACGGGTGTGTTGCGAATAGTTTCTCATAAAACTCCTTTCGCTATCGTTAATAGGCTTTCGTGGCCACACTTAATGTAATACTTTAAGAATGGTCTATAATCAGCTACACTGGTTATAAATATAAAGAATAAAAGACGAGGATCTACAGTGAAAATTAAGCGAATTACACCATTTTATAAATTGTTGGGCCTTGTTGGCGTGGTTATTACATTAAGTGCCTGTTCTAGTGATCCGGCTCCATGGACAAAAGCTGAGTCGCCCTGGGATCAGCGTCGAAGTACAGAAGCAGAAGCTCCAGCGGCGGATACATATAAGGCTGACCTGGAGATGCCAGCCGCATCATCCAGTGAAGTTGAGTTAAGTTATGAGGCTGATGCGGTTGAAAGTTTTACCCCCGAGGCTGTAGTTGAGCCTGAGCCAGTTGAAGCAGCAGCTGTAGCGGTAGAAGAGTCATATGCTGAAGCCGACTCTATAATGGGCCATCCGGCTAACTATTACACAATACAGTTAATGGCCTCTGTTGATATTGATCGAGTTATACGTTTTGCATCGGATAATCAGATATCTTCACAGTATGTTGTAGCGACTGAGCGTGACGGTGTTGTCTGGCATGTTCTTTTGTTGGACGTTTACCCTGATTATTCATCTG
>Ga0316207_10002250_pt1 | contig 20427 bp, 22 predicted proteins | sample 6weekpyrite_MG_FD_204943 | JGI IMG/M metagenome (GOLD analysis project Ga0316207, IMG submission 204943) | Microbial mat bacterial communities from mineral coupon in-situ incubated in ocean water Damariscotta River, Maine, United States -... | ecosystem: Environmental > Aquatic > Marine >...
AAGTATTCACCGGTGCAGAAGGTAAATACGTAAGCTTAAAAGAAACTTTAGCTAGCTTTAAAGCAATCCTTGATGGTGAACTGGATGATATTCCAGAGCAGGCGTTCTACATGGTAGGCGGCATCGATGAAGTTAAAGAAAAAGCGAAAAACATGTAAGGAAAGCTCACTATGGCTATGACAACACATGTAGATATCGTTAGTGCAGAAAAAGAGATCTGGTCTGGTGAAGCCACTATGGTTTTTGCCCCAGGTATCATGGGTGAATTGGGTATTGCCCCTCGCCACACGCCGTTACTCACTAAGCTTAAAGCAGGTGAAGTACGTGTGCGAGCTCAAAACGGAGAAGATGAATCTTATTTTATCTCCGGTGGTATGCTTGAAATTCAGCCACACGTAGTAACGATTTTGTCTGATACCGCAATTCGTGCAGATGATCTGGACGAAGCTGCTGCAATTGAAGCTAAGCAACGCGCTGAAGAAGCCATGCAGGATCAACATTCTGAAATGGATTTCGCAAAAGCGAGTGCTCAATTAGCTGAAGCTGCTGCGATGGTTGAGACAATCAAGAAGGTTCGAGGACGTAGATAATACGTGTTTCTATTTTTTATGAAAAAGCCGGACTTTGTTCCGGCTTTTTTATGTTAAAGAAAAAGTATTTTTCACAAATGTACGCAAATAAACGCTAATGTTGTAAATGAGTAATGAAAGATGCAAACTTGCATGTGCGAGCTTTAGCTCGGGAAGAATCACGTAGAAAAGCTAAAACTGTAAGGAATAAAAATGCCCCTAAGTGTCGTCATCCTCGCTGCCGGTAAAGGCACCCGTATGAAATCCAGTACCCCAAAAGTACTGCATAAACTCGCTAACAAACCGCTAGTAGAGCATGTTTACGATACGGCAAAAGACTTAGGTGCAGAAGAAGTCGTTGTAATTTATGGACACGGTGGAGAGCAGGTAAAAGAAACCTGCAATCACTTCGATGCAAAATGGGTGGAACAGGAAGAACAATTAGGTACCGGTCATGCGGTGATGCAGGCATTTGATTCTATTAATCTTAAGAACAATGTCCTGGTCCTATATGGGGATGTTCCATTAACGAGAAAAGAAACCCTGCGGGATCTACTGGAAGATTCTGAAGGCAAACTGGCCCTGTTATCAGTTAATCTGAATGAGCCGTTTGGTTATGGTCGTATTTTAAGAAATAATGATAATCAGGTAACAGGTATAGTTGAACAAAAAGATGCCTCAGACGAACAGCAGCAAATAAAAGAAGTTAATACGGGTATTCTGGCCTGCAATGGTGAAACACTAAAACAGCTTCTAAATAATATTGATAATAAGAATAGTCAGGGTGAATATTATTTAACCGATATATTTGAATTAGCGGCTAAGGATAATATTGAAATAAAAACTGCACAGGCTGATTCAAGCTATGAAGTAGAAGGCGTAAATAACCGCTTACAACTTGCAACATTAGAACGTATTTTTCAGAAAAATATAGCAGATGCGTTAATGACTAATGGTGTCGCTCTTGCAGACCCGGCACGAATTGATATACGTGGTAATGTAAATATTAGTAATGATGTTTACATTGATATAAATGCGGTGATAGAAGGTGATGTAAAAATTGGTAGTGGCACAAGCATTGGTCCAAATTGCGTCATCATCAATTCTATAATTGGTGAAAATGTAAATATAAAATCTAATTGCGTATTAGAAAATGCAGTTGTAGAAAATTATTGTGAAGTAGGGCCTTTTGCGCGTTTAAGGCCAGAAACACATTTAAATAAAAATGCAAAAGTGGGTAATTTCGTTGAAATTAAAAAAGCAAATATAGGCGAAGGCAGTAAAATAAATCATTTATCCTATGTTGGTGATACTGAAATGGGTAAAAATGTAAACGTAGGAGCAGGAACAATTACCTGTAACTATGATGGGGCGTATAAACATAAAACGATCATTGGTGATAATGTATTTGTTGGTTCAGATACGCAACTAGTTGCCCCTGTCACTATTTCAGATAACGTAACCATAGGTGCGGGTGCAACAATAACAAAAAATGTAGCGGAAAATATGCTGGCTATAAGCCGCTCACCACAAAAAAATATATCTGGTTGGGAACGGCCAAAGAAGAAGTAAAAAGTATCTGCATTGATTAAAAAAGAAGAAAATATTTGGCTAGAAAGAAGAAGACAAAATGTGCATTGTAAGTTAATCGAATGTTTACAGTTTTCAGATAAAGCGGGGATGTTGATATCAGATAAAAATACATTAGTACAATTGGGATTTGAAACTGGAAAACAGGCGAAAAAAATTATTAAAGAACTAGAATCACTAAGAAATCATTTAGCTCATTCTCAGGATATTGTGCCACATGACTGGGCGCCCATAGCCCGTCTAGTTAACAGATCAAGTGAAAACATAATATAAAATGGCTTGATCAGATGAATAACCACTATGATGTTATTATTATTGGAGCAGGTGCTGCTGGACTTTTCTGTGCTTTTAATGTGGCACTTAAAGATAAGAGAAAGCGAGTTCTAGTACTCGATCATGCAAATAAAGTAGGTAAAAAAATATTAATGTCCGGAGGCGGCCGTTGTAATTTTACTAATTTAAATACTACACATGAAGACTTTATCTCAGAAAATCCCCACTTTGTTAAATCTGCTTTAAATCAATATACGGCATATGATTTCTTATCTTTAGTTGAAAAGCATAAAATAGAATATATCGAAAAATCACCAGGACAATTGTTTTGTAAAAATAGTTCTAAAGATATACTTAAGCTTTTACTAGATGAATGTTCAAGTGAAGGTGTAAAAATATATAAAAAGTGCAGTATACATAAAATAAATAAGAAAAATATATTTGAAGTAGATACTTCAATGGAGAAATTTACTAGTGATGCGTTGGTAATTGCAACTGGAGGCTTATCAATACCAACATTGGGCGCTTCAGGTTATGGTTATGAAGTTGCAAAACAATTTGGCCATGAATTAGTCAAAACAACAGCCTCATTAGTGCCCTTAACTTTATCGAAGAAACATCTGCAACAATTAAAAGATCAGGCGGGTGTGTCGCAAAAGGTTTCAGTCAGTACTAAAACTAAAAGCATTGAAGATGACTTATTGTTTACACATCGTGGTTTGAGTGGGCCTGCTATTCTTAAATTATCGGCTTATTGGCAGTATGGTGAAGAAATTGAAATAGATTTATTGCCATCGAATAACATTGACGAATACCTCAAAACAGAAAGGCTTCAGCACCCCGATAAATCAGTTCTAAATAGCCTGAGTTATATAATGCCAAAAAGACTTGCTGCTTACGTGTGTGGTACGTCTATAAAAGAGAAAAAACTGAAGCAGTTAGATAAACAAGAAATAGATCGTTTGAATAAAAATATTCATCACTGGTTAATAACGCCCGCAGGTACTGAGGGCTATAAAACGGCTGAAGTCACGTCTGGTGGCATTAGTACGGAACAGATTTCTTCGAAAACATTAGAGTCTAAATTATCATCGGGTTTATATTTTATTGGTGAAGTATTAGATGTTACAGGTCAGTTAGGTGGCTTTAACTTCCAGTGGGCATGGTCATCTGCCTGGTGCGCCGCGCAATCTATTAAATAGCTATTTGCCTGGTTTGTTTACTTTGTAGGCATTCGTTCAAAAAAATACCGTAAGTCATAATTATTAGACCATATTCACATTTCTTAACGGGACAGCAGTGAGAAAATATAATAAAGTGAATTTAATTATAGAGGTTACAATTCAACCACTCATCGATCAATAACAGACAGAAGGCTATTTAGCATTGACTATATGTAGAAAATGGTTAGTCTAAAGGTGCCAGGATTAATCTCGTCTTATATATAAATGCTCAGTTCCTGAGAAATGTAATAACCAAGTTGATAAAAAATTAAGATATTACACGGACTTGTAATGAATTTTTTCTAATTTGGTTAATTTTCTAACCAGTTAGATTGTTTGAATTTTGGTTTAGAATATGTCAACTAAAAAATTAGAATTTATCGAAACCCTTTTTTCTGCAATATCTAAAGATATTAGTATCCCAAAAGAAATTAAACCCTATTTAATGGCTTTGAAAATAGCGGTTATAAAAATTTCCAGCGATGAGTTATTTTTTAAAGATGTTATGCACCCCGCAAGAATAACCTTGCTTTTATTAACGAGAATTTGCTCCACTCATGAAAATGTTCGTCAATTATCAATTAATATAAGTAAAATAACCGATAAACTACATCATGATGGAGATACCTCGTTAAATAATTTTACCAGTGTAAATTTTGCCTTACTGGCTTTAATGGATGATTCTGAAAAAACTGACATAATAAAAGCATATGAATTAAAGGCAGTTACAAGTCATTCACGCAATAAACATGAGCTTGTTAAGCAACAGGTAATAATGACACTTCAGAAAATAATTGCAGATAATGAAATTCCAATGATTGTTCAGGAATTAACACTTAAAATTTGGCCACAATTTTTGTTTAAAAGGTGTATTGATGGCGGTAGGAAAAGTGCCTGTTGGGATGAGGGTATTGAAGTATTTGAAAAAATTATAGAATTCATACAGCCCGTTAAAAATGTTAAACAATGGAACTATTTATATAAAAAGAGAGATTCATTTGTAGAATCCGTCAGGTTTTTATTAAATGAATCGGATATTAATAAGCAAAGAATAGATGTAAATATCGATGCGCTGAGAAGTACTATAAATATTAATATTAATAAATTTAAGGATGATAATCACTTATTGTTTGATGGTTTATATAGTGAAGAGGAAGAGCAGCAGATTAATGTAGATGAAAAGAGTAATAAAGCTAATGCTGTAGAGTTGCCCGAGTATGTAAAGATTGGTGAATGGTATGATGTATATAGTGGTGATAAGTACAATGTTAACAGGCTAAAGTTATCGCTTATAATAGAGGATGAAGGAAAATTAATTTTTGTAGATCATCACGGGGTAAAAGGAATGGTGAAAGATATAGACGTATTTACAGAAGAATTATCTTTATTATTATCTAAACCGGTAAAAAGTACCGGAACCACATTTAGTTCTAAATTCAGGCCTAAATTTGTTGATGCATGGAATGAAATTAAGGCAAAACTAACCGGGTCCAATAAATAAATATGCGGTGTATTATTTTAGTACGCTGAAAAGCGCACTAAAAATACATTTAAGTGTTATCTGGTAGAGTGACATTTAATTCCAAAATTGAACAATTATCACTGTTATCTAAAGTCACAGTTACCTGGTCGTTATCAATGGGAATGTATTTTTTTATAACTTCAATAATTTCCTGCTGCATTTTAGGTAAGTAATTTGGTTGGCTACGTTTTCCACGTTCATGCGCAACAATCACCTGTAAACGCTCTTTAGCTAATGAAGCAGTGTTAGTTTTTTTGTTATGAAAATAATCAAAAATACTCACTATCTAGCTCCCATTAGTCTTTTAAACAGGCCTTTCTTTTCCGCTTCTAAAAAGCGAAATTCTACCTCTTCACAAAGTAGGCGAGATACGGCATCAGAGTAGGCCTGGCCAGCATCAGCCGTTTCATCAAAAATAACAGGTTCACCCAGATTTGATGCCTTAAGGACAGATTCAGACTCTGGAATAACGCCTAGTAGTGGAATGGCAAGAATATCTTCAACATCAGCTACGCTGAGCATTTCTCCATCCGCAACGCGAGATGGGTTATATCGAGTCAGTAACAGATGCTCTTTAACCGGTTCGGCACCTGTTTCAGCACGCAATGACTTGCTCTGTAATATTCCCAGAATGCGATCCGAATCTCGTACAGATGAAACCTCCGGGTTAGTCACCACGATAGCCTGGTCTGCAAAATACAAGGCCATTTGGGCCCCTTTTTCTATGCCTGCAGGTGAGTCACAGATAATGTAATCAAAGCTCTCGGCTAATTCATTTAATATTTTTTGAACACCTTCCTGCGTTAATGCATCTTTATCTCGAGTTTGTGAAGCAGGTAAAATAAATAAAAGATTATTACGCTTATCTTTTATCAGGGCCTGATTTAAATTAGCTTCATCATTTAATACATTAACAAAGTCATAGACAACCCTACGTTCACAACCCATTATTAAATCAAGATTGCGCAAGCCCACATCAAAATCGATTATTACGGTCTTATGTCCGCGGAGTGCCAGACCACTACCAATCGCTGCACTAGTGGTCGTTTTACCAACACCACCTTTTCCAGATGTAACAACAATAATTTCGGCCAATGCATGGCTCCTTTTAGATTTACTTAAATAAGTGCAAAGTATTCATTAAACTGTCTCTACATGCAAGATCTGTTCGTCGAGGTAAACCTGGGCGGGCTGTTTCCATACTTTTTCACGTAATGAATCACTTAACATAAAATGGCCCGCTACTGAGATCAGCTCAGCTTCCATTTTTGTACAGAACACACGTGCATTTGTGTTGCCTTTAACACCGGCTAATGCACGCCCACGTAAAGTGCCATAAATATGAATATTTCCATCGGCGAGTACCTCTGCGCCTTCACTTACCTGGGATAATATTATTAAATCTCCACCTTCTGCATAAATTTGCTGGCCGGAACGTACAGGTCTGGAAATTAATTTACTTTTATGGAGTTGTGTATTTTCCTTAACATCAGTATTTTTTATATTGTGTGAGGCTTCAGCTGCAACAGGCGTATTGGTTAAATTGCGTAATGCATTTTCCGATAACAGGGTCAGGCCAGTTGCCTTGATCGCATCTAAAAAACGTTTATGTGAACATTTGAACGCCATTGGCTGAAGATCAAACCGGCGACATGCGGTTAATAATTCGTCTAAATTTATTTCAGTTATATTTTCTGTGATCTTATCAAGACTGATAACAACGGGTGACTGCTTAAAAAACATCGGTGCCTGATTTATTTTATCTTCTAGTTGTAAAGTGAAATCACTTAAAGAAAATGTATAGAGCTCTAATATAAAAGTTGTAACTACACTGCCTTTTAACTGGAAACAGGTGTCGGACATAGGATATTGGCCTTTTAAGGTGCTAAAATGTATAGCTATAAAAGCGCTATTTTAGCATTATAAAAGATGAATGTTTATTTAAGGGCACCTCTAAAAATAGCTCGCAGAGGCCGCAAGCTATTTTTAGAGGTGCCCTTAAGGTTCAATCCACCCACCGGTTACCTGTAATGGCTGCAAATTATCGACTGAGTTTATCCAGATAGCTAAAGCATAGCGTTGAGCATTAAATTGACTAGTGGTTTTAATGGGTAAATTCCATTGGCCATTTTTTGAATAGACGGTTTTTTTATCTACAACAACAAAATTTTCTATAAATGTTCGGCCAGCGTTTTCACCGTGTTGTACATTTGTTTTAATGCCAAATCCAAGCAATGCAATATTAAGGTTTAAAGGCGCTTTATGACTATAATTAACCTGTAAATTTGAATTATCTAAAACAGCAGATAGAACCCCAGGAATGAGATGAGACCCAGGTAAAGAATTTCCACGGTACCAGCCTCGCCATTCTTTACCGTTTACTAGCATGCCCGGCGTGTAAACGGAGCTGATACCCCCCTGGGAATGATAGGTTCTTTGTCGTTGCGAATATTGCTTCATTGAAAAAGGATCTTTCCAGCCGAGATAGTCCCAGTAATCAACATGAAATACAATGGGAATAAATTCCTGCCATAAGCCCGGGTGATCAAGTTGTTTAGAAACCCAGTGTTCTGCAGGTGGGCAGCTGCTACAGCCCTGAGATGAATACAGTTCAAGTAGTTGGGTTCTGTTATTCGTGCTTTGAAATGTTTGTGCGTTGCAGGTGCTTGAAAAACCAGCTGCCACACTGAGTGTCAGGCCGAATGTCAGGCATAGCCTGGTTACATAATGGTTCATAATCTCTCTCCATATAATTAATATTAGGATAATAGAGTGAGTAAAAAAACAGCGAGTTCGATGATGTTAATGTTTTGTGATAAATAGAGTAGAAAACAGTTAATCGACTAACCTGTAAGAAATATTAAGAACTTTCTCCATTCAGGCATTGCTCAATTGCATATTCAGGGGTGTCATGCAGGAATGCCCCATGAAGTGGGTAAAGTTTATTGAGTTTCTCTATATACTGGGTCTCATCCTTCATTACAAATACAATGGTTTTAGTAGCGGGTGAATATTTTGGCAGGGAAGATAATAGAACATCCAGATTACTCACATTCACCCCCGCATAGTTATTTCCATAACCATAAAAGAACTCAGCAACAATAAAATCAGGTTTATGGGCTTTTAAAGCTTTAATGGCATTGCGACTGGAATTAACCTTTATCTCACGTGCGCCCATTTGTGAAAATAAGTTCGACAATTTAGGGTGTGTGGGTGACTCAATAACAGAAAGTATTGTCAGGCTCATGGTCATTCTATATTGCGAAAAACCTAATAATACTATCAGGCTCTGATAAAATACATGACAATTAAACAGCATGAAGCTCAATAGCACCTATGGCACTTTTAACTTTACGAAATATTAATCTGGGCTTTGGCGGTCCAAACTTATTTGATTCACTTAACCTACAGATAGAACCCAGGGAGCGCTTGTGTTTGCTGGGGCGCAATGGTGAAGGAAAATCTACCCTGATGAAGCTAATCGGTGGCATGGTAAAGGCGGATGAGGGCAGCATTGAACAGCAGCAAAATCTCAAAATAGCCTATCTAACACAGGACATTCCCGATGATGTTGAAGGTAGTGTTTATGATGTAGTGTCATCAGGCCTGGAAGGTGTGGGTGAAATACTTAAAAATTATCATCATTGTAGCCTGGAGCTCGCCGAAGACTACACTGATCAAAAGATGGAAGCGTTGTCGCGTATTCAACATGAATTAGAAGCGGTAGATGGCTGGAGTTTGTCTCAACAGGTTGAAACGACCATTTCACAATTAGAATTACCCGCTGATGATGAGTTCAGTTCATTATCCGGCGGACTCAAACGTCGGGTACTACTGGGAAAAGCGCTGGTTACAGAGCCTGACTTGCTGTTACTTGACGAGCCAACTAATCATTTAGATGTTGAAGCCATTCAATGGATTGAAGAATTCCTGCTTAACTGGAGTGGCAGTGTGTTGTTTGTAACCCACGATCGCTCTTTCTTAAAAAGGCTAGCAACACGAATTATAGAACTTGATCGTGGCAAACTCACATCCTGGCCAGGAAACTATGAAACCTATCTGCTGCGTAAGCAGGAAGCACTGGAGAATGAAGAAAAAGAAAATGCCCTGTTTGATAAACGACTGGCCCAGGAAGAAGTGTGGATACGACAGGGCATCAAAGCCAGGCGCACCAGAAATGAAGGGCGGGTACGCGCACTGAAAGCCATGCGAAATGAACGCATGCAAAGACGTGAGCAAAAAGGCCAGGTTAATATGCAGGTATCAGCTCAGGATCGTTCTGGTAAAAGGGTGGTTGAAGTTGAGAATATAAGTTATAGCTACGCTGATTTGCCGATTGTAAAGAATTTCAGCACGCTCATAACCCGTGGCGATCGGATCGGCATAATAGGCCCAAATGGTGTGGGCAAATCAACCCTGATTAAACTGATGCTCGGTGAAATTGCACCGGACGAAGGGAAAATAGAGCTGGGTACAAAACTGGAAATTGCCTATTTTGATCAGCTACGTTCAGAATTAGATTTAAAGAAAAGTGTCAGGGATAATCTGGCACCGGGCACAGATAAAATTGATGTGGCGGGCAGGGAAAAACATGTCATGAGTTATCTAAGTGATTTCCTGTTTTCGCCACAACGGGCAAATTCACCGGTGAGTACATTGTCTGGAGGGGAGCGTAATCGCTTAATGCTGGCAAAGTTGTTTGCAAAACCATTTAACCTGCTGGTGATGGATGAGCCGACCAATGACCTGGATGTCGAAACCCTGGAATTACTTGAAGATTTATTAATGCAGTACGAAGGTACATTAATATTGATAAGTCATGACCGAGCCTTTCTGGATAATGTAGTAACCAGCACACTTGTTTTTGAGGGTGATGCGCAGGTTAATGAATATGTTGGTGGTTATGAAGACTGGTTAAGACAATCACAACACAAAAATGTAAAAGAAAATAAGGTTAAAATAGCAAAAAAGGAAACCAGGTCATCGGGTCAGGAAAAAGCGGTTAAAAAACTCAACTTTAAAGAACAACGAGAATTAGAGCAGCTACCCGCATTGATAGAAACCCTCGATGCTGAGCAGGAAGAGATAACGGAAAAAATGGCTGAAGCTACATTTTATCAGCAGGATAAAGAAACCATAGCCGCAACAACAAAACGTCATGCTGAAATAGAGCATGAGTTAAAGGCGGCATATATACGTTGGGAGCAGCTGGAAGAAATGCAATGACAGGAAAGTCATGGAAAGGATTTATTGCCATTCTAGTTACTTTATTTATAAATGCCTGTGGAGGAGAGAAAGAGAGCATAACAAAACACCAGGCTGATATTGAATACGATATTCTGATGAGGGGTGGTGATAAAAAAATTTCCTTTATCAATCAGGCTCGCCCGATTTTAGAAAAACGTTGTGTCGTTTGTCACGGATGTTATGACGCACCATGCCAATTAAAACTGACATCAATAGAAGGTATTAAGCGCGGTGCAAACCCGGAGAAAATATATGACGCTGAACGAATATTTGCTACAGAGCCTACGCGACTTTTTATTGATGCAAATACTGAAAACGAATGGCGAGAAAAAGGCTTTCATTCTATTTTAAATGAACAACAAGATAATGCGATTAATAATTTGCGTCATTCTGTTTTGTATAAAATGCTGCGTTTAAAGCAGTTAAATCCGCAACCCCGTGTAGGTATGATTGATGAGAGTATTGATCTAGGATTAAACAGGGAGCAGGCTTGCCCAGTCAATGGTGAGTTTGAAGAATATGCTGAAAATTTCCCAACACAGGGCATGCCTTTTGCGACGCCTAATTTATCAGATGAAGACTATCATGTTTTAGTGAAATGGATTTCACAGGGTATGCCCGATGATAGTCAATTAAAATTTTCCGATGTAGCTAAAATTCAGATACAGAAATGGGAAGATTTTTTTAACAGAACCGATTTAAAAAGCCAGCTTGTTAGTCGGTATTTATATGAACATTTATTTCTTGGGCATCTACATTTTAAAGGTGCTAACAGTAGGCAGTTTTTTCGCTTAGTTCGTTCGTACACACCTTCTGGAGAGCCAGTTAGAGAAATTGCAACTGTCAGGCCATATGATGATCCACAAATTGATAAATTTTATTATCGATTACGTTATGAAAAATCCTCCATTGTTGATAAATCACATGTGGTTTATGAACTTTCTAAGCAACGAATGTTGCGCTACAAAGAACTGTTTTTCAAAACTGAATATACGGTTGATGGCTTACCGGGGTATGAAGCTAAACTAGCCTCTAATCCCATTAAAACGTTTTCAGATATACCAGTAGAGTCACGTTATAAATTTTTATTAGATGATGCAAAGTTTTTTATTAATGGATTTATAAAAGGTCCAGTATGTCGTGGTCAGGTGGCTTTAAATGTTATAGAAGATAATTTCTGGGTGTTTTTTTCATCTCCTGACAGCTTTCGGGTAAATAGAGATAATGACTATTTAAACACAATGGTCGATGAGTTTAATTTACCTGCTGAGCAGGAAAATACACTAAATATTTTCAGTACCTGGACTAATTACTGGGATTTACAGCATAGCTATATGCTTAAGCGACAGGAAACGTTTATAAATTCACCTCAGATGAGTTTAGAGTCAGCGTTATCAATTATCTGGGATGGCAGTAACGGTATGGATAAAAACAATGCCGCATTAACCGTCTTCCGCCATTTTGATAGCGCAACAGTTAAGCAGGGATTGATAGGTAATTATCCAGAGTCTGCCTGGGTGCTTGATTATCCAGTTTTTGAAAGGCTTCATTATCTTCTGGTGGCTGGATATGATGTACATGGTAATATTGGCCATCAATTTAATACACGTATTTATATGGACTTTCTTCGTATGGAAGCCGAGAATACTTTTTTAGCATTTCTTCCTGTTGAACAGAGAAAGAAAATTCGTCAGTCCTGGTATAAAGGTATTCGTCAAAGTTTAGAAAAATACTTCAAGGGGCCCGATAAATGGCTGGATGTGCAAATTGTAAACGGGTATAAAACGGATGAACCTCAAAGAGAATTATATAAAATGCTTGAACAGAGAGTAAAAAATTCTGTAAAAGCTAATGATTATATTAATCGCTGTAATGGTAATCAGTGTAATGAAAAAAGTGATTTATCAGGAATGGATAAGCAGCTTCAACGGGTTGCTAAGATTAAAGGTGAAAAACTGAAAGTATTTCCGGATATCGCTTTTTTAAAAGTGATTAGCACTAATAAAGACCAGGTTTATACATTAATAAATAATAAAGGTTATAAGAATATTAGCTCCCTGATAAGTGAGACGAATAATAGAGACAGGGGCAGTGATACTATGACAATCTATAAAGGAATACTAGGTTCATATCCGAACTTCTTTTTTGTTGTTGATGAAAGTGAATTAATTCAATTTACGGATAAAATCACAGGTATAAAAACCAGAGATGATTATGAGCAGTTTGTTGGAATTTATGGTGTGCGTAGAACATCAACAAATTTCTGGAAAGTAGCTGACTGGTTTAATGAGCAATACGCAAAGCAAGATCCAGTAGGTTACGGAATTTTTGATTTGTATCGCTATAATAACCGATAATAATTAGATATATTTATTCAGGAATAGTCGCTGAAAATAGTCTATTAATACAGTAATGAAGCTTAACCTGCATTCCAGATTATTGATCAGCCTGCTAGCATTATTGGTAGCAGGTTTTCTGTTATTGGGTGTGGTGTTACTTGGGGATGCTAAAAATCAAATTGATGAATTTCGTCAGACACAGGCAGTATATCAGGCCAAAACCCTGGCAGAAGCCAGTTTAGACGGATTGGTTTCAAAAGATTATGAGCTTCTGGAACAGTGGGTGCAGTCATCCATGCCATCCACAGATTATGCATATGCTGCCCTGTTACGTCCAGACGGTATGGTTCTTATCCATACCGATTTAACTCATACAGGCAAACCCTGGCCAACCATATTAAATTCCCAAGGTGAAACCGTGCGCGAGCTTAGTTTTAATGAGCGGCCGGTTGTTGAGGTGATTTATCCGGCGATAATTGGCAATAAAATTTTAGCAAACGCCCATGTCGCTTATTATCTTGATACGGATTATGTACTGCAGAAGCAAACGGTTACTCGAATTATAGGCGTGTTACTGGTTATATTCATATTGATTATTATCGCGTCTCATTTTGTGACCCGAAGTATCGTTACGCCAATTGAGTTATTAAAAAAATCCATAGGCAATGCATCACTTGATAAGGTGCTCTCCTTCAGCCATAAACTCGTAGGTCGAACGGATGAGGTCGGTGAGTTGACACGTGCCTTTAAAGACATGTCTGAAAGACTAACAGAATCCCATAAAAACCTGACTGCCAGTTTGATTTCAAATAAGGCCATTGTTGAAAGTGCGATTGATGGGGTGATTGTAATTGATTCACATGGACAGATTGAATCTGTTAATCCAGCAGCGGAAAAATTATTTGGTTTTAGTGCCGAAGAATTAATCAATAACAATATCAACCTGCTTATGCCGGCGCATTTTCATAGTAAACATAATGAGTATATGAAAAAATATAAAAGTAGCAGCCATCAAACAATCATAGGTACTCGTAGGGACATTGAAGGACAGTGTAAAGATGGTTCAAGATTTCCCATTGAAATTGCAATTGGTGAAATTAATATTAATAATGAGAAGAAGTTTGTGGGCACCGTGCGAGATATCAGTTTACGGTATGAGCATGAAAAGGCGATACTCATAGCAAAAGAGGCAGCAGAGGAAAGTGATCGTGTAAAGTCTGAGTTTCTGGCAAATATTAGTCATGAATTACGTACCCCTATGAATGCAGTTATGGGTTATGTTGATTTATTGTTATTGATGGACGAACTTTCACCCGTCCAGGGGAAGTATCTTAAAAATGCTTCTCGTTCAGCCCATGATTTGTTGGATATTATTAATAATATTCTTGAGTTTACAAATCTGGATAAGGGTAGTCTGGAACTGGTTCTCAGCGATTTCAGTATTCATGAAATGATAAAAGCTATAATTAATAAAAATGCTAAAGAATATTCAGCTAAACAAATCGAACTCGTTAAAGAGATTGACCCGAAAATACCAGACCAACTGTTAGGTGACTCGGCACGTATTTATAATATTCTTAATCATTTTTTAAATAATGCATATAAATTTACAACTGAAGGAGAAGTTAAACTAGCGGTACAGCTTGAGAACTTAAAAAACAAAACTGCCCAGGTCCGTTTTGAGGTTTCAGATACGGGGATAGGTATTGAACCCGATGATACAAAGCGTATTTTTGAGCTTTTTACTCAGGTTGATGGTTCATTTACACGTTCATATGGTGGTACTGGTATCGGCTTAACATTATGTAACAGGCTGGTGGAGATCATGCAAGGTCAAATTGGCGTTAACTCCATACCCGGTGAAGGCAGCACTTTCTGGTTTAGCTTGCCACTCACTGTTATAGCAAGTGCCCCTAAACCTGAAGTTAGTCCGCAGAAGATAGAGGTAGTGAATAATCCAGGAGAAAGCAAGCCAGACAACGAAGATAAACATATCCTGGTGGTAGAAGATAACCCCTATAATCAAAAGTTGATAATCGCAATGCTGGAGCACCTGGGTTATGAAGCCGAGGTAGTCGATAATGGTTTACTGGGAGTTGAAGCAATTGAAAATGGGCATTATGATTTAGTCTTTATGGATTGCCAGATGCCGGTTATGGATGGTTATGAAGCCACTAAAAAGATACGTAAAATTGAAGAGGGGCACATTCCTATTGTTGCAGTAACGGCCCATGCCCTGGATGGAGATCGTGAAAAATGTATCGACTCGGGTATGGATGATTATATGACCAAACCTTTCAGTAAAAAGGATCTGCAACAGATGCTCTCGAACTGGTTAGTTTAAGATAAATTTTATTAATCGTAGAAGGGTGGATCAAGCGTAACTTATGTTCTTTCCTGTTTCTCGGTAATAAAATTTTTGATTTTAAAAAATCACTTCTCAACACAAATTAATGTATCCGGTACCAAAATACAATCTGAATCACCTACCGTTACACAGGCAGAACTAAGCGTTATTAAAATACCAATAATAATGTATTTCATAAAACTCCTCCGTTTGATTGTAAATTTTAAGCTATGTGCAATTCGATCAGCGCTGTTGTATATAATTACTCATAGGCTTTGCACCATACAATAAAGTAATCGCAGAAACGGTTTATAGTCATAAAAGAGACAAATAACCGTAGCAACACGGCTCCTTCAGAAGCCGTGTTAGTTAAAACGATTATCTGTTTTTGCCTAAAGCGCCAGTTTGTTATTGTGACAAATCTTTACTGCAGCCAACAATCTTTCTAGTTAAAGGCCTTTGTAGATTTGTTTTTCCATCATCCATGCAGTGCTGTTTGCAGTATTCTAAACACTTCGGTATGTCTTTCTGGCAGTTATATGGACGTGACCAGTTTGAACAACCTCCGCTGCCTTCAGCAGACAGGCCAGGTAATGAAGGCAGTGCAATAGGTCTGTCTCTTGTATCCAGTGCCATAGCTGGTGAACTGATCATTAATATAATCATCAATATGCTAAATATTAATTTATTCATGACAACTCCTTTATAACTTTTTCGACTTAAAAAAATACACACACCGAAATAAAACAAGCTAATTTGTTGTTTCTAATTCCGTTGCACACCAAGAACTGTATTTGTTAGTTTCCCAGCATACAGCTCAAGTTTTTAAAGAGCCAATATTTCATGGCTCTGTTAATGAGTTATTGCAATACAAATTTATGATCTAAATAATCAATTTTTTATATAAAATAAGTATGTGCAACAAGCCACTATTTATTGCCTTTAAGTTATACGTAAATGCTATAGGCTTTCTCAAAAAGAAATGTGGGAGTCCACTTTCATATTGTGTAAAGATTGGGCCCAATATCTCTCATTATAGGAAGCCATTTATCTTCAATGCATGGACACGTTACCATTGACCATGTTGAATAGCCTGATAAAGTACTGGGGGTAGAGCTCCAGTTTTAAACATACAAAGAATTAATAATAATTCTTATATACTGTTCTTACAAATATCAATACTAGCATAATTTTTTTAAGCCTTTCTTTGTTATGAATCATACAAATTAACGCTCATTGTATTTTCTCTTTAAATTGAAATTTGAAAACGTATTAAGTTTTTGTTGGAATCAAATTAATCAGACAGCTAACTTAGAATACCATGCATGTAGGAGAAGACTTTTAAAGAACAAAACGGGTATGTCAAAAATATAAATACATGAAAATTAAATGTTATGATGCAGGAAGGCGTTTTACTAGAAAATTTTTTAACATACTAAATCACTTCTTTCCCATTAAGTTAAGCTGTGACGATTAAAAGTATTTTCTATTACAGTTTTTCAGGAAGGTTCTCACTTAAAAAATCAAGAAACATGCGTACTTTTGCCTGTTGAAAACGTTTATCCTGATAAACACCAAAGATACCGGCATTGCCAATATCATAACTGGGGAGCAGTTGTACCAGATTACCTGCCTTTATATCATCTGCAACCATAAAGTGTGAGATGGCACCGATGCCTGCACCTTCAAGTATAAATGCTCGCAAAGCGTGTGCATTATTTGTTTTTATTCGCCCCCTGACATGAATTGTCTGTTGTTGCCCGTTATCAAAAACCCAACGATAAGGGGTGGGTAACAGACTAAAAATAATGCATTCATGTTGTAGTAATTGCTGCGGATGCTGGGGTAGCCCCATTTTCTTAATGTATTCAGGTGATGCACAAATCAGTCGAGGTGATTCCCTCAGTTTTCGGGCTAACAGGCTGGAGTCTGTAAGCCAGCCAATGCGTATACCAATATCAATACCATCCTTAACCATATCAACAACATGATCATTGAGTAGTAGCTCGGTTGTAACGGAAGGGTGTTGCTTCATAAATTGATTAAGCATGGGAACAATAAACTGGCTGCCAAAGCTGATAGGGGCCGAAATTTTTAGTAAGCCTAATGGTGCATCCTTAAGTTGCTGTACCTTTCGAGTCGCATCTTCTGCCTCAGCGACTATTCGAGCACAGCTTTCATAATAGACCTTGCCAATCTCAGTGAGGCTTAAACTGCGGGTTGTTTGATTTAATAAGCGTACGGAAAGCTCATTTTCCAGTTGGGAAATGTGTTTGCTCACGGCGGATTTAGCAATACCGAGACGACGCGCTGCCCCGGAAAAACTCGCGGCATCAACGACATGTGAGAATATGATCATACGTCTTAAATTATCCATAAATCCAACGTTGTTCACTTATAGAGAACAGTAATGTATCTGATTGCTGAATTGTTATCAAATTTTCCTTGAATTAAACTTCATTTGAACATTAACAGGAGATTAGCCAATGTCCAAAGCTAGCAATGCGATGCGATTTTTTTTCTTAAATGGAGCGATCCTGATACTCGTTGGTATCTGGTTAACAGGCTTCGACAAGGTACACTGGTTCTCATATTTTGTGCCCGCCTTTTTCATTTTTGCATCGGCGCTGGGTATATGCCCCGGACTTATTATGGCTAAAAGAATATTTGGCGAAAATTAAACGGCGGCCTTTCATCGTTTAGTTTTTGAAATGGGCAGGCCGCTTTGATTACTGGTTTGAAGGCTGTTCATCTTATTCTGTTTTATAACCCCCATAAACGGTGCGAGCAGATCAGGGTGTACAAGATAAACCCCTTTACTAACCCGAAACAGAAACCTGGTGTGGGTTAAGGTATATTGCCCTGGCTCAAGCGTGGCTGCGGGTAAAAACGATGAAAGATATTGTGTATTAATATCAGAAAAATAAGATTTGAATTCCTTTAGCGTAACAATTACCCCACTTTTTTCTAGCGTGCCTAATTCGCCTTTAATTATCGCCTGCAGAAACCGATTCTTTAAAGTGCGTTTGTTGTTTGTCATTTTTACGCTCCCATGAAGTGATGAATAGAAAGTTCAACATGCGACGTAAATTAGTTTTTTTAGCCATTAGAAATAAAGTATCCCGACATACCCAAAGCCAGTAAGTTAAGCAATGTAGGTGCGAATTTATTCGCACATGGTTACGCGATAACAGGCATTGTTCGAATAAATTCGAACCTACATCATCAACACTTTTCATAACTTACAGGCTTTGCCGTCATACCAGCATGCTTCTAGCGAGTTTCTAGCAACTTTGCTATGATTTTAGTTCGTCATACCCGAATGCTTGTATCGGGTATCCAGCGACTTTAGGTGTACCAAAAAACCAACTACTTGCAAAAGCTCACAAAGGAAACCAGGCACCCAAAAAAGGGTACCCAGAAAACAACCACAGGCTAAATACCAATCTACGTATTCAACCTGCTACGGCAATCCAGACACATCATGCTTCAATTGCGACTCGACAAAAAGCGCCAGGGCAATCGAATCAATCTGTAATCGCACCTCCTTAACCAGACATTCAATCTTCCCCGCTTTAAATAAACAGGAGATGCGCACCAGACGAGTTTGCTTCTGAACAGGTAAGGGTAGGCGCAGCACAGCATTAACGTGCAAACGCAGGGTTTCCATTAGTTCGGCGATGTGTTCGTCAAAAACAGGTTCGTCTTTTAAAGGGGATGAGCCAGGTTCAATTCTGGGCTCATTATTGATCATGAATTGATCAGTTGAGTGAAGTTTGTAAGTTTTCGCTGAGAATTTGCTTTCGGCAAAGCGGCATCCTAGCGTAGAATTATATCTAGCCATAGTGACCTCGTGTTCAGGTTATTGTGGTTAGCTGGCTTGGGGTGTTAGTCGCACCCTGGGTCAGCGATTTTTTAATTAAGGGTTTAGGTTTAAATTTATTCGATAAAGGCCTCCGTGGTTAATAAACCAATAAACTCTACTACATAGAATGTTTAAATGGCAAAGGATTATTTCTGATTTAACTTTAGTTTTAAAATAATGAAGTCGTTATAAAACGGTTAATAAAAAACAAATGTAAATGACTGAAATTGGTAACACAACTGTATTATCTAATTATGCAGATGAAACTCAAGTAACTTTTTCAGTACCCGAAAGAGAAGGTGCTAAATAATGGGTGCCGAATGACTGTAATCCTGAAAATTACCAAGCCATTTAGGTACAACAATTTCAACAAGCAACACCCTCAAAAATAAAACCACATCACAAAACACTGAATGTTTAATCGTTGGTTCGCGGCCTTTATCAGCAAGATAACACTCAATATCATGTGCACAATGAACAGAAAGCCGTTTACCATCAGCCGTGCTAATGAACTAATTAGCATGCTCAATAAATCGCTGAACATCATACTCAGCTATGCCATAAAGCTATGACTTTTCGGTGTATTGTTCCCTGAAGCGGGTAACAGAATCAACCATAACTACATCATCCTTAAAGTATTTATTGGCATTAGAAGTTAATTCAAATACCATACAAATTCAATAGCGCGTGGTCGATTTATCCTGCAAGTAGGATGATACGGTAAAATACCGCTCGCAGGATAATAAACTGTAGGCGAAATAATGAAAAGAATTCTTCCCTTTCTTGCGCTAATATCATCCCCGGCACTTGCGGCCGAAGAAACTTACAAATACGCGTTAATTACTAGGCATTACAATCAACATGAATATGCAAGTAATAAAACACAAACTATTGTTTTACTACCAAAAAATTCCAATAAAAACATATGTAAGCAAGTAATATATGGAGAGAAAGAAGAACCCAACAAATTAAGCCTTCAATGTCTTAATGAAATACCAAAAGAATTCAATGGTGTTTTAACTCAAAAACCATTACCCAATATGCACTACGCTATTCATTCTCAAAAGACAGATTATATTGTCGTTGACTTAATAACGATTTATAGCTTTAAATATAATATCAATGAAGATCCTGACACATGTAAAAACATTCTTAAAAACTTCAAAGGCAGCTATAAAGAAGCTAAATGCATAGCTCCAATTAACTCATCGCCTAAGTAGGTCAACCTGACAAATAACCGTTGGCTTGAATGGATTCTTTTATAGTAAGCTACAAATAACTACAATTATTAAGCCTGCTACTCGGTTATTTACCGGTTACCAAGGCGTTGAGGCTGTAGAAAAACCTCCCAACATATATTTTTAACTATATTTTGGCTCTCACAGTTGCATAGAATTATTTTTGCAGTATAAAGTTAACTCAGAATTTAAAAAACAGGCCTATTTCGTAGGT
>Ga0316207_10002251_pt1 | contig 20422 bp, 18 predicted proteins | sample 6weekpyrite_MG_FD_204943 | JGI IMG/M metagenome (GOLD analysis project Ga0316207, IMG submission 204943) | Microbial mat bacterial communities from mineral coupon in-situ incubated in ocean water Damariscotta River, Maine, United States -... | ecosystem: Environmental > Aquatic > Marine >...
AGCTCGGCCAGCCACAACCGGCATCAAATTTTTCTGAAGATGCAAATAGCGGCTCACCCGAAACGATATCGACATAAATACCCGGTTCATGATTATTCAGATATTCGCCACTACCCGGAACCTCTGTGCCATTTTCTTGAGTAACATGATACTGGCTGGCTGTTAACATTTCTAGAGCATCCAGTTTTTTTTCATATTGAGCCATAACGTTTACCCATGTTAGTTAAGTTCTGCAAGTATAACTGAAAATAGTGTTTCAATTTTTCCCATTACTGGATGTCCATCTATCTGATAATTCTTGCAGTAATCGTCAGTTGTCTGGTGTATTAACATTGTTTGCCCATTATTATCTATGACAGATAAGCGTAATGGAAGATCAAGGCTCATTGTAATATCTTTTTGCATTAACTTAGTACCCGCCTGCGGATTACCAAAAATTAAAACACGTGAAGCAGGCATATCTAAATCTACACTTCGTGCATTCGCCTGATGGTCAATATCACAAAAAATAGTGAAACCTTTATCCTGTAGTGTTTTTTTTATCTGTTCAGTTGATTCTAATACCGATTGTTTTAAAGGGGTCTGTTTCATATTTTTCGCCATTTAAATTAAGTTAATTTACTGTGGCAAATATGACAAGTCATTCGCTTGTACATATAACCACAGATGAATTATTTGCTGTTAATTATTTTTCCATTAATACCGGGTAGGCCTCAGTATAAACCCAGTCTTTATTCTTTGCGGGAATATGACAGCCTAAACAATCTTTTTTATAATCTGACGCACTGTTTTTAACACGACTGTTAGTTTTAAAAAGTGCCCAGCCCCAGCCATCTCCCCACAGAGGATTATCAGAAAAACGATTTTTTGTATCTTTAATCATAACGAACCATTGCTTAACCGTTTTTGTCGCTCGCTTAACTCCAACACCTGTTGAATAATCCGCCTTCTGAGAGGCACGTAGTTCTTTTACCAGAGTGGCTCCATCGGGAAACTTACCCGTTTTACGAAAAGCATCAATATTTTTCTTTTCAGTGTAAACACCATGAAAGCCACTTGCATCACCTTCAGGAACATACCATGAACCTAAATGCAGCATAGATGTACGAAATTCATCTGGAAATTTAATATTTCCTTTATTATCTACATAAGGTGAAAACATTTTATCCTCTGCTACTGCGCCTGAAGTGTAAGCACAAATAAGAGCCAATGTTAGAATGCCTGTTTTGACTTTTTTCTGTAATCTGAGTTCCATTAGTTCTTCCCCGCTGGTTCAATATAACTATTATTTAGATTTGTCAGGTGACCGCCTGTTGCTTTTTTACCTGCTCCTTTACCTGCACTCAGTACTGGATAGTATTGCGTGAATACAAAATCATCTGCAGCCGATGCCTGATGACATGAATTACATGATTTCGCAGGAAACGCTTTCGCGGTATTTGCCAGTGTTTTATGATTTTTTCCGGAAAAACTATAATAAGCCCAGTTTCCCGGCTGGTTCGGTGAGTACTTCTTACTTTTTATAGTTGCCTCAAGGCCAATGAATTCACCTTGAAAATACCCTGCGCCACTAACTGCTGTTTTTGAGCCATTGCTTACTAATTCCTTAATTAATATGGTTCCATCGCGAAATGTCCCTGACGCTTTCCAGTATTGCCAGCTCATAGGATCAATATACACATTATGGTGTTCAGGAAACGCGGCTTTACCATTATTCATGTCATTCGGTGTAACCGGTGTACCTACATACACCCATTCACGATATCCTGTGGGTCGTTGCAGCTCACCATTTTTCATTGTAAACGCTTCTTCTGCCATTACATTTGATGACAATGTGAAATACATTGTCATAGCCGTTGCTGATACACTTAAAACTGCCTTTAGATTGTTTTTATTGTTTATCATGGTTATTCTTCTCCTGTCAGTCAGTTCATAAAAAACAAAGTCTTCTGTAGTGAAAATAATTATATATTTAAGTATTCATAAACAAGGTATCTGTAATGATCAAAAAAGTATCCAATCGAATCAATCATGATGAGCAGACTGTCGATGTATTATCTGATGTACTGGATACTTTGCGTTTTCGTGGCAGTATTTTTTTTCGCTCAAGACTAGCTGCACCATGGGGCATGTCTCTATCAAAGCTTAAAAATCCACGTTTTCATATCGCCTTAAGTGGTAACTGTTATATCGGTGTTGATGATGCTGATAATCAGGTTATCAACATACAACACATGGATATAGTTATGCTTCCACATGGTCAGATGCACTGGATTGCTGATAAACCCGGTCGAAAACTGACACCAAGCAAACAGGCAGGAGATGCCTGTGAACTAGGTATGCCTTTATTTCAAGACGGTGATATTACTAACAAGTTAATATGTGGCTTAATTGATTATGAAAAAGATATGCAACATCCGATAATTGATTCTCTACCTTCTGCTCTACATTTTTCTGGCATTAAAACTAACGACCCTATATGGATGACAGTACTTTTAATTGATGCGGAAATGGAAAAAAAACAAACCAGTCAAACTTCAATTATTGATCGTTTAACGGAAGTTTTATTCATGCAATTATTAAACAGACATTTAAGTGAAAACAAAGAAATAACCGGTTTTTTTGCTGCATTACATGATAAGCGAATTCATCGCGCACTTGAATTAATACATCGTAGTCCACAACATCCATGGACATTAGATTTGCTTGTTGAACAGGTTAATATGTCACGCGCAACTTTAATCAGGCAGTTTAAACACACTGTTGGCGTGTCGCCCATGACTTACTTATTGAACTGGCGTATGACTAAAGCCTTTCACTTACTAAAGCAATCAAACAACACAGTAGAACAAATTGCAGAAGCAACAGGTTTTTCTACTGCACGAACTCTGACTAAAGCGTTTCAGCGTCACTATGGTATGACCCCGAGTGAATTTAGGCGAAAATGAGTCTAATTAGAACAGTAAATAGATAAGGCCGATAAATTAAGATTCTCCTGCTTATCCAGATAACTTGATTGCGCCAGAAATAACTCAGCTGTCGCCTGCGCATCCGCCAGCGCATTATGTTGAGCACTGTCTGGTAAACCATAACGCTGTCGGCATTGTGCCAGCCTGATTCCACCCATGCTACCTTGCAAATTAAGACGCTTCTTTTCGATTTGCATGGTATCGATATAACTAAACAACAAAGGACACTGAAATGTTTCTATTGTTGCCTTCTGTAAAAAACGTATGTCTAATGGCGCATGATGAAATACAAGCACGGCTCCCGGAATTTGTTTCATCAATAACATCAGCACTGTTGCTATGCTATTTGCCCCTGCAATATTACTATCAAATAAACCATGAATTTTACTACTCTCACCTGTGCCTCTATCAGCATGTATCAGTAAATGCTTACCACTAGAATTTAAAATACGCCCATGCTCAATCATCACCCAGCCAATACTCAACAGCTGACATTTATTTGGATCAAGGCCACTCATTTCACAATCAACTACCAGAAAACGTGTTTTTATAAATAATTGTGACGCAGATATAAGCGGCGCCTGATAGAGAGGTTGTAGTGGCGTATTGTCTGCTACATCCTGATAACGCCATTGCCGATAACGATAATATAAGTTATATAACACCACCACCAAACCTTGCCAACATTGCAGATTGTGCGTCTCGTACAATTTTAAAAGCGTCTTTTAATTGATGACGCACCAGTGTTGATAGTTCTTTAGGATCCAGGTAATTATCTACTTTAATCTTTTCGCGAAACTGTTTACCTTGTGCATCGAGGCGAATTCCCGCAATAAACTCATGCGCATCAATCAAACTAAAGGCCATCTCTTTTGACATCACTCCCGAGTCCTGCATTGCCTGTAAACGCTCTATCGTATTCAAAGGTTTCAGGCTCGCAGATAATGCATAATTTCGTGCAATATCTACAACAGGAATGGTGCCGCGTTTTTTAAGATCCAAGGTATGATTATGATCACCGTCATTTTCAAGAACAAAGGTTTTAAAAAAACCCAAGGGTGGAGAATGTAATAATGCGTTGTCACACATCATAGCGAGAAATATTGTATTACTTTTTGCTTTTCTCAGGACATACTCATGTAGTTGATGAGTTAATTCTGAGCTGCCTGCAATATGACGCATATCAAAAAATATACTCGAATGCATAACGGCTTTTGGTGAGGGTTCTACTATCCAGTGGTTAAAATATTCTTTCCATATTTTTAATGGCTGTCGCCATTTATTATTTTTTGCCATAATATCACCAGGACAATATGGCATACCACAAAGATCAAGTCCATCATTTACAAATTCAGCTAGATTTTTAAAATAAACATCATCAATATCTATATCATCAGGTAGTAGTAATGCATTATCCTGATCTGAACCTAACACCTGCTCCTGCCTTGCCTGAGAGCCAAAAGCCAGCCATGCGTAATCACAGGGAGGAGAACCAAACTTTCGTTCAGCTAACTTAAGCAAACGTTTTGTTAAGCCATCAGAGAAAGACGTAATAATTTTTCCAATATCAATTGCCCGTGCATCACGCTCTATTAACTTAACAACTAAACCGGGTAAATTTTTTGCAGCTGAACTCAATGCTTCAACTGAGTCTGCACGATTAATAGCTCGAATCAGTGATAATGGTTCTGCATTATTTGCCCGCAAAATATCACTTAAAGTCAGTATACCTACCGTCTTTAATTCGTTTGTAACCGGTAAATGATGCACTCCCTCAGACAGCATCTTCAAATGTGCATCGTATAAATGGCTATCAGCATCGATGCAGTGGGGTGATTTTGTCATCACTTTTTCTACCTTTACATCATCAGCTATTCCCTTTGCTAATACGCGTGAACGTAAATCACGGTCCGTTAAAATACCTACGAGTCGTTCATTCTGTTGTATTAATAATGCTGAAATTCGATATGATTTCATTAACTCAGCTGCTTCACGAATACTGGCATTTGGCGATGCACTTATAATATTTGCTGACATCGCTTCACTTACTTGCTGCCCCAGATAATTATCAGTTACATACTGTTCTGAAATTAATTCATCTACGTTATTTAGTTCTTTACTATCAGGTAACTCAATATTTTCTGGCTCACTTTCAATAAGCGATGCTATTTCACTGCTACCCGCACTCAATGACAAGAGCGCATAATTGGTTAATTCATAATAAAGACAATCTTCGAGAACAATAATACGTAACGATTTTTTTTCTTTTGTATTAATTGTAGTTGTAAGAAAATAATCACCACTACTCAGGCGATCAACTAAGTCACCTGATACTGTTCTGATTTCCAAACTTCCAGAACGTACGACAATCATGCCAATTTTATTTGCATTTTCAGGCGTGCTGTCAAATAATATTTCATTGCCGACTTTACTAAAGGCTATAAATATATTAGCGCTGGCATACTCGAGCTGAGCCTCCGTTAAACGATTAAATGGTGGATGCTTAACAAGAAACGCCTGTACGTCATTTGCTTCACTAACCATTATTCATACTCTAAGGCCTCACTAATTCCATACTAACTCAATACTAATTAGTAAAATTATCTCGAGAAAAAGATGTTTCATAATCAACAAATACAGTGGTAGCTTCTGCGTAATAGTGCGTGCCCGATATATTTAATGCTAAACGCAAAATATCTTCATTTGAAGTCATTTTATTTAAACTTGCCGACCATACATTTAATTTTTCAGTGTTATGTATCATCTGTACAGGATCACCATTGCCGGCTTTATCAACCAGTGAAACAATTGCATTCTGCACAGGCACTTCAGAACTAAGTAAAACCATTGTTTTATTTTCACCTAACGCTTCAACTCGAACCTTAACTTCAACACCGCCATTCTGCAGAGTGCATATGCCACTTTTATAACGACAATTGGATTTAGCTACCAGTTTATAACTACCGCCTTGAACAGCGACGTGAGGCTTTTCAGAAACAAAACTATCAACCGCAAAATATGCGATAACCGCGAGAACGGGTGAGACAAACATTGCCAGTATCAAATGTTTATTCTTTAACAGCTGCATATTAAGAAACCCGTGATTTAATAACTGAATGTATAACCATAAAAACAGGACTATAGCTTAGTGATTGTTAAAATACGAAAAGCACACAGACATAAGCCTGCGTGCTTTTCAGACAATATCATTTTTAATGACTTTGTGCGCTACCCGCTCCTACAGGAACACGTATATCCTCAACCATATGTTGAATGTGCTCAGGCGGTTCAGCTGTCATCATAGAAACAGTATAAGCCACAACGAAATTAACGGCTGCACCGATAGCACCAAATGCATTTGGTTCAATGCCCATAAACCAGTTTGGCTGCATATCACCCAGATAAGATGTACTCGCCACAAACATAATACCTTTGTGCTGGAATACGTACAGTAAAGTAATAGTAAGACCGGCCACCATACCTGTTATAGCGCCCTCCTTATTAATACGTTTACTGAATATCCCCATCATTAATACTGGGAAGATGGAGGATGCGGCTAATCCGAATGCGAGGGCCACCGTCCCCGCTGCAAAGTCGGGCGGATTAAAGCCAAAGTATCCGGCCAGGCCAATAGCGCCTGCCATCGCTATCCTGCTCGCTAGCAGTTCCTGTTTCTCTGTGATATCAGGCCTGAACACCCCTTTCAATAAATCATGTGAAATTGACGATGCTATCGCTAACAACAAACCTGCCGCGGTTGACAATGCAGCAGCCAAACCACCTGCAGCAACCAGTGCAATTACCCAGTTAGGCAATTTCGCTATTTCAGGATTAGCTAACACCATGATGTCTTTATCAACTTTAACCATTTCGTTAGTGGCTTTATCGGCTGTATAACTGATACGACCATCATTATTTTTATCTTCAAATTTCAACAAGCCTGTTTTTTCCCAGTTTTTAAACCAGTTAGGGCGCTCGTCATATACAAGATTCTCGCCATTAGACGGCTGAATAGTTTCATGTAAATTCAAACGAGCCATTGCCGCAACCGCAGGGGCAGTTGTATAGAGAATAGTAATGAATATTAAAGCCCAACCAGCTGAAACACGCGCATCACTCACTTTAGTAACCGTGAAGAAACGAATAATTACATGGGGCAGACCTGCAGTACCTATCATCAGAGACAAGGTATAAACAAATGTATTGAGAGGACTTAATCGGCTGAGCGTAGTGTACTCAGCAAAGCCAAGCTCCGTTACCACCTGATCTAGCCGGTCCAGTAAATAGGTTTCCGTACCTACCATCATACTTCCAAGTCCCAGCTGCGGAATTGGATTACCCGTGAGGTTTAACGAAATAAATACTGCGGGAATGGTATAGGCAAAAATAAGTACACAGTATTGAGCAATCTGTGTGTATGTGATGCCTTTCATACCACCAATAACCGCATAGATGAAAACGATAGCCATACCAATTAACAGACCGAGCTCATAACTAACTTCAAGAAAGCGAGAGAAAGCTACGCCAATTCCTTTCATCTGACCTATCACATATGTTACCGAAGCAATGATCAAACAGATAACAGCAACAATACGCGCTGCTTTAGAATAATATCTATCCCCTATAAATTCAGGTACTGTAAACTTTCCATATTTACGCAGGTAAGGTGCTAACAACATTGCCAACAGCACATACCCACCCGTCCAGCCCATGAGAAAAACTGAACCACCATAACCATAAAATGCTATTAGACCGGCCATTGAAATAAATGATGCAGCAGACATCCAGTCAGCAGCGGTTGCCATACCATTCGCAATAGGATGAATACCCCCACCCGCCACATAAAACTCACTGGTAGAGCTCGCTCTCGCCCAAAATGCAATACCGATATATATAGAGAAAGTAATACCGACGACAATAAATGTTAATGTTTGTAAATCCATGACTCCCCCTTACTCGTGAAGATCGTATTTACGATCTAATACGGCCATGCGTCGAGCATAAATAAATGTAATTGCGACGAAACCATACATGGAACCTTGTTGAGCAAACCAGAATCCCAGTTTGTATCCCCCTAGTCGAATTGTATTTAATTCTTCTACAAAAACGATGCCACACAGATATGAGATCGTGAACCAGACACTCAGTAACACCACCATCAATCTGACATTTTCTCGCCAGTACGCTTTTCTTTTTTCTTGATCGAATTCAGCCATTTCAACCTCCAAGGTTTAATCACTAGTAAATGTAACAGGTGTCGTCATTTTATGACCCTCGACTTTAGTCTATAGGTAGACTAATGTCTTAAGCCTTGAAACTGACACACAAGATACAAGAGAAGATACTTTATAAACGTTTAGATATAATATTTTTAAAAACGGAGCGAACTATTGTCAGCAGTTACACTTGTACTAGCTTTGACTACTTATTTAGCATTACTGTTCTGGCTAGCGCGCATGGGCGATCGCAGCCGCTTCAATGCTACGAGCTGGGTTCGACATCCACTGGTTTATACACTGGCGCTCGGTGTTTACTGTACATCCTGGACATTCTACGGTCTGGTTGGCACCGCGGCCTCACAAGGCTGGTACTATCTACCAATACTTCTCGGCCCCGTACTCCTTTTTACGCTTGGCTACCCACTATTACAACGCATCGCTAATATTAGTCGACAGGAAAATATCCACTCCATTGCAGACTTTATTACCTCTCGTTATGGAAAACGACAATCTATAGCCGTTATCGTTACACTCATCATGCTTGCGACTACCGTTCCTTATATCGCGTTGCAGTTAAAAGCGGTATCTGACACATTACTGTTTAGTGTAAATAGTATCGCTTTTGCCAGTCAGGACATGACTTTACTGGTTGCGGTAGCGATGATTTTATTTACACTTATTTTTGGTGCAAATCGACTTGATGTATCCAGTTATCACTCGGGCATTATGGTTGCAATTGCATTTGAATCACTAGTCAAGCTCATTGCGTTAATTGCTATAGCGGTATTTGCCTTGAGCCTGTCTAGCGGATTTGATGTTGGTGCAATAAATAATAATGCGAATGCTGTTTTTCAAAAATCAACACTCACCCCTTCCTTCTGGGTGCTCACCCTGGTCTCCGCAGCAACTATTTTCTGTCTACCACGCATGTTTCAGATTACATTTGTTGAATGTTTAAGTGAGCAACACCTTAAATTTGCACGTAAAGGGTTTAGCCTTTATCTGATAGCTATAGCTTCTGCCGTATTCATTATATCCTGGGTGGGTAATCAGGTGCTCGCAAACACCTCTGTTGCAAGTGATACCTATGTACTAGCACTGCCTCTTGGCACTGGAAACCAGGCACTCGGACTTCTTGCTTTTATCGGCGGTTTTTCCGCCGCTACTGCAATGATCATAGTGGCCTCGCTCACACTCAGTCAAATGCTGAGTAATGATGTAATTCTACCGCTATTAATTAGAAAACAAAAAAGCCGTAGTTCTATTCCCGATTATTCACGTTCACTTATTTTAACTCGACGCCTAACCGTGGCGGCCATCATATTCATGGCCTGGCTTTATCAACATAGTCTGGCAGAAAATATTGCACTAACAGAAATTGGTTTAATCGCGTTTGCACTGGCCGTGCAATTAGCGCCTGCAATTATATTCGGGCTTTACTGGCATCGAGGTAATGCAATGGGTGTTTTTTCAGGCATTGGTTGCGGGGTAATTATCTGGTTTATAACGCTAATGTTACCTCTATTAAATAATGCCGGATTTATAAGTGAAAATATAATACTGCATGGTCTGTTTGGTTTTGATTTTTTACGTCCCAATAATTTTTTCGGCTTTACTTTTAGTGACGCGTATACACGTGGCGTTGTATTAAGTATTGGCGCAAATGTCGCTGCGTATTACCTGGTTTCTTCGCTAGACAAAACACGCTTATCAGACAGAATTCAGGCACTTGCTTTTGTTAATCAAAAACGTCCTCAACAATTGCCTACTGTTGAAGACATAAAAATTAACAAGTCTGATTTAAGCACTATGTTAACGCAGTTTCTTGGAGAGTCTGCAACAGAACGTCTCATAAATAGTGAACAGCGCCCCGAGCTCATTTTCGTAAGCCACAAATTACTTGATCATGCTGAACAGGCACTGTCAGGTGTTGTCGGTGTTGCTTCTGCTCGCGCACTGCTAAGCAGCCTGGGCAGCGGTGAAAGTCTGGGTGTAGAAAATGTCGTTAATATTTTTGAAGAGACTACTCGTACCCTACAGTTTAATCAGGACATGTTATTTGCTTCTTTTGAAAGCATCTCGTCTGCTATAAGTGTAGTTAACGCAGATTTAAAAATTGTTGCCTGGAACAAGCGTTATGAACAAATGTTTAACTACCCTGAAGGTATGTTACGGGTAGGCAGACCTGTCGAAGACCTGGTTAGATTTAATGCTAAACGCGGGATGCTGGGAGCAGGTGCAATAGAAGCACAGGTTAATAACCGACTCGGACATCTCACAGCAGGCAGACCTTACCGCGTAGTTAGAAACCACAATCAGGGTGTTATCGAAATTAAAGGTCGCCCATTGCCTCACGGTGGTTACATAACTACTTATGATGATATTAGCGAGTTCATTAATGCACAGAACGAACTGGAAAAAGTTAACCTGAGTCTTGAACAACGTGTTCGTGAACGTACAGAAGAAGTTGAAAAAATTAATCAGTCATTACGTGAAGAAGTAGAAAAACGTAGCGTTACAGAAATAGAGCTGATAAAAGCAAAATCCATTGCCGAAAAATCAAACGCGAGTAAAACACAATTTCTTGCTATTGCCAGCCATGATATTTTACAACCACTTAATGCGGCTAATCTGTACGCCAGCGCTCTTCTGGAAAGACCCAGTTCTGATGATCCAAAACTGACCGCAAGCCTGCAACATTTACAGGGTGCAATCTGCTCTGCGGAGCTCATCATCTCTAACTTGCTGGAAATATCTCGCCTTGATACTGGCTCTTTAAAAGCCAAAGCAGAACAATTTGCGCTTACCGATATATTAGAACCACTGGTTCATGATTTTCGTGTTCAAACCAATACGGATGTTATCTTTCACTACCAACCCACATCACTGTGGACAGAGTCAGACCCTAAATACCTGAGACGTATTTTACAAAACTTTCTGTCTAACGCTGTAAAGTACACCAGTAAAGGAAAAATTCTGCTTGGTTGCTTACGCAGAGGCTCTCGAATTGAAGTGTGTATATATGACACCGGCCCGGGCATTTCTGAAGCACATCAGCAACGTATTTTTGATGATTTTTATCGTGTCACAAGCAATGTTGATGGTGCTGGTTTAGGTTTGGGAATTGCACTTCGCTTTTCTCATCTGCTTGGACATCAAATTCATGTAGAGTCACGTGATGGAAAAGGCAGCCTGTTTTCTCTTTTTCTTCCACTACGGGATAAACAGGAAACACAATATAATTTAAAAACGAAAAGCATTAACTCTGGTCTGGAAAATTTGAATATTTTTTATGTTGATGATGAACAGAATAACATACATGCACTGGGTGCTTTAATAGATAGCTGGGGTTGCAATCTTTCAAGCGCTAATAATCCAGAATCGGCTTTAAAATATGCAGAAGAAAATAATTCACCCGATGTTATCTTGATGGATTATCAACTTGATAGTGACATTGATGGTTTACAACTGGCTGATAAGTTACAGGAAATATGGAAAGACATATCGGTGTGTGTTGTATCTGCCGCACCCGATGAGGATCTTTCGATACGCGTTAATAATCATGGATTTGATTTCTTACGTAAACCTATTAAACCTGGAAAACTCAGGGCGCTGCTGGAAAGATACCTGCAGAGATAAAGCAACTGCATAAAAACCATCTGTCCAACTACTTATATAATAACTATTACTTTAAGAAATACTATTTAAGAATTTTCATTTAATGACATTTTGCTAAGCATGATGACTGCCTGTGTTCGGTTGCTTATACCTAATTTGCGAAATAGTGCTGTTATATGCGCCTTAACCGTTGCTTCGGTAATACCCATTTCATAACCTATCTGTTTATTCAACCAGCCTTCACGCAAATAACACAGCACACGATATTGCTGTGATGTAAGTGTTGCTATTTTAGCCGCTAGATCTTTTTCTTCTTCATTAACGGGTGTTAACCTGTTTCGGTAATCCTCTGGCACCCAACGACCACCATCAAGCATTGTCATTATAGCTTCATGTATTAACTGTGGAGAACACGACTTGGGAATATATCCACTCGCACCATGACCCATCGCACGATTTATAGTATCGCCATCTTCATCAGCAGATATAATAGCCACTGGAATACTCGGAAACTTTTCACGCACGAGAATTAAGCCAAACAAATCCTGACTACCCGGCATATGCAAATCAAGTAATAACAAATCAATTTCATCGTTATGCTCAAGTGCTTTAATCGTGCTGTCCAGATCCATAGACTCACCGACGATAGAGTCTGCATAATGCCGTTTAATGACTTCAAGTATGGCATTACGAAATAATGGATGGTCATCCGCTACATGAAATTGATACATCAAGACACTCCACTTTGCAAAGCAGTTTATTTAAAAATTATTCTAACGATTTAATCGTCCTTCAATCAACTCATCAACCACTTCTGGCTCCGCCAATGTCGATGTATCACCGAGACTGGCAAAATCATTATGCGCTATCTTACGTAAGATACGTCGCATGATTTTACCGGAACGCGTTTTCGGTAATCCCTTAGTCCATTGAATTAAATCGGGCGTCGCTACTGGCCCTAATACCTTACGCACATGATTACGTAATTCAACTGTTGTCTCATCAGATGGCTCAATACTACTGATAGCTGAAACATAAACGTAAATAGCCTCGCCTTTAATATCATGCGGGTAACCTACAACGGCGGCTTCTACCACCGCTGAATGCGATATTAAAGCACTCTCAATTTCTGCTGTTCCCAGGCGATGACCTGACACATTTAAAACATCATCAACGCGACCTGTAATCCAGTAATACCCGTCTTCATCACGGCGCGCACCATCACCACTAAAATACATGCCTTCATGGGTACTAAAATAGGTATCTATAAAGCGAGAGTGGTCTCCCCATATAGTGCGAGCCTGCCCTGGCCAACTATCAAGAATAACCAGGTGCCCACTATTTTCACCTTCAAGAAGAACACTGTTCTGGTCGACCAGTGCTGGTTGTATACCAAAAAACGGAGTCGTTGCTGAGCCAGGTTTTAAAGCAGTGGCCCCCGGTAATGCGGTGATCATGTGACCACCTGTTTCAGTCTGCCACCAGGTATCTACGATCGGGCATTGACCGAGTCCAAATTCATCATGATACCAACGCCAGACATCTGGATTTATCGGCTCACCAACTGTGCCAAGAATACGTAAAGACTGTCGCTTGCTACCTGATACTGCAGCATCCTTATCCGACATTAATAAACGCACAGCTGTTGGTGCCGTATAAAATTGTGTCACTTTATGTTTATCGATTACCTCACCAAAACGACCCAGACTGGGATATGTAGGCACACCTTCAAACATTAGCGTAGTTGCACCCGACGCCAATGGGCCATAAATAATATAGCTGTGTCCAGTAATCCACCCGACATCAGCAGTACACCAGTAAACATCACCGTCCTGGTAATCAAACACATGCTTGAATGTTGATGCTGAATAAAGCAGGTATCCCGCACTGGTATGCTGCAACCCTTTAGGCTTACCTGTTGAACCCGATGTATAGAGAATAAAAAGTGGATGCTCGGCCGAGAATGACTTTGCATGATGCCGATCACTGGCTTTTTGAGTTACATCGTTATACCAGATATCCCGCCCTTCAACCCAATCGATCTCATCACCTGTGTTTTTTACTACCAGTACAGATTTAACACAATCTGTACCATCTATCTTTAATGCATCATCAACACTTATTTTCAGTGGAATAGACCTGCTACCACGTTTACCCATATCGGCAGTAACAACAACTTTAGCACTGCAATCAATAATCCGATCTGCCAGTGCATTGGCAGAAAAACCACCAAACACAACCGAGTGAATAGCGCCTATACGCGCACAGGCCAACATAGTATAAGCTGCTTCAGGGATCATCGGCATATACAACATAACCCGATCACCCGCCTCTACACCCATTGTTTCCAGTGCATTGGCCAGTTTGCAAACTTCTGCATGTAACTCGCGATAGGTTATATTGCGACTTTCACCAGGCTGATCTCCTTCGAAGATAATTGCCGTTTGTTCTGCCCGATCTGTCAGGTGACGATCAACACAGTTGACACAGACATTAAGCTCACCATCTTCAAACCAGCGAATATGCAAATTTTCTTTTGCCAGTGATATATCTTTAACTTTCGTAAATGGTTTACTCCAGTCCAGTGACGAAGCTTGTTCTGCCCAGAAGTTTTCATTATTTTCTACAGACTGTTTATACATCTTACTGTACTTTTTAATGTCTACCAGATACTCGCGGTCAGCATTCTGCTTAACGGGATAAACTGTATCATTAGTTGAATCTGTATTACTCATGCATGTTTCCTCAGCCTGAAAATATTTCCTCATATCATCAACTTTTGCATAAAATTAAACAATTAGACCATCGTCTAGACTTTTATCAATAATAGATTTCTTATAAAAAACTAACTTACGACTTTAGTAGAACATAGACCAATATCTAATAGCGTTTAACGCCACTTAAGGAGAACCTTTGCGAACCACAACTTAAGGGGAGCCTTTAATGAGTTCTTTCAATAAAAAATTATTTAACAGAGGTTTAGTCACTGCAAGCTTACTTGCTACCTCACTTGCCACATTAATGGCTAGCACATCGGCACACTCGGTAACCATAGGCACTTTTGACAATACCACTGTAGACATCGGCGGCTATGTCAAACTGGATGCTATGATGAGCAACTTCAGTGAAGGCCCTGTAAGCACTGGAATTGGACGAGATTTTTATGTACCCAGCTTAACACCGGTTAACGGCTCAGCCGCTGATAGTGAAAACTCTTATTTTGATATGCACGCTCGTCAAACGCGTATTAACTTTGCTACAAACAGCAATGTTGACGAACACAAGCTGAAAACTTATATCGAACTTGATTTCATGACCACACCAAACGGTGATGAACGAATCTCAAACAGCTACTCTCCAAGGCTACGCCATGCTTTTATTAAATTCGACAACTGGCTCCTCGGCCAGACATGGTCTACTTTTCAGAACACCACTTCACTACCCGAATCGGTAGACTTTATTGGCAATACTGATGCTGGAATTTTCATTCGCCAACCGCAAATTCGCTACACGTCGGGTGGCTTTCAATTTTCTATCGAAAACCCGGAAACCACTGTAACTGATAGTGGTCGAGTTGTTTCTGATGATAACGAGTGGCCTGATCTGGTCGCGCGTTATAATCTTAAATCTGACAACCTGTCTCTGGCTGCAGCGGCTCTATTACGCCAGCTAACGTATAACACAACTGGAACAGGCGGTAGCATTGATGACTCTGAGTCTGCATACGGAATCAGTATCACCGGTAAATTAATGCTAGGTAAAGATGATGTCCGTTTTGGAATTAATAGCGGCAGCGGAATGGGGCGTTACATCGGTCTGAATGTATCCAACAGTGCTAATATTGATTCTAACAACGAACTGGAAGCTATCGATTCAACCGGAATATTTGCGTCTTACCGTCATTTATGGAGCCCGAAATGGCGTAGCAATTTAATGTATTCAAGAATTGATATCGATAATAATACAGCTCTTAGTGGTAATGGATCAACTAAAGCCACATACAGTGCTCGCTTAAACCTGCTTTACAGTGCAACGGATAAAATAACATTTGGCGGTGAATTTGCTCACGCTAATCGTGAAATCGAATCAGGCGCTGATGGCGATATGAGTCGACTACAGTTTATGGCCAAGCTAGCTTTCTAAAAATAAATAACAGAACATGAATTTTGTTAACAGGGGGTAACTGAATGGTTAGCTCCTGTTTTTTTATTAATGTAAATAAAAAAGCTTTCGTTATTTTTTTCAAATCTTAAATAATATAAATATTTATCAATAACTCATCTAATGACTCCACATTAGTAGTTATTTTATTATTTATTTGGTGATTACGATATTTTTTAATTCATAGCTAACTATTCATCTTTATATTAAGCCAATTAATCAGATGGGCTAATCTCCACATTAATCGTTTTGCATTTAGCATAATTGTTTTTCTCTCTGATATCTAAAATAAGATCAGACCTCTAAAGCTGAAATAATAAAATTAACGATGAAACTGCCTGGGTACAGTTAGAGAAAATTTAGAAATATTCTGATGTTATATTTAGTCATAGTATCTAGCCCGAGCGCATGAACTAAGCTTGTGTTGAAAACATCCAGCCAATAAACTTAACCGAATATTCTATCTAATCATTCTAGCCACTCATTCTAGCTGCTTATTCTATCTACTTATTTTTGCCTCTATTTATTAGCATTTATCATTTCTATTGGACTACACTATAAAAAGACATAAATATTGACCTGGCCTATTCACCAGATCACTCGTTAGACACAGACTACAAGAGAATATTATGGTACAGAACGACGAAGCTAAAGCCGCCTTTGAAAAAATCATTAACAATGGCCGTACTTTATCCATTAAAAAAGCAGCAAAAGCTTACTGGGAAGCATATGAATCAGAAGCAGGTGCCAGCGAGGAAGCGGGCCTTAACCTTGAAAAAGCCATTAAGAGCATCCCTCTCGACTATAGACAACCAACAGTTCAGTTTCTTGAAGACCTGAATAACTGTAAACAGGGAGATACTGATAACACGAGCTGTTATTTAGCTTTTGCTGTCGCGATAGTTGATAAAATTGTCTCCCTTGCTTAAATCAGCTAACGCCCTGTTATTAGAACAATAATGCTTTTCCAGACAGGAAGACAGATATGCCGGATATCTTGCATAAAGTCGGAATTAAAGCCTCTATTAGCGATGTATACAATAAATTAACCACTAATGAAGGTCTCGCTCAGTGGTGGACTGCTGATACAACCGGTGCTGGAGGTGTTGGCTCTATTATTAAGTTCAGATTTAATGGTGAAGGCCCGGACTTTGAAGTGATCGACTTAATACCTGGGCAGCTTGTTAAATGGAAACATTCTGGCTCTATGCCTGAAGACTGGATTGGAACCGAGATTTCTTTTCGGTTAACCCATAAAAATAACCAGACCTATATTTTATTTTCCCATTCTGGCTGGCGCACACAAAGTGACTTTATGGGCCACTGCAGCCTGAAATGGGCGACTTTCCTTATGAGCCTTAAAGATGCCATTGAAACAGGTACTGGAAGGCCATTTCCAAATGATGTGCATATTGATCATGATGAATAACTATACTTAAATCATTACTAATAAGTAATAAAGACTAATGCCATAAGCAGGCAATACCTAAGCCTTTACAACCTAGACAGGTAGTCTGCAACCGCACTCAGGTCACTATCAGACAAACCTTTCAACTCAGTTACCATCAATTTATTACTGTTTTTTCTATAACCGTCTCGAATCCATCTAAGTTGACGTAGAAGATAAGCATGATGCTGCCCCTGTAGTTTAGGGAAAAAGGTATCATTACTACCCTGCGCTCTATTCCCGTGACACTGTTGACAGCGTTTCACGAATATAGACTCACCTAAATCGAGTTTCTGACCATTGCCCCTACCCACATCATCCGAGGCAGATAATGATGCAATGTATGCCGTCACATCAGATATTGCCTGAGCACCTCCAATGGATTTGGGATCAGTAAAAGGATACATGGTAGGGTTATCGCGATTTTTAGCCCGTATATCCGCCAGCTGTTTAATCAAGACATTTCGATGCTGACCCGCAATTACCGGAAAACTACCATCTTTTTTGCCCCAACCTGTCTTCATATGGCAACTTGCACAGAGTGGATATATTTTTTCACCGTTCTTAATGTCGGGTTTAAGCTCTAATGCGCTACTTATTTCATCAGCAATTGATGATTCACAAGGAATTAGCAGACTACTTAGTACTAAAATGCCACCTGTTATCACTAGTCTTATATTCATGACCAGAGGATAACACCCGTAGTTATGTATTTTTATTAGACCAGATCAATATTTATGAATTTAAGAACACTTATTAGCTTTTTAGTGATATCAGTAATCACTACTCTGACAATTTCAAATTTGGCGCTTGCTAATGAGGTAAGAACAATAGAAGCCGGTGATACGGAAATTGATATACGCATATTTCCTGCTTCAGGTAATACATTATTATTAGGCTTTCCCTGTGACGAAGGGAAGAGTATTGCTGAAGAAAAAACAGCCCACTCATTATCGGAAGACGGTATTGAAGTATGGATGCCTGATATGTTATCGGGGTTTATGTTACCCAAAGTACGCAGCAGCCTAACAGGTATTACTACAGATGCTTTAACCGCACTGATAGATGAAGCAACCAAAACAGGTAAAAATGTTTACCTTATTGCCAGCGGCCCTGATACCGAACTAGTTTTAAGGGGTGCCAGCAACTGGGAAACATTGCATAAAAACACCTCACTTGCGGGTGCTGTATTAATGTTTCCCCGGTTATTTAAAGACACACCCGTTCCGGGTAAAAAACCTGAATACAAAAAAATAGTAGGACAAACAAAACTACCCATCTTATTACTTGAAGGGGAGCGCACACCAAACCGATGGGGAATCAATAGTTTAAGCCATGAGTTACAAAAAAATGGCAGCCCGGTCAAATCAAAAATAATTCCCAATGTGCGGGGTTATTTCTTTAAACGTCAGGACGCTAACCGATCGGAAGATGTTGTCACATCTCAAATGGCCGGTTTAATAAAAGTCAGCTTATTTTATTTACAGGAAAATAATACTCATGATTAAATCATTATCTATACTTGTGCTTTCACTCTGCCTAACCCTAAATGCACAAGCTGCAAATTTAAAACCTTTTACAGCTAATACACCAACACCTGCATTAAAATTAACTGATTTGCATGGAAAAACGCATGATCTTCACGATTACAAAGGGAAAATAGTACTGGTACAATTTTGGGCTACTTATTGCGGCCCCTGCCGTAAAGAAATGCCTTCAATGAATAATATGATAAAAAAAATGGGCAACACGCCATTTAAAATACTCGCTGTCGATATGGGTGAAACCGAAGCAGAAGTTAAACAGTTTGTAAAAGAAGTTAAACCTGATTTTAGCATTCTAATGGATGAATCAGGGCAAAGCATAGGTGACTGGCAGGTTTTTGCTGCACCTTCAAATTTCATCATCGATCCGCAGGGAAATATACGTTACACCCTGTTCGGCGGTGTCGAGTGGGATTCGGATGAAATAATTAACAAAATAAAAGAACTGGCTGTTAATTAAGATTAATAATCCAGGTTATGCGTTGATTTATTTTCGCGTTATATTTGAAACAGATTAAGCTTTAATACCACAGACAATTGTTTTTAAATTAATTCTAAATTTTTAGAAAAAACTATGATTATTTATAATAATCATAGTTTTTATAAATTAATTTTTGTACGGCTCTAACAATACACTTTTACCTAACATTTCAGGCGGTTGCTGAAGACCCATTAATTGTAAAATTGTTGGGGCAACGCTACTTAAACCCATACCTGTATTAAGATGCCAGTTCTCCTGATCTATAATCATGCAAGGCACCGGATAAACTGTATGCTGTGTATGTGGTTCGCCTGTAACGGGATCAACCATCTCATCACAATTACCATGATCCGCAGTTAGAAACACCGAATACTCTTCTTCTACAGCCACATCAAGTAAGCGCCCCACTTCTTTATCCATTGCTTCTACAGCTGCTATGACTGCGTCTCGTTTAGCCGTGTGACCAACCATGTCCCCATTTGCAAAGTTAACAACTAAAAATCCATGCTCATGAGATTTAAGCGCTTTAATCATTGCATCCGCAACTTCTTTAGCACTCATTTCAGGGCACTCATCATAGGTCGCAACCTGAGGCGATGGAATCATAACTCGCTCTTCACCAGCCCATGTCTCTTCACGACCGCCATTAAAAAAGAAGGTTACGTGAGCATACTTTTCGGTCTCAGAGCAATGAAACTGTTTGAAACCTGCTCGACTAACTACAGAAGCAAGTGTCGTCGTTGGACGTTGAGGAGCAAATGCAATTGGAAGCAGAAAATGCGGGTCGTATTCTGTTAAACAGGTAACTGTAACTGGCTCATAATTACCGCGCTCAAAACCTTCAAAATCATTTTGACTAAGTGCCGCACTCAACTGACGAGGACGATCATTTCTAAAATTGAAAAAGATGACATTATCATCTTCTTCAATTTTCTCTGCCTCTGGAAATATGCAGGGCATAATAAATTCATCGGTAATATCTT
>Ga0316207_10002252_pt1 | contig 20421 bp, 22 predicted proteins | sample 6weekpyrite_MG_FD_204943 | JGI IMG/M metagenome (GOLD analysis project Ga0316207, IMG submission 204943) | Microbial mat bacterial communities from mineral coupon in-situ incubated in ocean water Damariscotta River, Maine, United States -... | ecosystem: Environmental > Aquatic > Marine >...
ACCAGTCCGTAGCTAACCTGATCGAATACTTTAAACAGCATCATAATGCCGCTACGTTCGTCAGGTAATAAAATATCCAGCTTCTTTTCATCGCCACGTTTCTGGCTGGTGCGATCAAGGAAGCGATCACGGGCATAGCCACCGGCCTGATAAGTCGCCAGTAGATGACCGACTTCCATACCGTCATTGCTGCCGCGATTAATCACCGCAATCTGGTATTTGGCAATGGATGAGATCGCATCGAACAGGGAAATAACCTTGCCGTCGATTTCTTTTTCCGGCAGGCGTGGGAAATACTGTTGATCAATGGCGCTCTTATCTGTTGGCAATAAGCGATCACCGACCAGTACTTCACGCGATGACTTCAGTAGTTCGCCGGTTGATGGGTCGCCGTACTTGTTAATGCGTGCTTCACCCGCAAAGATAATTTCATAACCGAGCAGTTTTTCTGAATCGGGATCATACAGGCGATCGCCTTCACGGAAAATGCTGTAGCGAATTCGCTCTTTATCCAGCTCGCCACGGACATAAACTTTATTGCTTTCACCAAGAATCAGGTGGGCATCGTCGCTGCCGACAATATAAGGTGCATTGGCCCATTCCTCTGCGGTGACAATTCTGGGGCGCGTTAAAAACTGGCGAACCGCATCGGCTGGAATACTTGGAATAGCTTCGTTGAGTGTCTGGCGATGGATGCTGGGGCTCAATTTTACAACTTTGGTGCCGCCGTCCTCCATTTCGCGTCTAACGACGCCATCTTCAGGGCGTGCCAGTTGAATTTGTGGTCGTCCGTCCACAAATACCAGCATAAGGATGTCGCCGGGGTAAATAAGGTGAGGATTTTTAACCTGAGGGTTACGCTGCCAGATTTCAGGCCAGTACCAGGGGTCCTGCAGGAACAGGCTGGCAATATCCCAGAGCGTATCGCCCTTTTTCACGGTATACTCACGGGGATAATCAGCGGCTAAACGAATGCTGTTTTGATCAGTAAGTACGGGGCCGGGTGCAACCATTGGTTTGGGGGCTGACTCAATTGTTCCAACCTGAGGTTCGAAAGGCTGGGCTTCAGGCATCGCGCTGTTATCTTCTGTTTTGGGCGATGTACTAGAACAGGCGGACAACAACACGGCTGATAAAACGAGTGGTGTAATTTGTCCAACTCTGAACTTGAGAGCTTTGATATCCAAGGTGTGAATCCCCATATTTATCCGTGGTTTCAAGAGTTTAGCTGATAAACTTGAATTAATGAAGTAAGTTTGGCTAGTAATTGATAATAGCTAATAAATTGGCTTTTTGGTGGTCAAAAACTAGATATAGTTAGCAAAAGGTAATGAATATGCCTCTATTGGATATTTTAGAGTTTCCCGATGAGCGCTTGCGCACAAAGGCAAAGCCGGTTGAAGCGGTGACAGATGAGATCCGTCAGCTGGTTGATGATATGTTCGAAACGATGTATGCCGCTCCCGGTATTGGTCTGGCCGCAACGCAGATAAATGTACATCAACGTATTGTGGTTATCGATATTTCACGGGAAAAAGACCAGCCTCTGTGCCTGATTAACCCGGTGATTGTGGCTAAAGATGGCATTGAGCAGCATGAAGAAGGCTGTTTGTCGGTGCCGGGTGTTTATGAAACGGTTGAGCGGGCAGATCATATTAAGGTTGAGTTTCTCAACCGAGAAGGCGAGAAAGAGGTTCTGGAAACAGGAGAGCTACTGGCAATCTGCATTCAGCATGAGCTGGATCACCTCGAAGGCAAGCTGTTTGTTGATTATCTGTCACCGTTAAAACGTAACAGAATTAAGAAAAAACTGGAAAAACAGAAAAAAGCGGACGTAATGTAGTGAGTGAGCAGCCCCTGAAAATTATTTTTGCCGGTACCCCTGATTTTTCTGTTGCCCCTCTAAAAGCCCTTATCGATTCACCTCACGAGGTGACTGCGGTTTACACTCAGCCAGATCGCCCCGCTGGGCGTGGACGTAAACTTACGCCCAGCCCGGTTAAGGTTTGCGCGCTTGAGCATAATATTCCGGTGTATCAGCCAGAAAAACTTAAACAGGCCGAAGATCAGCAGCCATTGCTAGATTTGCAGGCGGACTTAATGGTGGTGGTGGCTTATGGGATCATCCTGCCAGAGGTGATTCTTGATGCGCCGCGTCTGGGCTGTATCAATATTCATGCGTCTCTGTTGCCGCGCTGGCGCGGTGCCGCACCCATTCAGCGCGCAATTCTGGCGGGAGACAGGGAAACCGGCATTACTATTATGCAAATGGATGTGGGGCTGGATACCGGCGATATGCTGTTGAAAAAAACCTGCGAAATTCGTGATGATGATACCGGCTCCAGTTTGCACGACCGCCTTGCAGTGCTGGGTGCAGAAGCGTTGATGGAGGCTTTGCCGGGTATTGCCAGCCAGAGCCTGGTCGCTGAAAAGCAGAATGATAGCCTGGCGAATTATGCGCAGAAGCTGAACAAGGCCGAGGCACTGATTAACTGGGCGCAGTCTGCCACACAGATAAAAGCACAGGTGAATGCGTTTAACGCATGGCCGGTGGCGCAAACCCCGATTGATCTGAAGCAGGATGGTAATACGCAAATGTTACGCATCTGGCGAGCTGAGCTGGCTAATGCGCAAAGCGACGTTGCTCCTGGAACCGTTATCAGTTGTACTAAACAGGGTGTCGATATCGCAACGGGCGAAGGCGTGCTGCGAGTGACACAGTTACAGCTGCCGGGGAAAAAACCCATGGATGTCCAGGCGTTTGCCAATGCCAATGATATCTCGGGGCTGCGACTGGGGCAGGCGTCCTAGCCCGTAGCCATCGTTCATGTCAAAAAATCAAAATTCCGCTGCCGCAAAAAGTCATTCGGCTGAAACTTCACTGACCTCACGCAAACTGGCCCTACAGCAACTGCTGGCGGTATTAAAAGACGGTCAGTCTTTAAGTGCCCCGAGTCATGTAGAGGAATCAGTCGATCCGCGAGATGCAGCATTTGCCCGTATGATCAGCTTTGGTGTGCTGCGTTTTTATCATCAGTTAGTAGGGCAGCTGAAGCCATTGATGAAGAAACCGCTGAAGGCAAAAGATCTGGATGTGCAACTGATTCTGCTCATGGCCTTGTATCAATTGCAACACACCCGCGTGCCGGATTATGCGGTGGTCGATGCCGCGGTGAAGCAGATTCGCAAATCGCGCAAGCAATGGGCCGCGAGTATGGTGAATGCGGTGCTGCGTAATTTTATTCGCCAGCAAGCGGTAGAGGCCGATGCAAAAGCGGACGCTCTGCAAGCCGTAGATGTGCAAACCGATGAAGCCATTTATGCGCATCCACAATGGATTATCGATCGACTGAAACAGGACTGGCCAGATTGCTGGCAAGACATCTTACAGGCGAATAATCAGCAGGCACCGATGGCCTTGCGCATTAATCAGCAAAAAATAACCACTGCTGAATATCAAAACCAGCTACAGCAACAGGGCATCATCGCGGAGACTGTGAGTTATGCGCCTGCAGCACTGGTGTTAAACACAGCCTGTGATGTGCGGCAACTGCCCGGCTTTGATGATGGCTGGGTGTCTGTACAGGATGCGGGTGCGCAACTGGCCGCGCAAATTCTACAACCGCAACTGCAGCAGCGGGTGCTTGATGCCTGTGCGGCGCCGGGCGGTAAAACCGCGCATATGTTCGAGCAGCAGCCATCCATTGATCTAACTGCGGTGGATATCTCAGAGAGTCGACTGCAGAGAGTAAAAGAAAACTGTGAGCGGCTGGGTTTCAATCCGCAGCTGGTCGTCGCAGATGCTGTGGCGACTGATGACTGGTGGCAGGGAGATCGCTTCGATCGAATTTTACTCGATGTACCCTGCTCCGCCAGTGGGGTGATTCGTCGTCATCCCGATATCAAACATCTACGACGTGCCGGGGATATTGACAAGCTGCAGCAAACACAACGAGAGATTCTGCAAAAGACCTGGCAATTGCTCAAGCCGGGTGGTCAGTTGCTGTATGCAACCTGTTCACTATTCAAGGCAGAAAACGAACAGCAGATTGACTGGTTTTGTAAATTGAAGAGTGAAGCAAGGGTGCTTGCTTTGCCCGAACTGGCACTACAGGCCGCTGAACAGAATCAATGCCAGGCGGGTGTTGGCCTGCAGTTATTTCCGACTGCGGTTAAAAATGATGGTTTTTACTACGCACTATTACAGAAGAATTCCGGGCTGGCTTAAGTAGTTTCTGTTCAGTTCATGAAAGCATCAATTCATGAAAACGCAGCCTGAAGCCGAGATTAATCAGCGATGACTGAATTTTAAACTGGAATCTAAATCTGAAAAGCGTACACTGCGCGCAAGGGTTAACCAGCAAACTTTACTATGAAAATTCTGATTCTAGGTGCCGGACAGGTCGGTTCTTCCGTGGCCTCTAATCTGGCATCTGAAGCTAATGATATTACATTACTCGATCACCGCCCCGAGGTGCTGAGTGAGCTGCGTGATCGTCTCGACATACAGACGGTTGTCGGAAATGCGGCTCACCCAAATATTCTTGAACAGGCCGGTATTGAAGATGCAGATATGCTGATCGCAGTGACTAACAGCGATGAAGTCAATATGACAGCCTGTCAGGTTGCATGGTCCCTGCATCACACGCCTACCAAAATTGCGCGTATTCGATCGGCGCAATACCTGAAACATCCCGAACTCTTTCGCGGAAATGCCATTCCGATTGATGTCATCATCAGCCCGGAAGAAATTGTTACAAACTATATCTTTAATATTATTGAGTACCCAGGGGCATTACAGGTACTAGACTTTGCTGATGGTCGCGCCGTACTGGTCGGCATGCGAGCACATTACGGCGGTCCTCTGGTAGGGCATCAGTTAAGTGAATTACCCAAGCATACGCCGGGCACGGAAACTCGTGTGGCCGCCATATACCGTCGAGGCCGTGCTATTGTGCCAAAGGGTCATACGGTGATTGAGGCAGGCGACGAAGTGTTCTTTATCGCCGCGCGTGAACATATTCGTGTGGTTATTCGAGAGTTACGCAAGCTGGATAAGCGCAACAAGCGCATTATTATTGCGGGCGGTGGCAACATTGGAAAACGGCTGGCTGAACGTCTGGAAGAAAGACATCAGGTCAAAATTGTGGAACGTGATCCACAGCGTGCAGCAGAACTGTCGCAGGCACTAAACAAGTCAGTGGTGCTGCTGGGCGACTCGGCAGATGAAGAGTTGCTGCTGGAAGAGAATATCGACAGCATGGATGTCTTCTGTTCTGTGACGAACGATGATGAGGCGAATATTTTATCAGCAATGCTAGCCAAACGACTGGGTACGCGAAAAACCATGTCGCTGATCAATCGACCTGCTTATGTAGACCTGATGGAAAATCAGGAAGCGATTGATGTGGCAATTTCACCTGAGCAGGTAACTATCGGCGCTTTGCTCACGCATGTACGTCGTGGTGATATAGTCGCCGTGCACTCATTGCGTCGAGGTGCGGCAGAAGCCATTGAAGCGATTGCGCATGGCGATAGTAATAATTCTAAAGTTGTTGGTCGAAAAATCGAAGAGATAATGCTGCCTGAGGGTACAACGATTGGTGCAATCGTTCGAGGTGAAGAAGTGATTATTGTGCACCACGATACAATTATTCAGAGCGAAGATCACGTTGTTCTGTTTTTAATTGATAAGAAAAAAATTCACGATGTAGAGCGCCTGTTTCAGGTGGGTATAACTTTCATTTAGGCACGCCACTTTGCATTTTACTGTTATACAACGCATCACCGGCATTCTGTTAATGCTCTTCAGTTTTACCCTGATTCCGCCGATGATTATTGATCTGCTGTATCAGGAAGATACACTGGAGTCATTTTCCACATCATATCTGGTTTTGCTGGGTGTGGGGTTTCTGCTCTGGTTGCCTGTAAAAAATAGCAGTAAAGATTTACGCTTACGAGATGGCTTCGTTGTAGTTGTTGTCTTCTGGCTGGTATTGAGTGCATCAGGTGCCTTACCGTTTATTCTAAGTGAACAGTTAGATATTTCGATAACAGATGCGTTTTTTGAATCAGTATCTGGCCTGACAACAACGGGTGCAACGGTGCTTATCGGGCTGGATGATTTGCCGCATTCGATATTGTTTTATCGACAGGAACTTCAATGGCTGGGCGGTATGGGTATCATTGTTCTGGCGGTGGCTGTTCTGCCCATGCTGGGAATCGGTGGTATGCAGTTGTATAAAGCTGAAACACCTGGGCCGATTAAAGATAATAAATTAACCCCGCGTATTACAGAAACCGCAAAAGCACTGTGGTACATATATTTAAGTTTAACCTTTGCCTGTGCGGTTGCTTACTGGGTAGCCGGCATGAATCTGTTTGATGCGATATCACACAGTTTTTCAACTGTTGCGATTGGTGGTTTTTCTACACATGATGACAGTCTTGGATATTTCGATAACTCAGCTATAGATATTGTTGCGATAATATTTATGTTGCTAGGTGGTGTGAATTTCGCACTACACTTTATGGCCTTTAGAAGCTGGAAAGTTAAAACCTATTTTCGTGATGCTGAATTCAGAGTTTATATTGGGGTGCTCACCCTTGTCTCGATAATTACAGTTACTTATTTACAGTTCACTGATTCCACCAAAAGTTTCGATGAGTCGCTTCTGCAGGGCGTGTTTCATGTGGTGTCTATTGGTACCACCACAGGATTTTCAGCATCGGAATATTATCTGTGGCCGAGCTTTCTTCCCGTATTATTATTGTTCACAAGTTTCATTGGTGGCTGTGCGGGTTCTACCGGTGGTGGCATGAAAGTGATCAGGGTTATTCTTTTGTTAAAGCAGGGCATGCGAGAATTAACCCGACTTATTCATCCTAATGCGATCGTCACAGTTAAAGTAAATAAGAAGCCCGTGGCTGATTCAGTTATAGATGCAGTATGGGGTTTTTTTGCAACATATGTCGCAGTGTTTATATTGATGATGCTGTTGTTGATGGCAAGCGGGCTGGATCAGATTACGTCATTTTCTGCAGTAACCGCAACGCTCAATAATCTGGGGCCAGGGCTTGGCGATGTGGCATTGAATTATGCGATCATTAATGATTTTTCCAAATGGGTGCTTAGCCTGGGTATGATACTTGGGCGACTGGAAATCTTTACTTTGCTAGTGCTGCTTACACCGGCTTTCTGGAGAAAGTAGGGTATGGCAGACTGGGATGAAATTTATCGAGAGAAATCGGTAGATGAATCGTCAGCTGCCCGAGTGTTAACAGAAAATAAACGATTGATTGGTCGAGCGGGAAGTGCGCTTGATTTTGCCAGTGGTTTATCAGCGAATGGTGTGTTTCTGGCACAGCTTGGTATGCAGGTGACAGCATGGGACTCATCGGCGGTTGCTGTTGAAAAAACCAATCAATATGCGAAACAGCACGGCCTCACGCTCACCGCAGAAAAAAAAGACCTCGAAAATAACCTGAATGAGCTGCAGGGAGAGTTCGATATTATCGTCGTTTCATTTTTTCTTTATCGACCTGCATTTGAAAAACTATATGAATTACTCAAGCCGGGCGGGTTGCTGTTTTATCAGACATTTAGTGGTGAGCAGGTGAATGGTGCAGGGCCTTCGCGTCGTGAGTTTCGTTTGCGTAGAGGGGAGCTGCTGCAGGTATTTTCAAGAATGGAATTGCTGTTTTATAGAGCAGATCCTCTGCTCCCGGATGCGCCAGGCATTTGTTCTGATCAGGTTTTATTTGTCGCAAAAAAATGAAAAATAAAATAAAACAGAATGTCGGGCAAAGTGCGCTTATTTATAACACCCGATTTAAATGGAGCTATCTTAAGCCAGGCTACTGGGGTACCTGGCTGGCCATGTTGTTTTTATGGCTGATCATGTTTTTGCCGCCTGCAATTCAGGATAAGCTGGCGAATCTGCTGGGTGACCTGGCAAGAAATATAAATAACAAACGTCGGCGAATTGCACGAAAAAATATAGAGACCTGTTTTCCGAATTTAACAGACGAAGAGAAAAAACAGATGTTGCGAAATAATTTTCGTCAACAGGCGCGCAGCGTGCTTTCCTTTGGGCTGTTCTGGTGGACGCCTGTTCGAACACTGGAAAAACGTATTATTATTCAGGGGCAGGAGCATATTGATGCGACATTAAAAAACGGTCGCGCTGTAATATTTATGGCAGCACATAGCTATGCGCTGGAAGCCGCCGTTTCTGCAACGACCATGCGCTACCCCTTGAGCGGGCCATTTAATCCAATGAAAAATAAACTGCTCGACTGGTTTGTTGCGAAAGGTCGGCAGCGCCATGGCACCTTCATTTACCCTCGATCTGCTGGCTTACGACCGATTATTAAAGATGTAAGAAGCGGTTGTACAATGTTTTATTTGCCGGATGAGGATCTGGGTAGAGACAGAAGCATATTCGTGCCTTTTTTCGGTACCGAAAAAGCCAGTGTGCCGGTATTAGGCAGGCTCGCAAAAACCTGCCAGGCAGATGTGTTACCCACAATTGCCTGTTACGATGAGCAGCAACATAAATTTGTTGTGCGCATTTTTCCGCCGCTGCAGGATTTTCCGCAGGGTGAGGATATGGCAGATACCTTAAGTATGAACAGGGCATTGGAGAAGCTGGTTGAGGTTTGTCCTGAGCAATATTTCTGGATTATGAAGCTGTTTAAAACCCGGCCGGATAAAACACAGAAGTTTTATCAATAAGCCAGGGTTGCAGGAAAACCTGGCTCTCGCCCGTAAAGGGTGAAGAGATGATACCGAACCATTTTTTAGCGGATCTGCATGAACGTGCTTCTGTTGCATTGAGCCTGGTTACCAGAACCATCATTCGCGTACATTGTAGTACGTATTTTATTTTGCCAGTAGCGTGCCGGAATTAACCGAGTGAGCCTGAGAAGGGGAGTAATGATGAGTAAAGAGCGCAGCGTATTAAAAATAGTTCAGGGTTCAGAAACTTCAGATGGAGCGGGTGTTCGCCTGCGTCGTTACATTGCATCGCCGGAGCTGGATATGCTCGATCCTTTTCTATTGCTGGATGCGTTTCGCTCTGATAATCCTGATGACTATATTGCGGGTTTTCCACCACATCCACATCGCGGATTTGAAACTGTTACCTACTTGCTGGAAGGGGCGATGCGGCACAGAGATAGCGCAGGGCATGAAGGGGTAATTCGCTCCGGCGGCGTACAATGGATGACTGCTGCCAGTGGCATTGAGCATTCGGAAATGCCAGAGCAGGTTGATGGCATGCTGTATGGTTTTCAGTTGTGGGTAAACCTTCCAGCAAATAAAAAAATGTCAGCGCCACGTTATCAGGAATTTGAGCCAGAGCAGATGGCACTTGAGCAGCGAGGCAGTGATGCGCGAATTAGAGTCATCGCAGGCGTTACCTCAACGGGTGTAGGAGGTATGGTAAAAGACATCGACTCTTCGCCTTTGTACCTTGATGTGGAGTTAACTCAGGGAGCCGAGTTTTCTGAAGCAATTGAGCAGGGACACAATGCGCTATTGTTTGTGGTGTCGGGGGTGCTTGAAGTGAGGTCGGATAAATCACCGCAAAGTGTGCATGCAGAGCAAATGGCTGTGCTGACAGAGGGTGACAGCTTGAATCTACTGGCAACGGAAGATGCTCGTTTTCTACTGATTGCAGGTAAACCCTTTAATGAGCCTGTCGCCAGGTATGGTCCGTTTGTAATGAACACAGAAGCAGAAATTAAACAGGCGTTTGCCGATTATCGTGCGGGACAGTTTGGCTCAATTGAATAAAGTATCGGGCCAGAGATTTACTGCGGCAGAAAATTACGCCGGCATGCCTTTGCTCATTAAGGGTTTCATTGTGGTGAGCAGGCTTTTAAATAATAACTTGTTAGACTGTTCTTCTGCGGCGAGTAATTCCTTAAAATGCTGGCGTTGCGTTGGCATGGAAAAACACGCAGGGCAGGAATCAGGAATCACCGGTAGCTGTTCGTTGAGGGCAAAATCCCGCGTCTGTCTTTCACGCGCATAAACCAGTGGGCGAATAATTCGCAGGTCGCCATCATCATTTACATAATGGGCTTTCATGGTTTTTAACTGGCCACCATGAAATGCGGACATCATAAAGCTTTCAGCCAGATCATCCAGATGTTGCGCCAGTGCAATGACATTGAAGTTATTATTACGCGCCGTGCTGTACATGATGCCGCGTTTAATGCGTGAACAGAATGCACAATAAGAGGGTTTGCCCATGTGTTCTTTTGCCATATCCATAATGGCTTCTTTGCGATAAAAATATTCGACGCCCAGTGACTTAAGATAAGGCATCATCGGCGAAGGATCAAAGTCGCCCGCCATCGGGTCAACTGTCATCGCCGCAAATTCAAATTTGATCGGCGCATGGCGTTGAAAATGATTCAGAATATGCAGCAGCGAGAGTGAATCTTTTCCGCCAGATAATCCCAGCAGCACGCGATCACCTTCGCGGATCATATTGAAATCCATTAGCGCGCGGCCTGTTTGGCGCAGCAGGGTTTTCGGTGGTTTTATAAATTCAGACATGGCGCAAAGATACAGGCTATGTGAATGAATGCCAATTAATTTAGCAGGTCGGTTTTATAGATAAGCCATCCGTGGCTAGCGTATTGTCTGCTAGGGCTGGTAACCGTCAGATAGTGTTTTCAGGAAGGCAATAATGTCGGCCTTTTCTCCAGCGCTCAGATTCAGTGCGCCGAGTTCCTCATGGTTAACATTCTCTGCGACTTCAGGCATCACGCCATCACTGTCTCGATCACTGTAAAAATCGAGGACTTCTGCCAGGGTGTTGAAGACGCCATTGTGCATGTACGGTGCGGTCAAGTTGACATTGCGTAAACTGGGCACCTTGAACTTACCATTCTCCGTATTCAGCCCCAGCTCGCCACCCAGGCCAAAATCAACAAAGCCAGTACCGGCAGGATTTGCATCTGCACTCTGGGTCAGGAAGGGCGAGTTAGGGTTAGCCGGAGTGCCGAGATTATCGTAACTAAAGTCAGTAAACAGTGGCGGGATTGAGGCATCATCAGATGTGCTGGGATGGCAGGCCGCGCAATTACCTTTATCCACACGATTAAATAAATTCAGGCCGCGTTGTTCCTCTGCGCTTAGCGTGGTTTCCCCGGCAATAAACAGATCAAACTTGGACGAAAATGCATTCACCTCAGATGAGCGTTCAAATGCGGCAATGGCGTCGGCCAGGCTATCAAAGGCTGTTTCAGTATGTGTAAATATGTCATCGCCATAAATTGCTTTAAAGTCGTTGGCATAGCTGGATCGACTGACTTTTTCTATCAGTGTAACTATGTCCGGGTTTGCCATTTCCAGGGGGTTCAGAAAAGGTTGCTTTGCCTGATTCTGTTGTGTTGAGGCTCGGCCATCGAGGAATTGTCCACCAAAGAAAATACCTTCATCTTCATCAAAATGAAATGCCGGGCTAAACGCGCTATAGGCTATGGAAGGTGTATTTCTATTGCCAAATTTTGTGGGGTCGACGCCACGAGAGACAGGAATTTCTCTGTCAGGGTCTGCAAATCCGGCACCTGGCTGGTGGCAGCTGGCGCAGGCCTGTCCAGAGGGTTCAGACAGGTTGCTGTCAAAGAATACCTGTTTGCCCAGCGCCTGCTTCTCTTCCAGTAACAGGTCGTTGCTTGAGGTATTGGCGTTATTGCAGGCGGAAATAGACCCACACAGGGTCATAAAAAGAAGGTATTTTATTCTGGAGTATTGCATTAAGTTGGCCCTTTTTTAATTATTCGCTAATAATAATCATTATCATTCGTATTAGCAATAGCAAATCTATGGGGCTGACAGCGAGAGGTATTTATTGCGGGCGAAAAAAAACCCAGCAATCCTTGCTGGGTTTTGGACTTCCACTGCCCTGGTGATTGAGTATGGCGTTGTAGCTCGTTCCGTTTGTCCTTATACTTCCTGTAAGGCTCTGGTTCAATCCCTGGATTCCCTGTCCATGTATGTCCGTTTCTGCTACGTCCTAACGGTCCTTGTGTCCCTGTTAAGCCATGTCCCTGTTCCTTGGTTGATATTATGGACAGCCTTAAGGGTATCTACTATCAGCTGAATCAGTTGCTTCATGTAGGATGAACGCTCGTCTTCATGTAGGAAAATCCTTACAGTAAACCGCCATCATATTTGCAGCAAAAGGAAACGTTATGAATGAGCTGTATCCACCCATTAAGCCATATGTGACCCATCATATTGATGTCGATGATGTGCATACACTGTATATAGAAGAGTCGGGCAATCTGGCAGGCCTCCCCGTAGTGTTTCTGCACGGGGGGCCTGGAGCCGGTTGTGCACCCTATCATCGCCAGTTTTTTGATCCCGAAAGATACCGTATTGTGCTGTTTGATCAGCGAGGTTGTGGCAAATCCACACCCCATGCAAGCCTTGAAAATAATACCACCTGGGATCTGGTCAAAGATATTGAGCAAATTCGTGAGCATCTGAAAATTGATAAATGGGTGGTGTTCGGTGGCTCCTGGGGCTCAACATTGGGTCTGTTGTATGCGCAGGCATACCCACAAAGTGTCAGCGCACTCATTCTACGCGGGATTTTTCTAGCCAGGAAACAGGATATACAGTGGTTTTATCAGCAGGGTACCAGCCGCATTTTTCCAGATTACTGGGCGCATTTCATCGAGCCGATTCCGCAGGAACAACGAGCGAATATGGTGGAAGCCTATTATCGCCAGTTAACCGGTGATGATGAGTTTCAGAAGTTGCGCGCGGCAAAAGCCTGGTCGGTCTGGGAAGGTATGACGGCGACATTGCAGGCAGACGAAAGTGTTATTAAAAGCTTTTCCGCTTCCCATACGGCATTGAGCGTGGCCAGAATCGAGTGCCATTATTTTATGCATGACAGCTGGTTAAAGCCGAATCAGATCATTGAGAATGTAGAAAAAATCCGTCATATACCCGCGTATATCGTGCAGGGTCGCTACGATGTAATTTGTCCTGTGGAGCAGGCGTACGAGCTTGCAACTGCATGGCCAGAAGCGAAGCTGACGATTGTTGGTGATGCAGGGCATGCTGTGGTTGAGCCGGGTATTACATCGGCTTTGATCGAAGCGACACAGGCGATAGCGACAAAGCAGGGTAAGGCTTGGTGATTGCTTTACTGCAACGAGTTACTCAGGCAAATGTAGTGGTTGAGGGCCGAGAAATAGCCTCTATTGGTCATGGGTTGCTGGTTTTGCTGGGCGTGGAAAAGCAGGATGATGCGGCGAAAGCTGACAGGCTGATTCATAAAATACTCAACTATCGGGTGTTTGAAGATGCGGCGGGCAAAATGAACCTGAGCCTGCGGGATACGGCAGGTGAGCTGCTATTAGTACCGCAGTTTACCCTGGCGGCAGAGACAAATAGTGGCATGCGCCCGAGCTTTTCAAGTGCCGCTTCACCAGCAGATGGTAAGGTCTGGTTTGATTATGCGGTGAAGCAGTGCAGTGAATTGCTGCCGCAATTGCAAACAGGTGAATTTGGTGCAGATATGCAGGTGGGCCTGGTGAATGATGGGCCTGTGACCTTCTGGCTGCAGATATCCTGATATCGTCTGATTTGTGCAGGTTTGGCGCTTATATAAGAAAAAACCGTTATTACGTTAATATTTTTTGTTGTGGTTTGGGTGTTCGAGATAGATCTTATGTGACAAAAGTCCATTTGTGTTTTCTAATAGGTTAATATACCGGTGTTTTTTGAATTAATTGTGTATTTTTTATAAATAATTACAAACAACCGATTATATCGATATAAAAAAAAGATATGTCGTTGACATGCTTATCAGCTTTCGTTATTAATGTGTGCAGAAAGATACTGGTGGTAGCCTGATGTATTTCGCCATTATCTGGACTTAATTAAATGACAGTTTAAAGACAAGCAGGGGTTGGGTATGGGTGACAGGCCGAGTTGTAAGTGTGTGATTTCATATTTATGGACAGATGCGCTGGTGGTTGGGGCGTTGGTGTTTATGGTATTTGTGTTTATTGATCCGGCAGATATTGCAGTTGCCCTGATGCTGGATGTTGAGGAAGGGGTTTTCAGAATTCAGGCGTATATATTCAGTTTTCTGTTTCTCTGGCTGGCGTTTGCGGCGTCAACATTTTTAAACTGCTATTTCTCGCGCATGCGGCATGATCTTCAGAAACCAACTGAAAAGAGCTGAAATAAAACCTACTTGGATGAAACCGGGGCAGTATCTGTGAGGATGCTGCCTTTTTTGTTGTATGTGTATAAATTCATGGGTTTGTAAGAGTTTTACGAATGGCTATTCCGGTGTATCCTATGTCTCTAATATACCCAACTGCCGGAGACGCTGATAAATGGCTGATCGCACTGCGAAAGTCGCTCGTGACACCCTCGAAACGCAAATTACTGTTGAAATAAATCTGGATGGCACGGGTAAGTCCGAATTTAATACCGGCGTGCCCTTTCTTGATCATATGATGGATCAGGTTGCTCGTCATGGGCTGATTGATTTAAATGTGCAGGCCAAAGGTGATTTGCATATAGATGCGCATCATACGGTGGAGGATATCGGGATTACGCTTGGGCAGGCGTTTGCACAGGCAGTGGGCGATAAAAAAGGCATCACCCGATATGGGCATGCCTATGTGCCACTGGATGAAGCCCTGTCCCGAGTGGTGATTGATTTTTCAGGTCGCCCCGGGCTGGAAATGCCGGTGGAATTTCCACGCGCCAGCATCGGTGGCTTTGATGTGGATCTGTTTTTCGAGTTCTTTCAGGGCTTTGTGAATCATGCGCAGGTCACGCTGCATATTGATTCAATCCGTGGTCGCAATGCGCACCACGTAGCAGAAACTATTTTTAAAGCGTTTGGCCGCGCCCTGCGCATGGCGCTTACAGCGGACCCACGTATGCAGGGTGTTACCCCGTCTACCAAAGGCAGCCTGTAGTGTCACAGATTGTTGTGGTTGACTATGGCATGGGTAATTTGCGCTCTGTCGCCAAAGCCATAGAACATGTGGCAGGTGATCAGAGTGTGCTGATCTCATCCAGTGCGGATGATATTGTCAATGCAGATCGCGTGGTGTTTCCCGGCCAGGGAGCTGCGCGTGATTGCATGCGTGAGCTGGATCAGCGTCATTTGCGCGACGTTGTATTGACGGCGGCCAGAGAAAAGCCTTTTCTGGGAATTTGCATGGGCATGCAGGTGCTGCTGGCGCACAGTGAAGAAAACAGGGGCGTAGATTGCCTTGGGCTGTATGAAGGTAATGTGCGTTTTTTTGGTACTGACATGCACAGTGCGCAGGGTGAAAAACTAAAAATCCCGCATATGGGCTGGAACGAAGTGAAGCATAAAATAGATCATCCGCTCTGGCAGGGTATAAAAGATAAGAGCCGTTTCTATTTTGTGCACAGTTATTATATGGATCCGACAGATAAAGATTTGATTGCAGCCACCACCGATTACGGCATTGAATTTGTTTCGGCCATCGCCAGAGATAATGTGTTTGCCATTCAGTGCCACCCCGAGAAAAGTGCGCATGATGGGCTGCAGTTATTACAAAATTTCTCACAGTGGAGCGGTGCGTAAATTATCGCGTTGATCTGCTAATCAGTTTAATAACCCCTAAAGATAAATAACTCAGGTGATTAGTTAAATGTTACTCATACCCGCCATTGATTTAAAAGACGGACAGTGTGTTCGCTTACGTCAGGGAATTATGGAAGATAATACGGTGTTTTCAGATGATCCGGTTGCGATGGCCGGCAAGTGGGTCGAGGCGGGTTGCCATCGACTGCATCTGGTGGATTTAAATGGCGCGTTTGAAGGCAAGCCAATGAATGCCGATGTGGTGCATCAAATTGTCGAAGCCTATCCGGATGTGCCAGTGCAGATTGGTGGCGGTATTCGCGATGAGAAAACCATTGAAACCTATCTGGATGCGGGCGTGAGTTATGTGATTATCGGCACCAAGGCGGTGACAGATCCGCATTTTATCAGTGATATCTGTGCCGGTTTCCCCGGGCATATTATTGTTGGCCTCGATGCCAAAGACGGCAAGGTGGCAACGGAAGGCTGGTCTAAAGTGTCGCGCCACGATGTGATTGATATGGCGCAGCGTTTCGAAGAAGACGGTGTGGAAGCGATTATTTATACCGATATTTCACGTGACGGTATGATGCAGGGCGTGAATGTAGGTGCCACAGTTAAACTGGCACAGGCGATTCATATTCCTGTGATTGCTTCGGGTGGTATCACCAATATGGAAGATGTTAAAGCGCTGTGTGCGGTTGAAGAAGAAGGCATCATGGGTGCCATTACGGGGCGTGCAATCTATGAAGGTACGCTTAACTTTGCCGAAGCTCAGGCGTATGCCGATAGTTTGCAGGCGTCTTAAGAAATTAGATTATGTCACTAGCCAAGCGCATTATTCCCTGTCTTGATGTTGATAACGGTCGCGTTGTAAAAGGCGTTAAATTTGTTGATATACGCGATGCCGGTGATCCGGTTGAAGTTGCACGCCGCTATGATCGCGAAGGTGCAGATGAGATTACGTTTTTAGATATTACTGCTAGCTCGGATGATCGTGAAACCATCGTGCATGTCGTAGAGCGAGTTGCAGAAGAAGTCTTTATTCCCCTTACCGTAGGTGGCGGCATTCGGACACTTGATGATGTGCGCCGCATGTTAAACGCCGGTGCAGATAAAGTCGCGATAAACACGGCGGCCGTATTTAATCCTGAGTTCGTAAAAGAAGCCTCCGAGCGCGTTGGTTCACAATGTATTGTGGTGGCGATTGATGCAAAAAAAGTCAGTGTCGAAGGCGAGCCCAGTCGCTGGGAAATTTTCACCCACGGCGGGCGTAAACCCACTGGCCTGGATGCCGTTGAGTGGGCAAAGAAAATGGCCGATTACGGCGCAGGTGAAATTCTCCTGACCAGTATGGATCGCGATGGTACCAAGGCTGGTTTTGATCTTGAATTAACCGCCGCTATCTGTGACGCCGTACCAATACCGGTCATTGCGTCAGGTGGTGTGGGTAATCTTGAGCATCTGGCCGAGGGAGTGCTGCAGGGTAAAGCCGACGCGGTACTAGCGGCCAGCATCTTCCATTTTGCAGAATATACCGTCGAGCAGGCGAAACAGCATATGGCCTCTAAAGGCATAGAAATGCGTCTCTGAGATTGCGGCGCTCTAACAGACTCTCTGTGATAAAATAATCCAATGAATGAACCCCGTTTAGATCAGGCCTGGCTAGACCAGATAAAGTGGACTGATGATGGTCTGGTGCCGGCGATTGCGCAGGACGCAGAAACCGGGCGTGTATTAATGTTCGCCTGGATGAATCGTGAGTCGCTGGCATTAACAGTAGAGAAAAATGAAGCGGTCTATTATTCACGCTCGCGTCAGAAGCTCTGGCATAAAGGCGAGGAGTCTGGGCATACGCAGAAAGTGAAGTCACTGCGTCTGGATTGTGATGGCGATGTCATTGTGATGCAGATTGAGCAAACCGGTGGTATTGCCTGTCATACAGGTAGGCAAAGCTGTTTTTACCGGGAATACAGGGATGGCGAATGGGTCACGGTTGATAGTGTCATTAAAGACCCGAAAGAAATTTACTAACCACGATGTATTAAAATAATGAGTGATACCTTAACAAAACTGGCGGAAGTTCTGGAACAGCGTAAAAGCGCAGATGCAGATTCATCCTATGTCGCCAAACTGTACAGCAAGGGGCTTGATGCTATTTTGAAAAAAATAGGTGAAGAAGCGACAGAAACAGTGATGGCAGCCAAAGATGGTAAGGCAGACAAAATAATATATGAAACCGCCGATCTATGGTTTCACTGCATGGTGCTTCTCGCACAACAGGGTTTGGGCCCTGATGATGTTTTAAAGGAATTAGATAGACGTTTCGGTTTGTCAGGTCTTGAAGAAAAAGCTTCAAGAGAAAAATAGCGACTGCGCATCCGCGCACATAATAGATTTACTAAGAGGAATTCAATATGGGTATTAGTATTTGGCAACTGGCGATTGTACTGGGTATTGTGATTTTATTATTCGGTACAAAAAAATTACGAAATATGGGTGGTGACATGGGTTCGGCCATTAACAGTTTCAAGAAAGCCATGAAAGATGGCGAGAAAGATGCAGATAAAAATCTGGATAACAAAAAAGAAGACGTGATCGAAGCTGAAGTCACTAAAAAAGAAAAAGATCAGGCATAGTTAAAACTGATTTTTTAACATTATGTTTGATATTGGTTTTTTAGAACTGGTCGTTATTCTTGTGCTCGCACTGCTAGTACTGGGCCCTGAGCGTCTGCCAAAAGCTGCGCGAACGGTCGGCTACTGGTTTGGTAAAGCGCGACGTTATGTTGAAGGCATGAAGTCACAGGTTGAAGCAGAGTTTGATACAACCGAAGTTAAACGCCTGTTGCATAATCAGGAAGTGCAGATTCGTGAGCTGCAGAGCAAGTTACATGAAACTGATAACGATATTTCTGCGGGGCATATAAACCAGTTTGATACGGCAATGCAAAACTCGCTAGACAGCGCCGAAGATGATGAGGCTTTTGTAAAAGAAATTGCAGAAAAATCACTCGAAGAAAAACGCGCTGGCCCTCAATATGAAATGATTGAAGAAAGTGATGAGCGTTGGGATGAGCTTGAAGAGAATAATTCATCTGAGAAAGTTTTAGATGAACCGATAGCTGAAGATAAGCCTGCAGAAATAATATCAGTGGAAAAATCCTGATGTCCGGGCGTCTGGGTAAGAACGAAAAAGACGAGCAGGAAATGGGTTTCATTGGGCATCTGATAGAGTTGCGCGATCGTTTGTTGCGCAGCGTGCTGGTTGTTCTGGCTATATTTCTGGTAGCCTTCCCCTTTGCAAATGATATATATCATATACTTTCATTGCCACTGGTAAATAATTTACCAGAAGGTGGCAGCATGATTGCCACCGGCGTAATTTCTCCGTTTCTAACGCCCATTAAACTGGCCTTTATTGTTTCAATCTTCGCGGCTTTCCCTTATCTGATTTTTGAAGCATGGGCCTTCATTGCGCCCGGCTTGTATAAGCACGAAAAAAAGCTGGCGATGCCATTAATTGTTTCCAGTGCGCTACTGTTTTATATCGGCATCGTCTTCGCCTATTTCGTTGTCTTGCCTAATGTGTTCATGTTTATGCTGTCGATGTCGATCGAAGGTGTAAACCATGCGCCTGATATTACTTACTACCTGGATTTTGCGCTCAAGCTGTTTTTTGCATTCGGCATCGCGTTTGAAGTACCTATTGCAACTATTCTGCTGGTGCTTGGCGGTGTAACTACGCCACAAAGCCTGTCAGAGAAACGTCCCTATATTATTGTGGGTGCTTTTATTTTCGGTATGTTGTTAACGCCGCCCGATCCAGCTTCGCAGGTGATGCTGGCTATTCCCATGTGGTTGTTGTTTGAACTGGGGTTGCTGTTATCGCGTATGATAAAAAAGCGTAGTTCACAGGATGATGAGTATGCGGCAATGACAGATGATGATATGGATGCAGAACTGGATCGCATTGAAGCGGAAGAAGATAGTTTGCATAAATAGATCTAACGCGGGTTTGTTGCCTGCGCCGAATACTGAGAGGGCTTTTATGAAGACTCGTCTATTTGTCTTGTTGTTATGTCTGTTGCCAGTTGCAGAGGTATTGGCTGTTCCCATCCCTGAAAATCATCCTTCTGCGTATCTTCGGCTGCATGCAAATGATGCAGTTAAATGGCAGTTGCTAGATGATTCTGTTCTTTCAAAAGCAAAAAAACAGAATAAACTGATTTTTATTTCCAGTGGTTTTAGTGCCTGTCACTGGTGTCATGTAATGCGTGATGAAAGTTTTAATGATCGGCAGGCAGCGGCTGTTATTAATACGCATTTTATTCCTGTTAAAGTCGATCGTGAATTAGATCCTGTTCTGGATGCGTATTTGATCGAGTTTGTTCGCAAGGTGGCAGGGCATGCAGGCTGGCCGCTTAATGTGCTTGTGACACCCGATGGTTATCCATTGACGGGTTTCGTATATCTAAAAAAACCTGAATTAATATCTGTGTTAACAAAGCTGCAAGCTAAATGGCAAAGTGACCAGTCGTCCTTGCAGATACTGGCAGTGAATGCGTTTAAAGCCACAGAGCAGGAAAATACACAAACCATACGAGTGGATAGGCAGGACATCATTAATGCTTTTTTAAATTCTGTAAGAAGCAAAATGGATGAACTGGAAGGCGGCTTTGGGTTAACGATTAAAACGCCAAAACCGTACGTAATGATGGCCTTGCTGGAAATTTATCAGCGACAGCCCGAGCCCTGGTTGCAGGAATTTATTGTGCTCACCTTAAAAAGAATCAGTGAGCGTG
>Ga0316207_10002253_pt1 | contig 20420 bp, 18 predicted proteins | sample 6weekpyrite_MG_FD_204943 | JGI IMG/M metagenome (GOLD analysis project Ga0316207, IMG submission 204943) | Microbial mat bacterial communities from mineral coupon in-situ incubated in ocean water Damariscotta River, Maine, United States -... | ecosystem: Environmental > Aquatic > Marine >...
TAAATAAAATATCCTACCTTTTGTAGCACAAACACTCTATTGAAATAAATATCGTAATCCATCATTTGAATTCTGCCTGGCTAAAAACATGCATTATGCATCCCAACTGATTACATAAATCTAAGCATTAAATTCAACGAATTTCAGCTTAGGCTAAGTAAAAAGGCAATATAAATACATCAATTCAAATAATTTTGTTTCAGGGGAAAATTATGACAAAACAAAGTATTGCAATCATCGGATTACAAGCATTGGGTACGCAGTTTTTAGTCGCAATGGTGAACTTAAAAAATAAAGGGGTTGATGTACTTGGTGTGTCAGAAACAAAATATACCGAAGGTACAAAAATCGCCGAAGATAACGGCATCAGCAATTTAACTATTGAGCAAGTGGTAGAAATGGGGGATGAAGTCGATATTATCTTTGACCTATCTGGAAACAAAGATATTAGAAAAGAATTACGTAAAACACTTTTTAGTTCGGACAATCAGCACACGGTAATCGCACCTGAATCAGTTGCACACTTGATGTACGCAATGATTGACGATAAGCCATTACCAACAAGTAACTCGGATATTAGAGGCTATTAATCTCGCGTCTTACCGCACTTCCAGCATTCAGAAAATTGGGGCTCAATTAATTCATCACATTGCAGGCATTTCCAAACTGAATCGCTTACGGGCTCGATAGATTGGTTTCCAAAAAGTTGTACCAGCTCTCTTGCCTGGTCGAAGTATTTTTCATCAACAACCCAAACACTCGGCGAAGTATCGGCGGGGATTTCTCCGACCGCCCCCATAAGAAACTCACCTTTAACAATAACTTCTATTTTTTGATCCGATAGAAAATCTTTTAGCATTTGGGCCTCGACTAAATCTTTTGCCAAATAAACTTGTTTCATATAGATCCTCCAACCTAAAGCTTAAAAATCAGACGTTAATAGAAAACACTTCAAAATATAAAGCATACTCTGATAGTATGGACAATTAACCCAATATAATGTGACACATGCCTGATATTCAACAACAAACAATCGATTCTGAGTTACCGCAAAATTCCGAACCCCAAATCACGGTTACCCTGGGTGATCAAAAAATCACTATTCTCGGTACGGCGCATGTGTCTAAAGCAAGCGCTGACAAAGTTCAGGAAATGATATCCACAGGCGAATATGACGCGATCGCGGTCGAGTTATGTCCTAGTCGTCACAAGTCGATTGTAGACCCAGATTCAATGGCCAAAATGGATTTATTCAAAGTGATTAAATCAGGCCAAGCGAGCATGGTCGCGGCAAGCTTGGCACTCGGGGCCTATCAGCAGCGCATGGCTGAGCAATTTGATATCGAACCCGGCGCTGAAATGAAAGTTGCCATAAAAGACGCGCAAGAGGCAAATTTACCCATTGCATTGATCGATCGTGAAATCGGCACAACACTAAAGCGTATCTATCGAAACGTACCTTGGTGGAGACGGTTCGCACTATTTTCAGGCTTATTTGCCAGTATCGTCAGCAAAGAAGAGGTTTCAGAAAAAGAAATAGAGCAACTAAAAGAAGGCGATGTGTTAGAGAGTACATTTTCACAGTTTGCTGAAAACGAGAAAGACTTGTTCAAACCTTTAATAGATGAGCGCGATGAGTTTATGTCAGCTTCGCTTGTTAAAGAGCTAAAAGATAATGACTACAAGCATGCATTAGCGGTGGTCGGTGCTGGTCATATGCACGGTATGGCTAATTATTTAAATAAGCAGAGTATAGACAAACCTGAAGAAAATATTGCTCGACTAAATACCATACCTGAAGGAGCAAAATGGTTTTCCTATTTGCCGTGGATTATTGTTGCACTGATCTTGATTGGATTCACTATCGGTTTCTCTCGAAGCCCGGAATTAGGATTGGCATTAATTCTCGATTGGGTTGTCATTAATGGAACGCTCGCGGCGATCGGGGCAAGTATTGCACTGGCGCACCCGCTTACAATTATCACCGCATTTGTAGCGGCACCATTAACCTCGCTTAACCCAATGATAGGCGCTGGCATGGTCACCGCCGCAGCAGAGATTTACCTTCGTAAACCTCAAGTGGGTGACTTCAGCTCACTTAGATCTGATGTGACTAGCTTGAAAGGATGGTGGCGAAACCAGGTAACTCGCGTCTTAATGATTTTTATTCTCAGTTCATTCGGTTCAGCAATAGGCACCTATGTCGCAGGATTTAGGATTTTTGGTAAACTGAGTGGCTCTTAGTGTTAAACGTCAACATATCGCTATTAGTACTCAACCATAATTCCCGCTTTGTAACTCAGCCCACCTAGTTGCGTGACGGGATTACCCGCCTCGGCTTTCGTATATTTGCCTTCAAAAACGAGATACGAGTTAATTACCCCAAAATTTTCATAAATCGTATTCGCCGCAAATTGATCCAATGGGTCAAGCAGAAACTGCACCCCCGCCCTCGCGTGTATGCCATTAACAGACCCTCTAGCATACCCCTCATCATCAATGGTCTGTCGATAGAAAAGTCTCGTATATCCACCGCCAGCATAAGGTACAACCCATTGCCGACTGGAAAATCGCGCTCTTAGTAAAAGAAACAGTTCAACAGGCGCTACTTCGTATGTAACATCTCCAGCAGAAAGCTGACTTAAAGGTAAAACCCCTTTTCCTCTATCCTTTGCGTAGCTAACGCTGATTCCCAAATCAAATACGTTAAAAAATCGAAATGCTGATGACATGGAAGCGGCAAGCATATTCCTAGAACCATAATATGTTTCCCATTTTTCATCCGTCGGCTCGTAAACTTCGCCAAAAAACTCAAGTGTTCGATGAGGTTTTTGTGAATTAGCATCGGCCACACAATCCAGGGAGATAGAGACGAGAAAAACAACAAGTAACAACTTCAACATTCACTTAAACCTTTACTAGAATACTTTTTAGACCATCTTTTTCGTTTATAGTAATAGATTAATCCACCAAAACACCCAATTCCCAGCCAAATCATCATATTAAGACTTAGAAATTTAGCCAATAAAATCAAGGGGAAAAGCAAGACTCGAACCAACGGTTTTAAATAGTCATGCTCCCGAATAAATTCAGCAGCAATTGGGCCTTTATCATAATACCAAGTAACAAAACTCCTACCCAGCGGATGTGTAAGAAGATAGTCATCTCTAAAATCGCGCAACACCTGAACCTGTGAATGCGAATAAAACCCAAACGCCGCCGTCGCAATAAAACAACCTTCATTTGGTAATTGAGGATACGCCACAATCGCTTCAGGTGTCGCAGACAACGTACTTGAAGCACTGCTTTCAACTGAGCCGATATCCAGCGTTATGTCTTCTGAAGAAAACAACGCTTCAGATTGGTTTGTTTCTTGGTTTATCGACAAATAAGGGATAACTTGAAAGTGATATTGGAGTTTATTTAACGCTGTTAGCCAAACGAAATATTCCTGGCCGTTACTCAAGCCTGTCAATTCGTACTCTGAAACATTCCCCAGGGCAACATTTTGCTCTACCCCATTATCCCCCGCCCTATAATGCAAAGTGTAAGAAACGGCGTTATCTTTCTTGGTCCAAGTTATTTTTAGCTTTTTATCTTCCGGCAAAACAGTTAATAAAGTCGGTGCATCCGGGGTAGGCAACTGAGAAATATCCGAAGTTAAATTTTCTATCAGCTTAGTTGATGTATCCGCATTGACGCTATCGAAATCCAACAGTGTTCTGTCACGATAAGGATTGGCTCCAAACATTTTTTCCGTATCATAATATATTTTATATCCACCCACGCGATAGTCGTTTGATAAATCCCAACCTATCTGTACGCTTGCCAGCGATCCATCATCGTTTATTATGTCTGGATCGGTAATATTTTTGACTGCCTGCGGATAGATATCAGTTTGTTGACCACCAAAAGCGCCAATATCAGTTTGGGTGCCGTCAAGATCAGAATTATTTTCCCCTCGATCTTTGCAATCGGAATCCACATTCAGATGAAAATCATAATCCTCTAAAGGTTGGGAACTTGCAAAACCCAAATCACTGCTTACCTGACTTGCACCCAAATCAGAATAATTTGAAACCGCTTGATCAAAACAATTATTTGCCAAGTTTGAATTGATCACCAAATTGAATAACGTATCAGGACTATCAAACTCCGCAAAAATATTATTTTTAATAATCGGCGAGGATTCATTGTCAGTAACACTGACTGCCTCTCCAATAGTATGAAAAGTATTATTGGTAATTTCTATGGTTGATAAATTATCAAGTTCAATTGCAGTATTGCCTACCCCTACTGTAAAAATATTATTTTGAATTGTTACATTACTACCTTCGCTCTTTATCGCTAACGCAGAGTCATCAAACGAAAGATTTTGAATCGTCACATTACCCTTGTTAAGGGCAGAAATGATAGCAGTGCCATCAAGCGAAGAGAGCTTTACATTTTCAGTATCAATTCCCTTAAGTGTCATCAAACTACTAACGCTGATATTTAACGAATACTCGCCGATATCAAATAATATTATGGCATTGTCATCTGCCTCATCTATCTCCAATTGAACGTCTGCGCTAGACATATCAGTTGTAATAAGAATTTCATCATCATTTAGCGCTCTTTCTAACGCGAACAAATAGCTACTAAATTGAAAAATGCAAATAAGGAAAACAATACGGGTGAAATTAAACATAATATTTTTTAACTTTTTCTAATTCTTTTGAATGCCATTCAATGGCGTTAAAATTTGTGTTCATGATTTCAGTCACGCCTAAATTAATTAATTTTTCAAAAAAACCTTTCGCGGGCAAAGTCCCTTTTTTAGATATAGCAACAACAGCAAGCAGTGGCTTTTTATTTTTTACATCTTCTTCTGCCAAAGACTCAAGAAGCTGGGTAACAGTTGAAATCACCGGTGGCTCATTTATCTCAAGTGCAATTGCAATATCTCGATATGATACGCAAGTATTATTCCTCACATTTTCTATGAGTAAAAGGCGCAAACTGTTTTTTTTATTTTTTGAATTTTCCAACAAACAATCTAGCCATTTATTTATCTTTAATTTATTAAGCAAAAACAACGAAATTAAAAATTTTTAGTTACTTTCAAATCTTGTCTGTTATACTCAAACGCACTAAAAATATTTTATATAAACCTATATAAGCAATTGATAATAAAATTAACGATCAAATCGCTGCATGAAGTTGGTCACAATTGTACACGCTATGTGCCTAAAAAACCTCAAACAATTAACCTTCTGCCTCTGTCTTGCCAGCACTTACTTATTAACGTCGAGTGAGTTTACTTACGCATCAAATCGTTCAAATAGTGAAGCATACGAATCTATAAAATCCGTTGCCGTTCAACTTAATTCTGCCAACGCACAATATCTTTTGGCAAGAATGTACGAACTCGGGAAAGGCACGAGGAAAAATCCGACTGAATCACTTCGTTGGTATACCACTTCAGCTGAACAAGGTTACGCCAAATCTCAATATAAACTGGGTATGGTGGCAATCAACGGACAATTAGGTCAGAAAAAAGATAAAAAAAAGGCCATTTTTTGGTTTAAAAAAGCGGCGAAGCAGAACAACACAAATGCCCAATACCGATTGGGCATGTTGATGTACCAAAGCAAACAATATAGTCAAAATAATTACAAAGAAGCCATTTCGTGGTGTTTGAAAGCCGCCGCAAATAACCATATTGAAGCACAAGCAATGTTAGGCGACATGTACCTTAGTGGTAAAGGCGTCGAATCAAGTCCTGAAGACGCGTTACTGTGGTATGAGCAGGCTGCCAATCAAGGCCATGTATCGTCTGCGTTTAATCTAGCCAGGCTCTACGAAGGCGGTAGGGGTGCTGATAAGAATATACCAAGTGCACTTCATTGGTATGAATGGGCTGCCACTCAAAACCATACTAAGGCGCAGCTAAAACTTGCGAAGCTGTATCAAAGAGGAAAACTTGTTCCACAAAATATTGATGAAGCCATAAAATGGTATAAAAAAGTCGCAAAGAAGAACAATACCAACGCACAATACCAACTTGCCAATTTGCTTATCGATAAAAACGATCCAAAAACCACTCCATCCGGACTAAAGTGGCTTAAAAAAGTAGCCATAAAAGGTAAAGATAAAGCGCAATATCTTTTAGCAACGCATTATGCCAAAGGTGATGGGATCAAAAAAAGCATGAGCGATGCGATTTACTGGTACGAAAAGTCGGCTGAACTGAACAATAAACAATCCCAATATGAACTTAGCCGTCTATACTTACACGGTAATTTTGATATACGAAATGAAGAAAAAGGTATTCGTTGGTTGACTGAATCAGCCAAACATAACAATGCTCTGGCGCAATATGAATTGGGGATGCGCTATTTTAAAGGTCTAATTGTCAATAAAGACGCAAAACTCGCCTACTATTGGTTACAAAAAGCCAACGACCACAAAGTGATAAAGGCAACTTATCAAGTGGGATATATGCAAACTCGGGGATTGGGCGTGCCCAAAAACATCGAACAAGGAATGCGGCTTATTCAGTACGCTGCCGAGGAAAACCTCGTTGACGCACAGCTTAAGTTAGCGCAAATTTACGAAGAAGGAATACTCATCGAAGCAGACCTAAAATTAGCCGAAAGCTGGTACTTAACAGCAGCAGAAAACGGCAGTAGCTATGCGCAGGAAAGGCTCAACCTCATCTTTTAATACACTGCTTGAACACTATATCCCATACCTTGCAATAATTTCAGAATACCCAACTTGCCGGGTAAATGAAGCGCGCCTACCGCGATAAAAGCATTTCCTTTTTCAAGCAAGCCTTTCATCCGTTTAACCATTCTTACATTTCGATCAACTATTAAACGCTTATTAAACATGTCGGCGATATTTTTATCCAGCAACTTACTGTATCTATCATTAAGTGCGAGAATAGCATTCAAATCATGAGCTAAGTATATGCTGATGGTCTCTTCCAATATTTGTGAGAAGTCTTCTTTGCTGTTCAAACTCGATTCCAATAAATTGACTTGTATATCTAGTGACAACTCATCAAGAACCGCTAATTGCTCCTCAACCGTTTCTAGCCCGATTATATTTTTATCATGTTTTTCTGCTGCTTGATACAAAACCGCATCTAGAAACAAACCCGTTTGTTGTTCTGGCATGTTTAAGACGGTGAAAACCGCCCAGGGCTTCATGATATTTACCACTTTCTCTTGAAACCCTCTCAATGACATCACTTTTACGACGTTCTGATAGGTTTCTGGCTGCAATATTTTTTTTAATGTATTCCCATTATGAAAGAACATCCCTTGTGTGATTGTTCTTGTGTTTTCTTCATCTAGAATCATCTCTACTGCTAAAGTATCTGAACCGGTAAACACATCATTCACTTCATCAGGTAGGTTTACAACTCTTTCGTCTTCCGAGTGTATCGTTCCAAACACATAACTCGGGGAAACCCCAGGTTTGGAAATTTTCCACAAAATACCTTTTTGTAAATCAAGATCTTGCTCTGTTGAGTTATTTGACGGCGCGCTCGCACAGCCACCACCAAAAAAAATAAAAAGTAGAAGAAATAGGGAAAAAATTGAAGTTTTTGGAAGGAACAAGTTATTAGCCCTGTGAATCTGAAGATTCACTATGGTAACAGGCTAATACCGATAAATAAATTGAGACGTTTTTAACGTTTGCCTAATACATGCTGCTCGATTTGTTCCGCACTCGTATGGCGAACGTCTTTGCCTTTTACCAGATACATCACATATTCACATATATTCGTGGCTCGATCGCCGATTCTCTCCAGCGCACGTACAGACCATAATAAATCTACAACATTGGGAATGGATCGCGGATCTTCCATCATAAAAGTCATTAACTGACGCATAATCCCTTCATATTCTTTATCCACTTTTCTGTCTTCGCGCCAAACAGTGAGTGCTGCCTCGGCATCCATCCTCGCAAAAGCATCAAGCGCATCGTGCACCATCAAGCGAACATGATTTCCCATATGCCCAATAGCTGTCATCGTTGATCGCATATTATCGGATATCTTTAATTGCATAGACATTTTTCCGATGCGTTCCGCCTCATCACCAATACGTTCTAAATCTGTGATCGTTTTGATCACGGTCATAATTAATCTTAGGTCGCTTGCAGCAGGTTGTCGACGAGCGAGGATTTGAACACACTCTTCATCTATTTCAACTTCCAGAGCGTTGACTTTGTAATCTGCACGAATAACCGTTTCAGCGACATCTTGCTTGCTTTCTTCTAAAGCAATAACGGCATTTGATAGTTGCTGCTCGACTAAGCCGCCCATTGCCATAACTTTGCTTCGAATATCTTCTAGCTCTTCGTTATATTGACGGGAAATGTGATGACCAATGCCCTCGATGTCCATATTTATTCCTTCGGTAAACGCAATATATTAAGTTTAGCCGTAACGACCAGTTATGTAATCTTCAGTTTTCTTCTTCGATGGGTTAGTAAAAATTGTATTGGTTGCCCCAAATTCAATTAAATCACCCATATAAAGAAATGCCGTGTAATCTGAAACACGCGCAGCTTGCTGCATATTATGAGTTACGATTAAGATAGTATACGTATCTTTAAGTTCATAAATGAGCTCTTCAATTTTTAATGTCGATATGGGATCTAATGCTGACGCAGGTTCATCAAGCAATAGAACTTCCGGTTCGATGGCAATTGCTCTCGCAATGACAAGTCGTTGTTGCTGACCACCAGACAATCCCATCGCACTGGATTCCAATCTATCTTTAACTTCATCCCATAGTGCAGCGCCCTTTAAGGCTTTTTCGACTGCTTCTTCCAGTCGGCGACGACTATTAACACCTTGAAGCCTTAATCCATATGCCACGTTTTCAAAAATCGACTTAGGAAATGGATTTGGTTTTTGGAACACCATTCCCACTCGACGTCTTAAATCGGCCACATTAACGGATTGATCATAAATGTTATGGCCATCGATCTCTATACTTCCATCAATTCGGACATTGTCGACTAAATCGTTCATTCGGTTAAAGCAACGTAGCAAAGTCGATTTACCACAACCCGACGGCCCAATGAAAGCGGAAACCTTATGCTTAGGAATGTCTAAATCAATTCCGTGCAGCGCTTCGTTATCTGAATAATACAATCTCAAATCGCGGACTTGAATACAAATATCTTCATCCGCCAAGTCAGGAGACACTATATGTTGATTACTTTTACTCATGCTAATGATCCAGGCCTTTGTATTTTTCGCGCAATCGATTTCGTATTGCAATTGCCGATAAATTTAAAATAATAATAATACAAACCAATAGAAATGCAGTGGCATATACCAATGGGCGTGCGGCCTCAACGTTAGGGCTTTGAAAACCAACGTCGAATATGTGAAACCCCAGATGCATAAACTTTCTATCTAAATGGAGAAATGGAAAGTCTCCATCTAACGGAAGAGAAGGTGCCAATTTAACAACACCCACTAGCATGAGAGGTGCAACTTCGCCTGCAGCGCGTGCAACGGCTAGAATCAGGCCCGTCATCATTGCTGGGCTTGCCATTGGCAATACCGTTTTCCAAAGCGTTTCCCATTTTGTAGCACCTAGTGCAAGACTACCTTGGCGAATACTTGCTGGCACACGAGACAGTCCTTCTTCCGTTGCTACAATTACAACAGGGACGGTCAATATTGCTAATGTCAGTGAAGCCCAAATAATGCCGGGCGTTCCAAATGTTGGTGCGGGCAATGATTCTGGGAAAAACAACTGATCAATATTGCCACCTAGAAAATATACGAAGAATCCTAATCCAAATACGCCATATACGATGGACGGTACTCCAGCCAAGTTATTCACGGCAATTCTAATGGTTCTTGTTACGACGCCCTGCGTTGCATACTCTCGCAAATAAATCGCAGCTACAATGCCGAAAGGGGTAACAATAACAGACATAATAAGAACCATCATGACTGTTCCGAAAATCGCAGGAAAAATACCACCCTCTGTGTTAGCTTCGCGAGGATCATCTGTGACAAACAGCCAGATGCTCTTAAAGTAAAAACCTATTTTCTGTAGCAGGCCCATATCATTCGGCATAAATGCTCGGACAATATGGCCTAAAGGTACATCGACAACTTTACCGGAAGATATTTTAACCTTTAAGGTATCTCGTTCCAGTTTTTTGTAAAGAGAATTTAGTTCTTTTTGCAAAACACTATATCTTGCTTGCAATGACGCTTTTTCTTCAAGTAACTCTTGTTTTGCTACTGCGTCATATTGACCTTTTAGTTCTAGCTTTTTCTGCTTTAAACGCAAACGCTCTAGTTCGTAATTAACACTGCCAATTTTATTTTTTTCAATATCTTTGATGTCATGGTGAATTGCACGAGCTCTATCATAGCTTTTATTGAATGCTGCCCAACTATTTTCATTTGTAGGTATCTCTTCTGATCCTTGAAAAAGCCCTGCAATTGTACCGTACAAATTCCCCCATTCCGTTCGTTCAAACACTACGATGTCGCTAGGGAATTGCGTTTTAGAAATATCTCTTTCTAAAATCCAACGGAAGTCCGAACCAAAGATGTCTCTATTACCGGTTTTAATAAGCAATCGAGTAAAAAAGTTCTCGTCAGATTCTACGTTAACACCTGAATCAATGAGGCGCTCTCTGGAAACTTCTTCCGAATCAAAAATTTCGCCAACAACAACTTCAGTAGCGCCATTGCTTGTTAGATGAACTTGATGGATTTGACTTGGCCAATACATACTAAGGCCACGTACCGCAATTAAGCCGATTAACCCAACAACCATAATAAGACTGATACTTACCGTGGCAGCTGATAACCAAATCCAGGGGGAACCGCTTTTAAACCAGGATTTCACAATCGTCCCCTACAATGAAGAATACTTGGATCGTAGACGTTGCCGAACAACTTCTGCGATGGTATTAAATATAAACGTAAACAAAAATAGTATAAGTGCCGCCAAAAACAACACGCGATAGTGAGTACTACCCACTTCAGATTCTGGCATTTCTACGGCAACGTTTGCGGAAAACGTTCTCATTCCTTCAAAAAAGCTGAAGTCGAGTACTGGGGTATTCCCAGTGGCCATAAGTACTATCATTGTCTCACCTACAGCGCGACCAAAACCAATCATCACGGCAGAAAAAATACCCGGGCTTGCCGTTAAAATGACAACCCGTGTTAATGTTTGCCAAGGAGTTGCACCTAATGCTAATGATCCCATCGTGAGATGTTTGGGCACGCTAAATATTGCATCTTCAGCAATTGAGAAAATCGTTGGTATAACTGCAAATCCCATAGCGAAGCCAACTACCATTGCGTTTCGTTGGTCGTAACCAATTCCTAATTCATCATTTAGCCATATAGGAAGATTACCACCAAAAAATGCGGATTCGAGCATAGGGCTTACAGCAATGGCTCCCCAGACAAAAAGGATAATAACGGGCAGAAGTAAAATTGGCTGCCATCCATCTGGAACCCAACCCACCATAGATGCCGGTAGCTTATGCCAAGCGTAAGCAAACAGCAGAACAGCAATTGGCAACAATAACGCAACAGAGAACACACCAGGCATATGGGATTCTAAGAAGGGAGCAAACCATAAACCCGCTAGAAAACCGAGAATAACCGTTGGTAGCGCTTCCATTATTTCAATGGTTGGTTTAACGGTTTGTCGCAATCGAGAAGACATAAAGTAGGCGGTATATATCGCACCTAATATAGCCAACGGCATTGCAACAAGCATGGCGTAAAAAGCGGCTTTCAGAGTACCAAATGATAAGGGAACTAAACTAAACTTTGGCTCAAACTCATTTGATGCGGAGGAAGATTGCCAAACATAATCAGGTTCGGCATAACCTTCATACCACACTTTATTCCACAAAGAGCTCACACTAATTTCTGGATACTCATTAGATATGTGCCAAAGGTGAATATCGCCTGACTCGGTTTCTAATAGAAAATGATCCGCTCTAGGAGAAATGCTTAGTGCTTTTACATTTACATCTATTATCTTGTCTTGGTAAACCGTATTGTGCGCGGTAAGATGATGAAGACCTAGTTCTCCTGAACGAGATAAACTAACAAATGCTTTACGGAAATATTCTGATACGATTTTATCAATGGGGGCACCGTCCATCTTAAAATCACGCACAAATTCCAAAGAGTAGTTATTATTTTTATCTCTTACTGGAAACCACTGAGCAACTCGTCCTGAGTCATAGCCAATCAATAAGGAAAAACTGCCTGATGCAAACTGTACATTGCTTATCTTTTCATTTGCTGCAACCAAACTTTTACTTTGGTATAGTTTTATATCTTCTCGATCGCTTATGTTATAAAAATAAACACTATCTTTATCGTCGAATACGAAAGCCATTCGTTGTGTCGCATCAACAAAGAGTTTTTTGGCGCTGAAGTTTAAGTCCGGTAAATCATAGTCATATTGTTCAAAACTGACTTCATCATCAAACATTGATTCTTCGAATTCAAAATAGACCATTTTGAATTCCTTCGCGACATTTGTCGCTAGTAGTGTTAAACCATCATCACTATATTGAATTGATATTTTTTCTATCGCTTGGTCATTGAAAATCTCAACCGGATCCTCTCCCAATATGTTTTCAAACTTGGGTGTAACAACTTTTTTGTCGCCGATATAAGAGACATCAAAAATTGTTTTAACAACAACAATGGAGCCATCTTCAAGGCCGAAACCGATAATACCCGAACTCGATTCAGCAATGCCGAAGCTATTGATTTTCGAATCCACCAATGTTGATTCTGACAGAACATGACCATTTGACGTGTCAAACGTTTGTGCTTTACCTTCATCGGTAAATCGGACCCCGATTTTTGCCTGCTCATCAAGAATATAGTGAATGGTATTTCCACTACCTTTGGCTGAAAGTTGATAACTCTGAAGTTTCTTAATTTCCGCAGATTCAAATAGCGGTAAAACAACAATGAGCAAATAGAAAAAAATCAATGTAATCGCGACAATGACACTTAGGCCGCCGAGAGATACAACCCAATGCGCCAGTTTGTCATTAAATATACGCCACTTTTGACGCATAGAAGAGTTTTCGAGATCTGTGTTTTTAGAGGATATTGTAGACATAGCTGAGTGATAATATTACAAATTTATGACAGTTTTGTGACAAGAGAAGAACTGGCGATCATAATTCTTGCCAGAACACGAAAAGCAGGTTTACAAATCAGATTTTTCTAACATTTTCATACCGTTAACTAAACTCATCACTCGAGATTTAATTTCATCGCGTATTTGATAAAAACACGCCATGACACTTTCTTCTGAGCCTACCGCCTTAGCCGGATCATTCAGTGGCCAATGTTTTTTCCGAACATGGTTCGGCAAAGCAGGGCAATTTTCGTCCGCATGACCACACACACTAACCACCAAATCTGCCCATTCTAGTAGCTCGGGACTTACTACGGTTGATTCCTGATCAGATATATTGACGCCATCATCTTCCATTACCGAGATTGCACGTGGGTTTTTCCCGTGTGCTACTATGCCGGCAGATTTTGCGAGAACATATTCACGTCCTATGGAATTCGCATATCCTTCAGCCATTTGAGAGCGACAAGAGTTTCCAGTACACAAAAACAAAACATGAGCTTTACGTTTATACAAAAGCCAATTCTCCGTTTAGCTCTCTAAATTTTGGTCCTCATCGACATGAGGTGAATATTTACTGGTAACGATTCGCAAAAAAACTAATACAGCAATAACGATGAGACTCAAAACAACTTCCATCGAAGTATATTCCCTGTACCACAAACCAATGAGCTCCCCAATCAAAACAACAAGCGCGGCATCCAGTATAAAAGTTACTTTAACACGCCCCAGTTGAAGATAGGAATACAATGTCCTGAGTAATTCTAGCAGAGCCAGCATCGTGATGATTTTCATGATGCTGTGTTGCGCCACAGGCTCCCACCCTTGGTCAGAAATATGAAATAAATTTGTGATTAGCGCAATAATTCCCGTAAATATCCAAATGCTTACGGCAATCATTAATCCGGCGGTGAGGGTTTTTACAACGATAGGATAATAGGCCCCACTTAAAAACTTGGGGAGTTGCTTTTCTTTGTCATCTTCCACTGGGCACTCCTAGTAAGGCGTGTAAATGATTATTTTACTAAACAAAAAAAGGGAAGAATAGCATTCTTCCCTTTTTGTTTGCTCAATACACGCTAGGAGTTTTAGTTAAGCTTCTTCATGTATTTCTTAACGACTTTAGCAGGTAACGGAATATAACCATCCTTTATTACCACTTCTTGCCCTTGTTTAGACATTACCATGGTTATAAATTCTCTATCTAAAGGCGATAATGGTGAATTTGGTTTCTTGTTGATGTAAACATATAAGAAACGTGATAACGGATAACTGCCTTTTACTGCATTTTCCGGTGTCGCTTCGACGAATTTCTTACCTTTCTTTTTGGCAAGTGGAACCGCTTTAACACTCGATGTCTTATAACCAATTCCGGAGTAACCAATGCCATTTAAGGATGTGCCAGTCGACTGCACAACAGAGGCTGAACCTGGTTGTTCATTAACGTTGTTTTTGTAGTCGCCTTTACACAATGCTTTTTTCTTAAAATAGCCGTATGTACCCGAAACGGAATTACGACCAAAGATCTGAATGCTTCTTGATTTCCATGAGCCGCTTAAATCTAAGTCGCCCCAATTACTGATATCGCTGTCGTAGTTACATTTTCGTGTACTAGAGAAAATAGCATCGACCTGAGGGATAGTAAGACCTTTTATCGGATTATCTTTGTGGACATATACCGCAAGTGCATCAATAGCAACAGGAACCGCGAGAGGTTTGTATCCGTGGCGACGTTCAAACGCTTCGATTTCCTTACTTTTCATTTTACGACTCATCGGGCCGATGTTGGCTGTTCCCTCTGTCAACGCAGGTGGCGCAGTGGAAGAACCTGCCGCTTGAATTTGAACGTTAACGTTGGGGTAAAAGCGCTTAAATTGCTCCGCCCACAAGGTCATCAGATTTGCCAAAGTATCTGATCCGACACTGGAAAGGTTTCCAGATACGCCACTAGATGCTTCATAATCCGTTAGTCCTGGGTCTAGTTTTGCTGCTGCTAAAGTAGTGTTGGACAATACCAATCCCAGCACCGCTGCGGTTACCAGTTTCGTTGTCGCTATTGACGGCTTAACAATATCAAACATTATTTGCTCCTAATTAGACGTTAGTCGTGATCTTTATTTTATTGCTATGCATTAAATTACATTTTTGTGACAGTAATGTGACAATAGAAAATATTAGACATACATTCTCACATAGGCATGCTTTATCGAATCTATTATAATTCGTTCCTATGTTTGCAGGTTTTCGGATAACTACATGAGTTTAGAACAAAAATTAAAAGAGAGAAGTCAATCAAGTTGTGAATTTTGCAAGTGTAACGATAATCTCACTATTTATGAAATTCCACCTGATTGTGATAAGACTCCGGATCAATGTCTCCTTGTTTGCCAAACATGTTCGGAACAAATCGAACATCCAGAAAACATGGACAGCCACCATTGGCGTTGCCTTAATGATAGTATGTGGAGCCCTGTTCCCGCCGTTCAAATCATGTCTTGGCGGTTATTAAATAGATTAAGTCATGAAGGCTGGCCACAAGAACTTCTCGAAATGCTTTATCTTGATGAAGACCTATCAGCGTGGGCAAAAGCCGATGGCGATGGTAGCACAGACGAATCCATCATCCCTAAAGATTGCAACGGAACTACACTTGAGTCTGGTGATACTGTTACGTTAACAAAAGATTTGAATGTAAAAGGTGCTAACTTCACCGCAAAGCGAGGCACGGCTGTCAGGGGAATTTCGTTAGTTACCGACAATGCGGAACAGATTGAAGGAAAAGTAAACGGGCAGCAAATTGTTATTTTAACAAAATTTGTGAAGAAAAGTGGCTAAGCTTCTTTTGCATGGAGCATGTCCAGTTTTACAATCCTTGATCGAGGAAAATCACAGGAAAATGAACTGCCTTTGCCCAGTTTGCTTGTAATTGAAAGTTTTGCGCCATGCCGCTGTAGAACATGTTTTACGATAGCGAGCCCCAAACCGGTACCCCCGGTTTCTCTTGAGCGCGCATCATCAACTCTGAAAAAACGCTCAGTCAAATGAGGAATATCTAAATCTGATACTCCTACTCCGGTATCTTTTACAACAAAGTGTGCACCGGCATCATCTTGAAACCATTTAATTTCAATGTCCCCATTCTTAGGTGTATAACGAACGGCATTGCTCACTAAATTGGAAAAAGCGCTTTGGATATCATCATGAACACCAACAAGACCTAATCCGACCTCAGCATCAAGTGTCACCGTCTGGTTTTTTTCAAGGCCGAGCATATTGGCTTCTTCGCGTAACATCTCTGACAAAATACCCACATCAATTTCAGTTCCAGTCACTGTTTCGGTATAATTTTCCAATCGCGTTAAAGTCAGTAAGTCCTTCACAATGCCTTGCATACGATTTGTCTGCGTAAACATTTGCTTCATTGGATTGTACCAGGGGTTTTTAACAGCTAACTCATTTGTCGTCAGCGTCTCCAAATAACCCGATAAAACGGTGAGAGGCGTGCGAAGTTCATGTGAAACATTAGCAACAAAATGACGTCGAACCTGTTCCAAGCGATTCATTTGAGTAATATCTCTTGCTACTAACAAGGCCTTGCCCTTGCCGTAAGGTGCGATGGTTATTTGCAGTATCAACGATTCATCGAAAGGTGAAATTATTTCCATATCTCGACCAGCATCCACTTTATTTTCAACAAACGTTTTAAAATCGGGATAACGAATTAAATTCGTAATATGTTGATCAATATCTTGAGATGAACGAAACCCTAGCAGTCGTTTTGCTGCTTGATTAAACCACTCTATTTTTCCTTCGTGCGTTAAAATAATCATTGCGTCAGGCATCGCAGAGGCAGCTTCTTGGAATCGGGTTAGTGCTGCTGCCAATTTTATTTTCTGACTTTTATTTCGTTTTTGAAGATTGTAAATGCGATCGAAGACATGAAACCAAATTCCATTGCCTTCAGGCGGTTCGAGAGAATTTTTAGACGAGGCTAACCAGGTAGACAAACGATTGATAAAAACGAGATGTCTAATAAGATAAAGTGTCGTACCTATTAGAACTCCAAGTGCTATATCATCAATGAGGAGTCCAACAAAGAGCCCGACACCAATCAAACAACATAACAACCAATATTCAACTTTCAGCATTAAATCACTTGCCTTTACTTATCGAGACCCATTTTAACAGCCACGAAGTTGAAGAACAAAACACTCCGTCAATTAATGGAAAATCGGTAACCCGACCCTCTAACTGTTTGGACAAGATGCTCATAGTTACCCACTTTCAATACCTTACGTAGCCGTCGTATATGTACATCTACTGTCCTTTCTTCGATATACACATCATTTCCCCATACATTATCTAACAATTGGGTACGAGAAAATACTCTGTCCGGGTGGGACATAAAAAATTGGAGCAACTTGAATTCAATAGGACCAACACTCAACATTTTCTTGTCTGCAGTCACCCTATGACTACCCACATCAAGAACCAAGCCGTCTACCTTGAAAACTTCTCCCTCTAATCGGGTACTTCCCTTCCCAGATCGGCGCAAAACCGCGTTAATTCTAGCCAGCAATTCTCGGGTGGAAAAAGGCTTAAAGAGATAATCGTCCACACCGGCATCTAAGCCTTCAATCATATTTTCTTCGTCGGCTTTAGCCGTGAGCATAATAATGGGAATATCTGAGTTATTTTTATCCTTTTTCATGCGACGGCACATCTCAACACCGCTAATTCCTGGCAACATCCAATCCAGTATTATGAGGTCGATTTCATGATCCGCAATATAATCCAGTGCAGCATTGGTATTGTCCGCTTGTGCGACTTCAAATCCCTGCTCTTCGAGCATGAACAATAACATTTGCCTTACGGCAATTTCATCTTCAACAAGCAATATTTTATGAGCCATAATATATGTCTTTGTGTATTACTAAAGGCTGTCATTAGAACCAAATATTATGACAAAATTGTTACAATACGGGCCTAATGCGATCAATTATAAACCAATAATTATGACTGAACGAATAAACGTAGCAAATAGGGTTTCATTTACGCCCTAAAAATGGCTACATTACGCATTATTTACACAATCGACACCCATAAAAAGACATCAACTATGAAACTATTCCAAAACTTATTTTCCGCTAAATGGAAAAGTAAGAACCCTGATACTCGAAAACAAGCGATTCTCCGCCTCAATATCGACGAAAACCAAGCTATCTTTGACGAAATCGCCAACAACGATGAAACTTCAGAAATGCGCTTATTGGCGGTGAAACGGTTGACCTCCTTCGATCGGTTAACCCACATCGCAAAGCACAATACCGATGCAAAAGCACGTGACTTAGCAAATAAGATTTTAAACCAAATTTTAGCCGGCCACAGTGATGCGACTATTTCATTAGACGAAGACACACGTCTAGAAAAAATTCAGCACTGTAATGACCAAAAAACGCTAGAGTATGTGGCTTTAAATGCCAATTCAGCCGCCATACGAGAAGCCGCAATCAACTTGGTCACACGTGAGTCCTTGCTAGGCGATCTGGCGATAAAAGACGACAATCGCGAAATTCGAAAGGCAGTGACTAATCGAATCAGTCAAAAATCCACACTCGAACGTGTGCTCAAGGCGATTAAGAACAAAGACAAACAAATCAGCAAGATTATTAAAGATAAATTGGAAGCAATTACATCTGCTGAAGAAAAACCCAAGCAACTGCTCGCTCGGCAGAAAAGCTTATGCCTTAGCATGGAAGGACTGGGCAATAAAGGACTTTGGGAAAGGGATAAGACACAATTTGACCTTATCATCTCTCAATGGAAAGGCTTAGAAAGTACTTCGTCCGATTTAAAGAAACGATTCGACGATGCCAAAGAAGAATTTATCAAGAATTACAACAGCTACCTTGAAAGAAATGAAGAAAGGCTAATACAAGAAGCTGCATTTTTACCCATCAAAAATAAAAAACAAGACTTACTGGAACGCTTAAACGCATTGCTTACTGGACCAGAAACTTCGTCGATAAATTCCCTAATTGAAAGCCATACAAATCTGAGTAATGAATGGCGAAATTTGGAGACGTTGCCAGAAGATATCGAAGCTGATTTCCAAAAACAATTTGCCGATTTGAACAGCACTATTCGTAAAAAAATTGCGGATCACGAAAGAAAATCCAAAGCGAAGTCTAGTATAAACAGAATGCTTAAGAAGCTGGACCAACTTATCAAACATCCGGCGAAATCTAATAAAAATCTTTTATCTAAGCTCGAATCAGAGTTGAATAATTTAAAGATTGACCAAGAAGATTTGCTTTCTGAGCGGGCAAAAATTACTGCAATGCTTGAGCAGGCAAAATTAAAACTCGCCAATGCAACGGAGAAAGCTAACAAATTGATGGATGATACCGTCAATTTAGTCAATAAAGTCAATCTGGAAATCGACTCAGGAGAAATAAATTCAGCGAATCAATTACTTAAAAAGGTTCAATCAAATATTAAAGCTATTGATAATCTTGGACACAAGAAAATATCGGAATTAAAAAGCGCATCTCAAAATTGTTCAAATCGCTTATTCGAGCTTAACAAATGGCGAAGTTGGGCAAACACACCACAAAAAGAGCGCTTAATTGCAGAGGTTGAAGTGCTTATCGACAGTGACCTCGATCCAAAGGAAATCGCTTTTTTGGTTAGTCAAGCGCGTAAAAACTGGCAAAAGCTTGGCCCATCCGAGAAAGAAAATTCCCAAGAATTATGGGAAAAATTCAACAAAGCCTGTGAAGCAGCCTATGAACCATGTAAAGCAGTATTTGCAGACGAAGCAAGAATTCGTGATGAAAATCTTGATATAAGAAATAAATTTTTAACCGATTTAGAAAAATTTGTTGAAAACCAACAATGGGAAAGCGCAAACTGGAATAAGATCGAGAATCTATTTTATCAATCGAGAAAGGAATGGAACAATCTAGGCATTGTCGATAAAAACAAGCGGAAGGCACTTAATGCTAGATTTAATAAAGCGCACAATACGCTTAAGAACCAGTTGCATGCCGTTTGGCAAAAAAATCTTATCGCGAAGAAGGAAATTGTTGCACAGGCGCTTGATGCCATTTCACTTGAAGACCTCGATGAAGCAATCAATCTTGCAAAAAAACTTCAATCCGATTGGAAAAAAATCGGTAAAGTACAACGCAGTGATGAACGAGAGTTGTGGGGCTTGTTTAGGTCGCATTGTGATAAAATCTTTGC
>Ga0316207_10002254_pt1 | contig 20403 bp, 21 predicted proteins | sample 6weekpyrite_MG_FD_204943 | JGI IMG/M metagenome (GOLD analysis project Ga0316207, IMG submission 204943) | Microbial mat bacterial communities from mineral coupon in-situ incubated in ocean water Damariscotta River, Maine, United States -... | ecosystem: Environmental > Aquatic > Marine >...
TGTTAAGCATACCGCCAGCGTTCAATCTGAGCCATGATCAAACTCTTCAGTTTAATAACTAATAAGTCTTTTCATAACTGTATACTATAAATTAACGTGTTAATTTGTAGACAAGTTATGCCAGACACCTCTTCAGATGTACTGGTTATCTCTTGTCTTTGTGCTCATTAACATAAGCACCCACACAAATTATCTAATCTCTGTTTTTTAAACAACATCGCTTAAAGCGTATCACCCAATTCTGCTTGAGCGAGCCAGACATTATAGAAAACAAATCTTATAAAGAAAAGCGTTTTCTCATCCTTTTTCGTCTGCCCGGCCTTCCGGCCAGCCCGTTCTCCTTAACGAGGACGCGCATTCTACAGTTTTAATAACAACCGTCAATATGTTTATTAACAATTTTTACAATTTAATGACAGTCTCTCAGCAGGTCGCAATCAGGAGGACGTAGACTGCTTACAGATGATCAAAAAACGTACAGTCTTTTTCTCTTAACCCAACCCGTATTATGTCCTTTAGTGTCACTTTTCATGACAATATAGACATACCGTATCGGAACTACCAATTACATATATGACAAATCCACATAACTTACTGAGCGAAGAAACCAGTCCCTATCTGCTCCAGCATGCTAACAATCCGGTGAACTGGTTTCCGTGGTCGGATGACGCCCTCGCCAGGGCGCGCACTGAGAACAGGCCGATTTTATTATCCATAGGCTATTCTGCCTGCCACTGGTGCCATGTTATGGCACACGAGTCTTTCGAAGACGACGCGACAGCAGACCTGATGAACAGCCTGTTTATAAATATTAAGGTCGATCGTGAAGAACGCCCCGACCTCGACAAGATTTACCAGACGGCACACTCATTATTAACCTCAAAATCTGGCGGCTGGCCACTGACTGTTTTTCTTTCGCCCGACAATCTAATTCCATTTTTCGCCGGCACCTACTTCCCTAAAACACAGCGTTACAACATGCCTGCCTTTAGCCAGATCATACAAATGGCAGCCGATGCCTATATCAATAAAAAATCTGAAATCGAACAGCAGGACAAGTCATTAGCAGATGTTTTTAAAACTATTTCAGACCATGTGCCGACAGACAACGCACTAAACTCACTGCCGCTTGATCTGGCTCGCAAGCAGCTTTCCAGTCTATTCGATCATAAACACGGTGGCTTTAGCAGCGCCCCCAAGTTTCCACATGCAGATATGATTGAACGATTAATGCGTCACCACCTTTTTCTTAAACAACAGAATTCTGCAGATAATACCGCACTACACATGGCACTGTTTACGCTGGATAAAATGGCACTCGGCGGATTTCAGGATCATCTTGGCGGCGGTTTTTATCGATACTCTACGGATAATGAATGGATGATTCCGCATTTTGAGAAAATGCTCTATGACAATGCCCAGCTATTTGCCCTGTATGCACAGGCTTACACCCTGACAGGCAAACGAAATTATCTAAGCACAATCAATCACGCCGCTAACTGGGTTATCCGAGAAATGCAAACAGAGCAAGGCGGCTACTGTTCTGCGCTGGATGCCGACACAAATAGCATTGAAGGCCAAACCTATGTATGGACACCAGATGAACTCCGCGCGTTACTGACAGAAGAGGAATATGAATTGTTAGATAACAAATTCAATTTATCTGAAGCCGCAAATATTGAAGGAAAATGGCACCTGCATAGCCGCATCAGCAACGAAGAATTAGCCCTGTCTCCCAACACCTCCACTGAGACACTTGAACAACAACTCGACACGCTCACCTGTAAATTATTGCACATAAGAAACAAACGAAGCCAACCGGGGCGTGATGACAAAATACTCTGCTCGTGGAACGCCTTAATGATTCGCGGCATGAGCCTTATTGGCAGACGCACGCAACAACCGAAATATATCGATTCTGCCGTCCGTGCCAGTGAATTTATTTATCACACCCTATGGAACAAGCAGCGGCTACTTGCCAGTTATAAAGATGGCAAGGCTCACCTTAACGCCTACCTTGATGACTACGCTTATTTATTACAGGCGCTCATTGAATTACTTCAGGCACGCTGGAATAACCAGTATTACACATGGGCATTACAGATTGCTGACAGCCTGCTTGAACATTTTGAAGACACCGAGCAGGGCGGTTTTTTCTTCACCAGCCACGATCATGAAACCCTGCTGTATCGCAGCAAAACATTTGCCGATGATGCCATGCCTAACGGCAATTCAGTTGCAGCCTACACCTTACAACAACTCGGACTGTTAAGCGGCAAAACGCGCTATCTCGATGCAGCTGAACGCACACTTCGTTGTAGCTACCAGTCATTAAATGAACAGGCCATTACTCACTGCAGCCTGTTACATGCACTGGAGCTCTACCTGAAACCCGGCATCACGATTATTCTTCGCGGCGATGATGAAGCGCTACAAACATGGCAGGCCATTGCTGATCAACACTACATTTCTAACCTCACCTGCTTCTCGATTAGCAGCGCCATCGACGCACCCCTCGAGCTACAGGATAAAATTCCACTGGGTGAAATCTGTGCCTATATCTGTGAGGGAACAACCTGCCTGCCCGCTATTACAGATATAAACAACTTCACCCGGTATATTAAAAACATATACCCTCAGGAGCCGACGTAATGCCGCGAATTAGTCACTATAAAGACTCACAACATTACACCACCCGAGACGGCTCGGAAATTCGTGAACTGATGCACCCACTGCAACACGGCAATCAAAAGCAGAGCCTTGCCGAAGCCATTGTGAAGCCTGAACAGACAACGCTATTGCATCTACACCCGCACACAGAAGAGCTTTATTTTATTACACAGGGAGAAGGCAGGCTTCGACTGGGAGATGACACTCATATCTTGCACCAGGGAGATTGCGCCTGCATTCCACCGAATACCCCACACCAGATCACAAACATTGGGCAGAATGATTTGAAAATTCTATGCTGCTGCTCGCCGGCCTACTCACATGACGACACCATACTTTTGTAAGCACCGTATTCGTTTAGCTATGAAATGCACGCACATAAAAAAAGCCCCGTTAACGGGGCTTTTTTTATGATCTTACAACGCTGGGCAAATACATTATTGCATAACGGATTGCACAGATCCCACACTTCTCACCCAGGGCTGAGTACCCAGATAACTGACCGATGCCAGAGCCTGCTCTGCCTCCGACTTGGTTGGGTAAACACCCAGCATTAATACATACCAGGTTTTTCCATCCACATTTGTCTCTGCAACCCACTGATCAGAAATCTGATTTGCCTGTGCGAAATCAGTCAACTGCTTCATGGTACTGGATGCGACCACCTGAACCGCAAAATAATCCGCCGGCTGCGATGCCAGGTCACCAATCATCGCGCCCGACTCTGGCAACATAGGCTCCACGGGTGCAGGTTCTTCTTCTATAACCGGCATCGGCTCAGACATATACACTGGCTGCTCCATGGCTGCATCAGCAGGCATTGTTTCAGCCTCAATCATAGCCACATCATCCTCAGTTGGCGCAGACTCCTGCATCTCAATCGACTCAGCATCTGTTACAACAGGTTCGGCTTCAACCTGCTCCGCACGACTGTTCCAGGGAGATGATGACTCCGCCCAGGGAGATGGCTTTGATGAACAGGCAGTCAACACCACACTGCCAACAAGTACCAGCGAAAGTGGTATTGATTTAGTATTTTTAAGAGCCAATGTTTTATCCTCTGTAATTTTTGTTATAAAAGCTCTGGTTATACTTAGAGCCTTATTTAAAATACTGCCGTATCACATTATTTTAACTACGAATGTTGCTGAGTCTAGACCATTAATGTCAGTTAAAAAAGACTATTGATACAAAAAACCTCGGGATTCTATGCTAAATCACGATTTTATTGACCCAATCACTTCATCCACAGCAAACGCGACAGACTTGCACACAAACTCAGCTAAACAGTATTATCTAAACACCTTAAATTAAAGGCGCGTTTTATCGAACATAATTTTCCAGGAGAACACATGAGTAACCCTGAATGCCCCAAAAAATCCCCCTATGTTGTCGAGCTTGAACCGGGTACTTACTGGTGGTGTGCCTGTGGTAAATCAAAGAATCAGCCATTTTGTGATGGTTCACATGCCGGCACTGATTTTTCACCGCTTGAATTCACCGTAGATGAAAAGAAAAAATACGGTCTGTGTGGCTGCAAGCATACGCAAACGCCGCCCATGTGTGATGCCACGCACCGAAAACTCGACTAAATAAAAAAGCACCGCTTCCTGCTGGAAAACGGTGCTTTTTAGTATTACAAGAACCCTTAACTACGGCTGCACGAGTTTTTGCAGCGTACCCACTCGCCTCACCCATGGGCTGGTGTTTAGAGTGGCTTCAACTTCCTGCTTACCCGCAATGGCTGCCGCCTGATCAGGATAAATATCCAGTAACAACACATACCAGGTCACACCATCACGTTGCGTGGGTATAATGTACTTTATAGACAACTGATTCTGATCCGCAAAACGATACACTCGATCAAGGTCAACGGAAGCCATTAGCTGTACCGTATAATAGTCAGCTGGCTGCTGCATAATAGCGTTTCCAATGTGCGCAGACTGCGCATCAGCCACCACAGGCTCCACAACTTCAACTGGAATCGGTTCGATTATCGCGGGCTCTTCAACCATCACTTCTGAGGTATAGACCGACTCAAGCTCAATCGCTGCAGGCTCTGCATCCTTAACAGCGGGGGCCGGCTCATTTCGAACACGGTCCCAGGGAGAAGCTTTTTTGGTCCAGCCAGTCGAGTCACCTGATGCGCAGGCATTCAGCATAAGCAGCAAGCCGGTTACTGCGACCAGCTTAAGCCCACTGTGTATTGATGCTAATTTATCTAATTTCACTGATCTCACCCCATAATTATTCATTTATATTTTTCTATAAAGTGTAGTGGATTAGAGCCAGGACTTAAAGTAAAACATTAGCTTTGTTGCGTAGGAGGTTAATCTATTTGAATTAAAAAACAGTCGCTCGATAAAAAATATACTTATCAACAACTTATATACCCTGCACAGCACTGAAGAGGTCAGTATTCCCCATTATCTGCCCATACAGAGACATGGCGTTGCTCAAATTCATCAATATCTATCTGAAAATTAATCGGCTGGCAGCATACCTGACAGTCTTCGATGTACTGCTGATTTTCACCGCAATCATCAATGAGCACTTCAATCTCTTCCCAGCAATAGGGGCATTGAATTCGCTCGGTAAATAAACCTATACTCATCGCATCTCCTTATGAAGTCGTGTCCTTATCGCTGGTTTCAGCATCAGCACGATTCTCAGGTGTCGCCGTCAAGGATAAACCTTCCAGCTCATCTTCATCTTCTTCAGGCACTTCTTTCTCCATTAAGGATAAGCCGCCAAAAGCATCCTCGGCCTTGGGCTGTGTTTTCTGCGGAGAGTCAGCACCCAGCTCAATTTTCAGGCGTAAATTATTCTCGGAGTCTGCATTTTTCAGCGCCTCGTCCATGGAGATTTTTCCCTGCTGATAAAGGTTGAGCAATGCACTATCAAATGTACACATTCCCATCCGCTCCGATTTTTCCATAACTTCTTTAATCTCAGATACTTCACCTCGCTTGATCAACTCTTCTACGCGGGGAGAATTAAGCAAAATTTCAATGGCCGCACAGCGTTTGTTATCGATGGTGGGAATTAAGCGTTGTGAAACGAAGGCCCGCAGATTAAGCGATAAATCCTGCAATAGCTGAGCATGCCGTTCTTCAGGAAAAAAATTGATGATTCGATCTAGCGCCTGGTTCGCATTATTCGCATGCAGCGTCGAAATGGCCAGATGCCCGGTTTCCGCGAACGCCATCGCATGCTCCATGGTTTCCTGATCGCGAATCTCGCCAATCAGAATCACATCGGGCGCCTGCCGCAATGTATTTTTTAGCGCATCTTCAAAACTGTCGGTATCTACACCCACTTCACGCTGATTCACAATACAGCCCTTATGCTGATGCACATACTCAATCGGGTCTTCGATTGTAATAATGTGTCCCTTACTGTTTCTATTTCGGTGATCAATCAATGCCGCCAGTGAAGTCGACTTACCTGAACCTGTACCACCCACAAAAAGAATAATGCCGCGTTTTGCCATAATCACATCTTTCAGAACAGGCGGTAAGCCAAGCTCATCCAGATTGGGGATTTCAGCCTTGATATTTCGAATCACCATGGAAACTTCATTGCGTTGTTTGAAAATATTCACACGAAAGCGCCCGACACCCGGTTCGGATATCGCCAGATTCATTTCCGGCTTATGCTCGAATGCCTGTTGTTGCTCTTCGTTCATAATTTCCATAGCCAGCGATTTCACCCAGCCCATAGGTGCGGATTTTTTAGATAAAGGCGTCAACACACCATTAAACTTGGCGCTGGGTAAGGCACCGGTAGATAAATAAAGGTCTGAGCCATCTTTCTCTGCTAACACTTTAAGATAGGGGCTAATCTTCATTGCACACAATCCTTCGGGTTTTAACACACAAATAATATGTATAGATAATAGACGCTCTGCACTAAAATATATGTCGAATCCGTAGCAGCCAGATCATATGCACAACGCCTTTCTTCTTACTCGATACGCACAGGATACGCCGCAGGGTATTCAGCTAGAATTCTGGTTCAGCTCTGATCAGGGCCCGCTACAGGTTTATATTACACAACAGCAGCAGGTGTGCTTTATTCGTCAGCAGGATAAACAGCGTGTCGACGAAACATTAAAAAACCACCCTGCTTTATCACGCACAGTTGAAATTAAAGATCTAGAGCTCACTGATTTTTCATTCAATCCGATGGCTGCACTCTATTGCACTTCGTTAAAAGCGTTTTATAGAATACGCGATATACTGACACAACAACATATTGATTTCTTCGAAGCCGATATTCGCCCCACTGAGCGATATCTCACCGAGCGTTTTATCACGGGCCCTGTCAGCATCGAAACCGACGGCAACAAAACCACACTTTATAATCCGCGCATTAAACCCGACAACTACGAGCCCGAATTAAAACTCATGTCGGTAGACATTGAGACAACATATGATACGGGCAAACTCTTATCTATCGCCTATATCTGCGGCAGCCAGCAACACGTATTAATGCTTGGTGACGACACAGATAAAGTGCATACAGCGCCCGTGCTTTTCCTGCCGAACGAAACGCAGTTATTGAAAACATTTATTGAACATGTACAAACACTTGACCCAGACGTTTTCATCGGCTGGAATGTCATTAATTTCGATTTTCGTTTTTTACAGAATAAGGCCGACGAACTTAAAACCCCATTGACCATTGGGCGAAATAAATCGACACCACGCTGGCGTCAATCACATAATGAAAACAGTCATTATTTCCTGCACATTCCAGGCAGAGTCGTTCTGGATGGTATCGACACGTTAAAAAGTGCCACCTGGCAATTCTCCAGCTTTTCGCTCGAAGCGGTTTCACAACAACTACTTAATCGTGGAAAACTGATTCAACAACATGAAAATACAGATCCGCTATACAAAGCGAAAGAAATAAAACGTCAGTTTTACGAAGATAAAAATTCATTTGCCAAATATAACCTTGAAGATTGCCAGCTGGTGCTGGACATTTTTCAAAAAGCAGAACTGATTCATTTTTCAATTGAGCGCGCACGACTCACCGGACTGGAAATGGATCGTGTTGGCGGCTCAGTGGCAGCTTTTGATAATCTGTATTTACCTCGCCTGCATCGAAAGGGATTCACCGCACCGAACATTGGTGATTTCGGCCATGGCAATACCGCCCCCGGCGGCTATGTTATGTCATCCAGGCCCGGGCTTTACGATAGCGTATTAGTGCTCGATTACAAAAGCCTGTACCCTAGTATTATTCGCACTTTCAAAGTAGACCCCTACGCCCGTATTGCGGCAAAAAAATTATCCGACGAGAACACAATACCGGGTTATGACGGTGCCCGCTTTGCCAAACAGCAGCACATACTGCCAGATATTATTGCAGATTTATGGCAGGCACGAGATAAGGCCAAACAGGAGCAGAACAGCGCACTCTCACAGGCTATAAAAATTATCATGAACTCATTTTATGGCGTACTCGGCACACCGGGCTGCCGCATTCACGATGCGCGCCTGACCAGTTCAATTACCAAACGCAGCCACGACATCATAAAGCAGAGCGTGAAACTGATTGAGCAATCGGGTTACGATGTCATCTATGGCGACACGGATTCTGTTTTTGTTTCGCTGGATAAAGCCATGCCAGATGCCGAGGCTGACAGCATCGGCATAAAACTGATTCAACTGATTAATCAGTACTGGACTGATTACATGCGTGATAATTTCAGTAGCGAATCCTGGCTTGAAATGGAATACGAAACCCATTTCACCCGATTTTTTATGCCCACGATAAGAGGTTCAGATCTGGGCAGTAAAAAACGTTATGCGGGTATTGTAAATAAAAATAACAATGAAAAAATTGTCTTCAAGGGGCTGGAAAATGTACGCACCGACTGGACAAAAATGGCTCGCGACTTTCAGTACCAGCTATATAAAAAAATATTTAATAATGAAAACTATGATGACTATATACGAGAAGTTATTGATAAATTAATCAGCGGAGAGTTTGATAATGATCTTGTTTATAGAAAACGCTTACGTCAGTCACTATCCCAGTATCACAAAAATATTCCGCCACATGCACGGGCCGCAATTAAAGCAGAAGCGTTTTTTGCTCAGCATAAAACGCCCTCTCGCTATCAGCATAAAGGCTGGATTGAATACGTAATGACACTCAGCGGCCCTGAAACACTTGAATGTCAGACTGCAAAACTGGACTATGATCATTACATCGATAAACAGCTTTCCCCGATTGCCGATAGTATTTTATCTGTACTGGATGATTCAATGGACAACATCCTCAACAAACAGATCAGCTTATTTTAACCAGGCCTATTTAACCAGGAGTAAGAGATGACTTTTGTAGTGACCGAAAACTGCATTAAATGCAAGTATACAGACTGTGTTGAAGTTTGCCCGGTCGACTGTTTTCATGAAGGAGAGAATTTTCTCGTCATAGACCCGGACGAATGTATTGACTGCCAGCTATGCGTCCCTGAGTGCCCGGCCGAAGCCATTTATGATGAACAGGATCTACCCGATGACCAGCAGCATTTTCTTGCCCTGAATGCCGAACTCTCGCAGCATTGGCCCGTGATTTCAGAGATAAAACCTGCACCTGAAGATGCCGCAGACTGGGACGGCAAGCCCGATAAGTTACAGTATCTGATAAAGTAGCTTTACGAACGCTACAGAGGGTACGGACATGGTCGGGCATGACATAGATCAACAAGGCGCCTTTTTCACAACTACTAACTAGCTCCTCGCACCGTACTAGCCCAAACAAGGGGTTCACTTACTCAATAAATTGATATAATCAATCAGGCAAACTGGCCTCAGGCGCACTTAATGTAACTTTTGTCACATACGCCGTTATAAAAGCCTACCTAAAATGGCTCGTTCGCAAAAACAGGCGGAATATACCGCACCTGCGATAGAGTCTATATTGGGGCAAATGAATGCAGTTTTACAAATCACAGGTTTCAAGCAGCGAAGCACCGGCCTTAAGTCGCCTACAGGAGCTTAATGTTACCTACCCGGACCTTGCAGATATACGAGATCCTCTCTGGATAGATACCATCGAACACGCCAAACTGATGCAGGTGGAATCTGACACCACCCTGTTCAGCAGCACCGCCACCTGCAATAACTTCATGTTTATTCTTGAAGGCACCATTCGTATTTATCAAACTGCAGCCGATGGCCGGGAAATTACCTTATATAGAGTTGAAGCCGGTGATCTATGCATTTTGAGCCTGAATAGCCTGCTGAAAAAGAAGTCATTTAATGCCATTGCAGTCACGGAATCGCCGGTGAAGGCTCTGGCACTCAGTTCCGAAAGCTTTAAGAGCATGATGAACAGCTCAACGATGTTCCGTGATTATGTGATTAATATTCTGACTGAGCGCCTCTGCGAAACTATCTATATGATTCAGGATACCGCCTTCAACCATCTGAATATGCGACTGGCCTGTATGCTGGGCAGTTTATTCGAACGCAACAAAGGCCCTGTTCTGCAGATTACCCATCAGGAAATTGCACTGGAGCTCGGCACCACACGTGAAGTGATCAGCCGCATTCTGAAAGATTTTGAGCGGCAGAATTGCGTTAAGTTATCCCGTGGAAAGATTGAGCTGGCATCTGCGGAAGGCCTGCAGTGGTTTTCTGAACAGGCATAATTTTCAGTCTCTAGAAAAGCGAGTCTTTTGTGTGTTTTGTCACATACGCCGACGGGCTAGTCCCTTATATTTCATGCCTCAAACCTTACGACCAAGCAATAAATCATAATATTGTACTTAAGGTTTGCAATTAGCAGCACAGGGGAGGTGCTGTCTGTTTTAGCAAATGAACAAACGTATTAGAGCACTACAGTGAAGTCATTCAGCGAATACACCTGTCATGGTCATAACATAAAAGTTCTCATGAGTGCGAGCGCGCACTGCCTCTGGCTAGACTACAAACACGAAATATTAGTTGATAATAAAAAAGTAAAACGCTCAAACAAACGTTCGCTCACCCACTCATTGACCCGCTTTAGTTTTTATCATCAGGGCAACCAGCTTAAGGGTCGGGTAATTTCTAGCGGCATCCCACTCGCCCCCATTATCAACCAGTCAACAATTGTCGACGACAGCCTTCTCGGCTGCAAACGCATGATCATTAATCAACGGCTGGTCAGTTATGTCCTGCTGGGCTCACTGCTTTGCGGCCTGTATTTTCTGTAACACGCTATCAACCGCGACAGGCGCCCGTAGATAACGCTAACGCTTAATTAGAATCCGCCAGCGTCATTCCACTGGTATCCGGTGGCGGTGGCGCGTCCCCCTTTTTCATCTCTCCCAGATCACTGCCGGGCGGCGCAAGATCAAGCCCGTTTAAATCGAGATCCGGTTCAGCCACTTCCTTTACCTCATCCTGCATATCACTACCCACAGGTAGCATACTGGCAGAGAGATCCGATATATCACTGGCGGTAATTCCCAGAGGATCAGTCTTCGGTGCCGCTGGCGCATTACTGTCAATGTCGTGTGATCTGGCCACTGCAGCGGCCGGTGTTGCTGTAGCTGGCTGCACCGCTTCTGGTTCTGGCGCGGTCGCTGGTACGCTCTCACTCGCGGTACTCAGCGATTTAACTTCGCACTGCGCACCTGCGTTTTTCAGTGCCTGTTGATATTTATTCGCCGTTGCCTGATCAATATTCTTTTTAATAACAACTCGCTTACCCGAAAACAAATGCTCCAGCTTTGCCGCATCCGCCTTAAACATCGCAGCCACTTTTGCTTTCACCTGTTCAATATCAGCACCTTCTATAATCTTTCCGGAAAATGCTACTTCAAATAATTCTTCACTCATCAGAATTAACCTTTACATATTTAACTCATTCACAACACAGGAATAACTATTTCACACTATACTTTGAGCATAAGAAAACTGAAAGTCGGGGCTTAAAACACACCAGCAACACTATCTTATTCACTCTATTAGTTATAGATTATTTCGGCCTAAAAATCGCCCTATCTGGAATTGCGAAGAGCTTATTATGAACAAACACACAGAAATTTCCCGCATCACCCCACATGGCCGCATGGAAACACTTTCCCAGCTGGAAGTGAACCAGCTTAAAAAAGACAGTGAATCAGGAAGCACATACGACATATATCGCCGTTGCTCACTGGCTGTAATGAATGTCGGTAGCATTATCGACAACACCAAGCAGGTTCTTGAAGCCTATAGAGATTTCGATATCCGCGTAATTCAGCAGGAACGCGGCATCAAGCTCGAAGTTGAGAACGCACCTGCCAGCGCCTTTGTCGATGGCAAAATGATTCTCGGCATTCAGGAACACCTGTTTGCCGTGCTGCGCGATATTGTGTATGCAAAAAACGAAGTTGCACTACTGGAACAACTCGATAAAAACCCTCAACACGCAACCACCAATGCCGTGTTTCATATTCTTCGCAATGCCAATGTCCTGCAACCCAACAAAGATCCCAATCTTATTGTCTGCTGGGGCGGCCACTCCATTAGTCGTACAGAGTATGATTACACGAAAGAAGTCGGCCATGAACTGGGCCTAAGAGGTCTTGATATCTGCACGGGCTGCGGCCCTGGTGCCATGAAAGGCCCCATGAAAGGCGCAACCATTAGCCACAATAAACAACGCATTAATCATGGTCGCTACGTTGGCATGACAGAACCGGGGATTATTGCTGCCGAATCACCCAACCCGATTGTCAATGAACTGGTGATTATGCCGGACATTGAAAAGCGACTGGAAGGTTTCGTGCGCACCGGTCATGGCATTGTCGTATTTCCGGGGGGTGCCGGTACAGCAGAAGAAATCCTGTATATTCTTGGCGTGCTGCTAAACCCAAAAAACAAAGAACTCCCTTTCCCGCTCATATTAACCGGGCCAAAAGAATCGGCAGAATACTTCAAACAGATTCATCACTTTATTGAAGAAACACTGGGCTTTGAAGCGCAACAACGCTATAAAATCATTATTGATGACCCGGCTCTGGTGGCCAGAGAAATGAAAAGCGGCATGGAGTCCGTGAAAGAATTCAGACGTTCCAATGGGGATGCTTACTACTTTAACTGGATACTGGAAGTCGATAAACACTTCCAGCAACCCTTTAACCCAAACCATGAAAACATGGCAAAGTTAGACATACGTAGCGATATGGCAAACCATGAACTCGCCGCCAATTTACGCCGTGCTTTTTCTGGTATTGTCGCGGGCAATGTAAAAGAAGAAGGCATCAGGGCGATTGAGGAACATGGACTGTTTGAAATTCGCGGTGAAAACAGAATAATGCAGCCACTGGATAAACTACTGGAATCATTTGTTAAACAGGGCCGAATGAAATTACCCGGCACAAAATACACACCCTGTTATAAGGTAGTTACCTGAGCAGAATAGAAGCGATCATAATTTATCTAGCGATTAATAAAAATGTAAAGAAATCGCTCTATATTTAAAGGTATACTCAACTTAATGTGAACATCTCTCAAGAAGAGGTCGTTATGCTGTCGACAGAAAACCCACCGCTTATACTTACCATAGATAACGCAGGTCGCCCTATTGACTGGATAAACTGGCAGGAAGCCACTCACCTTTATGTTCGTGAACAGGTCGCATGGACGGCGAGTAAAGTCACCTTTAGAGTATTTGGTGGCACCTGCCAGCATACCGGCCTGCAGTCATTTCTCGATATTAACACCATCATCGCAGTTCGCGGCGCCAAAGCCAGACACAACAAAGAGGTTATTCCCGCACTCACCAATCGCGCCCTGTTCGAACGTGACCGACATACCTGCCTGTACTGCGGCGAGCACTTTAAAAACGCATTACTTACCCGGGATCACGTAAAACCACGGGCGCAGGGCGGCAAGGATAACTGGAATAATGTCGTCACCGCCTGCAAATCATGCAATGTAAAAAAAGGCTGCTACACACCGCATCAGGCACGCATGCCTCTGCTGGCATTACCTTATGCACCGAACAAGGCCGAGGCGATGATTCTGGAAAATCGTCGCATTCTGGCAGACCAGATGGATTTTTTGCGTAACCACGTTCCTCGGGAACGTAGGGGTGAGTTTAATTAGTCTGTTTTTTGAGATAGGTATTTTTTATTTTGATGTTTACTGAAATTTTATTGTCTGCTGAAGTTTATTTTTTCGCCTTTCTGGCGACTCACTTCTTTATGAAAGCCATCCCTGGCTTTCACCCTTCGGGCCAGCCTAGCTGTTCAAAAACGCTACCAGCGTTTTTAGTAGCAACAGCGCCAAAGAAGTAAGCAAGAAAGCGCCGTTCCGTGTTGCCTGCCCTCATAAAAAGCGATGAGGGTTCCCGAAAATACCGTATTAGACTGTTTCGTGAATTGGTAATCTGTAATTTCAAAGCCTCGTTACCGGGTCGTGCTGATGCGCCGTCCAGGCTTATCATCACTCAAAATTACATCCCTGTAATTTTGCCCCTACTGCAAAGGTATTTTCGTCAGGCAACAGGGAAGGTTGCTACAAGCCCGACATGTTTCGTAAACTCTAAAAGACACTGGATTCCCGATAACAGCATTCGGGAATGACAAGAGAATTGATTTAAACTTCCAGAATGACACCTCGCCCTGTGACTGACTGAAAACTGTATGTCAGTAGGGGGTATTTTACAGGGATGTAAAATCGAGTGGCGATAAGCCCGGACGGCGCATCGACACGACCCGGAAAAGTAGAAGTAAACTCAACGATTCAGGCATGAGTGAAAAATGCCCATTACAGTTTTCAGGTATCCTGATTCGCTGTTTAATCAGGAGCAGGCACTGAGGCCGCGGCGTTTTTGCTTACTTTTTTCGCTGCAGAAAAAAGTAAGTCGCCAGAGAGGCGAAACAATCACTTTCAGCATGACATGAAATCACAGTAAACAGAATAAAAAAACAAAACTCAAGAAAAACTAAAATACTTCTTAACCGGCTGCTTAATATCCCAACGACAAGACAACCCTTTTACAAACGTCACCATATCTCCCTTTCCCATCGAAACCGGCTCACCGCCATCAGGTGTCACAACTACTTCACCTTCGAGAAAATAACAGGTTTCTTCGGCATCATAAGTCCAGGGAAATTCCGACACCTCTTTTTCTCATACGCCCCAGGATGTTACACCCAATGCGTTCAGCATGTTTTCATCAGGATGATGCAGTACTTTTATATCACTCATTCCTTTACTTACTCTTCTCTTTTAATCCTGCCGTTAAGTCAGGATACTTAAACGCGGTTTTAAAATGCTCGCACAGTTTTTTACTGGAGATGCGTTTCGATTCTGCCAGATATGACAGCATGCCCGCCGATAATTCCTGTTGCGCCTGTTGCAGGCTAATTTCTACAGGCCTGGGCAGTGACATCACTTCCGCCACGCGCATAAAATAATCATTCATGGTCGATGGATGACCATCACAACAATTATAAACACCCGATGCAACGGGTGCGGTTAATGCCTCTACACAAAACGCGGTCAAATCATCTGCGTGAATACGGTTGGTGTAGCCGGAATCTTCAGCACGCACAATCGGCTCACCCGAGGTAATGCGTTTAATCGGCAATTTATCTACTGCATAAATGCCCGGCACACGAAAAATAATGCAGTCTATTTTATGTTCACGACAATAGGCCTGCAATTGCTGTTCGGCACTTAAACGACGATGCGCTCTATCCGCCTGAGGATTAACGGCTCGCGTTTCATCTATCCATTCGCCATGACAATCGCCGTAAATTCCGGTGGTGCTAATCAGTACGATTTTTTGCGGGCGAAGCTGCTGTTGATTAAGAGCCGCCAGAAAGTTTTCCATACGCGTATCGGCAAGGCCATTACGAGGAGGAGGTGCAAAATAAGCTATAACAGACTGATTAAAGCTCGCAATGTTTTTTTCACTTAATGCCAGCCCCGGTTCATCCAGATCAAATTGTCGGGCATTTAAATTCTGTGTTTTGCACGCCTCAAGAGAGGCATCACTGGCCACAAAACATTGCACTCGCTGATGTAACTGCTGTAACTGGCTGGCGACCTTTTTCCCAATATAACCACAGCCTATGATATTAAAAAGAATTTCACCCATAATGTATTCACAGTTGCTACTGTTGCCAGTCTGTTAAATGAAGCTGGCATACTATGCCTGCCGTACTATTTTCTCAAGTTTGTATTTTATCGCATAACATTCATATAACGCAGAAACAACAAACCCCGGCAAGCCGGGGTTTGTTGTTTCGTCTGATATTATAAATAAATGTTATTAATAGATATTATAAAATCTGACGCTTAGAATTTGTCATCACAACGGCTTACACGTGCATCATAGTAACGCTCACAGGTATAAGCATCTCCGCCCCGTGCATAACACTGGCCACGTTGCTTGTAGGCATATTCACGACACGCAGACCAGGAATTACTTAACTGTAACATTCTCTGATTATGCTGCTTTTCCTTGTTACGTTTGGCTTCCCAGGGATTGTTGTTCAGTTTCTGGAAGGCACCTGCGCTCTGGCCAGAAAATTTGCTATCAAACTCGGCCTGCATTTTATTCTGTTCCCACTCAGTCAACTCATGCTGGCTCTGGCTTTTGCCTTTAAATACAGAGCGTTCAGCGGCCTGCGCAGAACTCGCTGTTATAAACGCAAATACAAGTGCAAAAAGACCTAAAAGATTACCAAGCTTCATTATTTAACCTATTTAAAAAAAGTGATTTAAATTCACATTTCCACAATAGAAACTATCTTTATTGATATCTCACGCACATGGCCGGGAAATGCACTGCATCAGGTGAATCCTGACAAGCTTTCATCATTTGCAACCAGCTCTGAGGGTTTACATTGGCTGGACGGTCAGGAGGAGGACATGACCTCAACTCATTAACGGGGCGAACTTTAGCATTTGTTAATATTCTTAGCAAGTACTTTTTATCCGAACTCACTGATTTTGCTCACATTTCCCCCGTATGGGGGATGATCAGGAGGGGATAATATCGATGAATGACTCCAGCAGATGATAATGCTCATGGCTCTTTTCTGCCCCTTTGCTGTCCGGCAACTTAATCGCCAGCAGATGCTCAATACCGTATTCCCGCGCAGCATCCAGCACCGAAAAGTTATCATCTATAAAGAGTGTTGACGCATTATTAAAGTGCTCTTTACCCTCAAGCCCCTTCCAGAAAGCCTGTTCTTCCTTGGCATGATGTAAATCGTGGGATGTCACGACCGCATTGAAATAACGATCGAGACGGGTTTTATGCATTTTCACCTGAATGCTTACCGGGTGCGCATTCGTCACCAGCACCACCCGTTTACCGTGCATATGCAGCGCTTCGAGAAATTCCTCAACGTGCGGGCGTACGGCTATCTTTTCGCTCGTCTGCTGCTTCATCGCACCAATATCGAGCCCCAGCTCGCGAGTCCAGAAATCCACACAGTACCAGTTGAGGCTGCCGTGCAATTCGCTGTACTTCTCTCCCAGTATCTCGTGTGAGGTTTCAAGCGAAATCCCCTGCTTCTGGGCATATTGCTCTGGCACGTATTTCAGCCAGAAATGATTATCGTAATGCAGATCAAGCAGCGTACCATCCAGATCCAGAAATACTGTTTCAATTTGTGTCCAGTCAATCATAGGAATTCCCGCGCAAGCCTTTTACAATAGATTCAAAAAAGACGATGATGAAGAAAAAACCACAAATTCTCAAGCGTAGCCTGTTAAGCCAGAGCAAACTCTTCGGCATAGAAGAGGTCTCCCTCAAATTCAGCAATAACGAGCAACGCATCTACGAACGCATTAACGCCCCCGGTGCGGCAGCGGTGCTGATTATTCCCGTGCTCGATATCGAGCATGTCATCATGATTCGCGAATACTCCGTAGGTACCGAACGCTACGAACTGGTCTTTCCCAAAGGTAAAATAGACGAAGGCGAAGGCATACTTGATGCGGCAAACAGGGAATGCATGGAAGAAATCGGCTACCGCGCAGGTAAGCTCACGCCACTCGGCGAAATGACCATTGCCCCCGGTTACCTTGGCTTTAAAACACATATTGTATTGGCCGAAGACTTGCATGAAGAAAAACGTGAAGGCGATGAACCAGAAGAGCTTGAACAGCTGATCTGTAATATACACAATATAGATGAACTGAGAAGCCACGAAACCCTGAGCGAAGCCCGCAGCATTGCCGCGCTTTACCAGGTGCGTGAGCTGTTACTGAAACGCCAGGGCAAAAACACCCAGCAAAGTTGACTGCATGAACACACTTGAAAAACTGAATCTTCAATATCTCTGCCAGAACGTACAGGTGATTGCCCGCCTTGCCGCGAAAGAAATATTAAATATATATAACTCAGATTACACCATCGAAAATAAAGACGACAACACCCCTCTCACCAGCGCAGACCTTGCTGCCGATAAAATCATCTGCCGCGAACTTAAACAACTGACACCGGAAATCCCCATCCTCACCGAAGAATCAGAATGTGTAGCTTACGAAATACGCAAAACATGGCAACGCTACTGGCTGGTTGACCCACTTGATGGCACCCGGGAATTTATAAAACGTAACGGTGAATTTACGGTCAATATTGCACTCATCGAAAATCATCGCAGTGTTCTCGGGGTGATTAACGCACCGGTACTACAGCTTGAATATTACGCATGGGAAAAGGGCGGCGCCTACAAAAAACAACAGAAACAGGAAGCGCAACAAATACACTGCCGCAAAGCCGACCCCAATAACATTATCATTGCAGGCAGTCGCTCACACGCCTCAGACAAACTCAAAGATTACATTCAGAGCATTGATAATAATATTGACGACAGCGTAGATGTACTCAGCGTCGGCAGCTCATTAAAATCCTGCATGGTTGCCGAAGGCGCAGTCGATCTCTACCCACGCCTTGGCCTCACTTCAGAATGGGACACCGCCGCCGCACAGTGCATCGTTGAAGAAGCCGGCGGCTTTATGATACAAACCAGTGAATCTCCCCTGCTCTACAACACCAAAGACAGCCTGCTCAACCCCGAGTTTCTGGTGTATGGCGATAAAGACTTTAACTGGCATGAGTATCTTTAAATAATTCACTAATATAAAAATAACAATCAGGAACAATTTAAAGGGACATTAACGGACAGCAACCGCCCAAACAGAAAGGACCTCTGTCGTTACGCACATTCCGCATTTATCGATAGAACATTCCCGTACATATATGGTATGTTGTTGATTAACTTGAATTAATAAAACGAATATTAGAAACCACTAAAGGTATTATACGGACGTCCACATAAATAGGTAAATTACGGACATCCGTATATATCACTGTTAGAGCAATAAAAAAAGGAGAAGTTATGGGGTTGTTTGGTCTTGGTGGTCCTGATGAAAGTGCAGCACTAATCGAAGGATGTTTCACTCTTCCAGAAATACCTGGCAAAAAGATTACAAAATCACTTGGCTTAATTGAATACACAAAAAAAGGAATAGCTGGTGATGTGCCTAAAATAAGTGACGAAATATTTCACAGTCTATTTTCTGCTGCAAAAGAAAAAGGCGCAAATGCTGTAGTAAATGTGAAGCTTGTTACTGGATCATATCAAGCACAGGGTTCCCAATGGGAAGTTACCTATATTGTAGCTTATGGTGATGCGGTATTAGTAGAATGATGCATCTAAATGCTCTAACAAATCGTTCGTGCGGGAATTTTACTACGCTCCGCTTCACAAAATCCCCACAACTCAATCGTTAGGCATATAAAACTATTATGAACACTGTAGAGTATCCGAAATTCAGTACAATAAATCCAAGTGATTTTTTGCCTTTGCTAAATAGCGAAAAAATTAGAAAGCATTTAATCGAGCATGATTTATTTACAATCGATACATTAACAGCATGGATGCACTCAAAAACTGAAGTTGATGCTACTTTAGGTTGTAAAGTTAGAGGCATAATATGCAATGGCGAAGTAGCAGGATGGTGCGGCATTCAATTTGAAGAAGGAAGATATGAGCTTGCCATTATTATTGATGATAAGTTTTGGGGCTTAGGGAAAACAGTGTTTAAAGAGTTGATATGCTGGGCAAAAGAATTAAAGCATAGTGAAGTTTATATACACTTTCTTCATACGCGTCCTGAATATAAGTTCTTAAAGAAAATTGCAAAAAATGTGTATGAAGAAGATTTTTTTGGTAATAAATTTACAACCTATCAATTGGCGGTAAAATAAATGCCTAACAAAAAGTTCAACCTGACGTATTTTTCAGTGTGTTTTTTTGTGCTTCGCTGCGCACGTTTTTGCACAAAAAAACACACTGAAAAATACTCAGGTTAACTAGGCGTTATGCCCCTGCTTTCTGGGCTTCTCTTATTCTCTCAAGCGTTACCGCCCCATCGGTTGTGCTCTCAAGTCTGTGCCAATGAGTTTTAAGCATATACAGAGGTATGCAGCAGTCATTCTCAGTGTCTCTATAAAACGCGCCTTCACCGCCTTCATTAACATCGCTGGCGTACAGTATTTGCGCGCCGTTTGTGTAGCCAACGAATACAATCTCATCGTGCAAGTCTTTTGTCACTTCAAAACTCCCCGCCTTAAAAAGGCATAACAAGCGACTGTGATGTCAATCCCACTAAAAACTAATTAATAAGCCCATTCGCACTTGTCTCTTACCATGGCATTTAACATGGTAATAAATTTTCTCATACACGCTGTCAATGCTACTTTTTT
>Ga0316207_10002255_pt1 | contig 20395 bp, 17 predicted proteins | sample 6weekpyrite_MG_FD_204943 | JGI IMG/M metagenome (GOLD analysis project Ga0316207, IMG submission 204943) | Microbial mat bacterial communities from mineral coupon in-situ incubated in ocean water Damariscotta River, Maine, United States -... | ecosystem: Environmental > Aquatic > Marine >...
TGGCTTTAATGCAATATCCATTATGCCAACCAATCTTTACGGGCCGGGTGATAATTTTAATTTGGCCAATTCCCATGTGTTACCCGCATTGATTCGTAAGTTTCATGAAGCAAAAAATGCCAATGCAGAAACTGTTGAAGTGTGGGGTAGTGGTACACCAAAACGTGAATTTTTACATGTAGATGATATGGCTGATGCATCGGTGTTTTTAATGAATCATTATGATGAGCCGGAAATTGTCAATGTGGGTGTCGGTGAAGATGTGACCATTCGCGAACTTGCAGAGACAGTGAAAGAAGTCGTTGGTTTTTCAGGTGAGTTAGTGTTTGATGCGAGCAAACCGGATGGCACACCAAGAAAATTGATGGATGTGACAAAGCTTCACGCTTTAGGTTGGAAAGCAAAAACGCCATTAAAAGAGGGTGTTACCTCAACATATCAATGGTTTCTAGACCATCAAGATGATTTTAGAGAATAATAATATGAGTTATTTGGTTTGATTTAAACAAGGTATTCAGGTTAGATATTTGATTGTCATTGCCTTTTTGGTTTAATTTTAAGCTAAATTTAGTATATAATACGACCCAAGTTTGGCAATTTGTCTTGCTATAAAAATAATAAGGTATTATTCAATGTTGGGTTCTCGTTTTTATATTATCGCGCTTCTCTGTTTTTCACTTTTAATGTCAGCCTGTACCTCCAAAGAAGAGCGCGTTGAAAAGTACTTTGCAGATGGTTTGGAATTGCTTGAGCAACAGAATTATCCGAAAGCTGCATTAGCTTTTAAGAATGTATTGCAAATTAGGCCAAAACACGCGGAAGCGCGTTTTCAATTGGGCGTTGCAGAAGAAAAGCAAGAAAACTGGCGTGGCGCGTTTGGAAATTATCGTGCTTCAGTAGAGCTAAGCAAAACCCTGATTCCCCCTCGTGTTCGTTTAGCAGAGCTTTTTTTGTTAGCAAAACGTATAGACGATGCGTCAAAATTAGCTGATGAAGTAGTTGCGATCGACCCAAGCCACCCAGGTGGTCTAGCGTTACGGGGGCGAATTTCTTCCTTAAATGGTGATAATGAAAAAGCATTGGCTGATGCAGAAAAAGCAGTTGCTGCAGACCCATCACACATTGCTGCTGTGACTTTATTGTCTTCATTATATATCCAGCAAGGTAAAGAAAAAGAAGGGATTGCAATTTTAGAAAAAGGGGTAAACCTTAATCCTAAGGATATTACCTTAAAATTAATTCTTAGTAAAAAATATGCAGTCGTTAAGCAAAACGATAAGGCAGAAGAGTTACTTCAGCAACTTATTGATAATGAGCCCACTTTGGCTTTACATCGGGTGCGTATGGCAGATTTTCAAACCAGTATCAATAAACTTGAAGAAGCCGAAATAACCTTACGAAGTGCTGTAGAAGATAATCCAACTAACGCCAATCTTAAATTAGTTTTAACCAATTTCCTGGCAAAGCGACGTGGCGAACAAGCGGCTGAAGAAACCCTGCAGGAATTTATTAAAGCATCACCACAGGAGCATCAATTACGATTTGGTTTAGCACAGCTATACACTCGTCAGAAAGAACTCGATAAATTGAAAAGTGTCTACGAATCAGTGATTGATTTGGATACGGCAGCACCTGCTAAATTAAGAGCTAAAGTGCAATTGGCTGACGTGTATTTAAATGAAAAAGATTTTACTAAGGCGATGGTATTGTTAGAGGACGTACTCAAAGAAAATCCTAACGATGAGCAGGCGCTTTTTAAACGTGGCGCGATTGCAGTGAATCAGAAAAATATTCCTGGGGCTATAGCTGATTTCCGGAGTATATTAAAAAATCAACCTAATTCGGTTATTGCATTAAGCTCGTTAGGAAAAGTCCATGCAATGAACAATGAGCTTGATCTTGCAAAGTCAAATTTTCAAAAAGCCATTTCTATTACGCCAAAAAATTATAAATTGCATATGGAGCTTGCAAAGGTGCAGGCCTTATTGCGTGATAAAGAGGCAGCTTTATTATCGATTGATGAGTCACTTAGCTTAAAGCCCGATGAATTAGAGGTGTTGCAAGTTAAAGCGAAAATATTAATCAGTCAAAAGGCCTGGCAGGATGCAGAAAAGATTGCTAAACAAATTCAGAAAAGTCAGCCATCGATTTCGGTAGGCTACTATTACGCAGGTTTAGTTTATGGCGGGCAAAAACAATATAATAAAGCAGCTTCACAATTTAAAACCGCCATTAAAAAATCCCCAGATGATATTAAGCCATTAGCCGAGTTGGTTAAAATGCGAATGCTGAATAAAGACACTAAAACAGCGCGTGATGAATTAACCGAATATTTGAAGAAACAACCAGATCAAGCGCTGGCGCATATTCTTTTGGGTGAAGTGTATTTGGCGGATAAGAAAGTGGGTCTCGCAGAAAAAACGTTTCTAAAAGCAAAAGAGATCGCCCCGGAATCACCGCAGGCTTATCGGAATTTGGCGCGTATTTACATGTTTCAAAAACAGCCTGAAAAGGCAGTGGCCTTATTAGAGTCCGGTGCCGAAAGTTCGGGTAAAAATTTAAATCTATTATTGGATCTGGCGGGCTTACATGAAGTAGGCGGTAAAGATCAGGATGCAATTCAGGTTTACGAAACGGTACTGGAAAAAAACCCTGGCGTTACTCAGGCGATTAATAACCTGGCCATGTTGTTGATTCGAAAAAATGAAAGTGATGATTTGAGCAAAGCACTCACGTTGGTGAAAAGAATTGAATCAATTCAAAATCCGTATTACCAGGATACCATTGGTTGGGTGAAATATAAGAATGGTGATGTGGACGGTGCCTTACAACATATTCAAGTTGCCGCGAAAGCAGTGCCGGACAATGCTGAGATCAATTATCACCTGGGTATGGTGTATCAGAAGCGGGGTAATAGTGCTTTGGCGAAGAAGTATTTGGAAGCAGCGTTATCCTTCAAACAGGAATTCGAGGGTAAGCAAGAAGCACAGAGTGTTTTGGCGGCATTGTGATGTATGCAGCGGTTAAAAAATAGGCTGAAATGTTAAGTTTTGCTAGAAACGCCGTTTGCTATTGAGGTTGCAGTTTTTACGACTTATGATTGCCTCGTAGTTAAGTGTAAATGTTTATGAAAGATTTAACTATTGCGATTGCAGTGAGCTAAGGTGTTGTTTTGAAATATAGTTTATTTCACGGTTTTGCCATTAAAATAATAAATTGAGGATTGAAAAATGTTAAGAAGTATTAATAAGTTTAAAATAACGTCGCTCTTGTTACCATTAACTTTTGTTTGTTTTAGTCATCAAGTGTCTGCGGTTTCATGTACTGCTGGTGCAGTAACAGCAACAAATGATACGATTTCCGCTAATTATACAGACTGTATTGGCTCAAATTCGGGTAATGATGTTGGTAATGGGACATTGCTTGCCGATTTAAACTCAGGTGACGTGTTTGATGAGGCGGGTGGCTGGTTTGAATTTACGGGTGATATTACTGCAAGTGAAGCGGTCACTGGAAGTTGGACGGTTAATGGTTTAACTTCAGATACTTTTGTGGTTAGTATTAAAGCAAGTAATAATTTTAGTGCTTATTTCTTCGATGATATCGGGTTTACGGCGACTGGTGGGACGTTTAATACGTATGGTATCGATACAAACGGTAATAATCCCTTTGCAGCACTTTCTCATATATCCGTTTATGAGCGTGTGTCAGCAGTTCCGATCCCCGGCGCAGCACTACTCTTTGGCAGTGCGATTCTCGGTATGTTTGGTTTTTCTTTGCGAAAAAAAACTAAATTAGCCTAACCGTCAAAATCCAGAAAATTATTGTAAATTTAATTCCCAAGATTGTGCACCAGTCTTGGGTTTTTTGTTTCTGAATAATCTGAATTTGAACCCATATAAACCTTTGTTGCTCCCGTTTAATTACTGAATAGTGATAGCAATGGGGCGCTGAGAGAGTAACCATTGTTGTCAATACTAAAATGTTGTTGTAGAGTCACATGGATGCGTGCAATTATAGTAGCAACATTAAGATTGCTCGAGGTGACTTTTTACAACATGTTTAAATTGCCGCCAAAGTCGTGCCGGATAATGCTGAAATTAATTACCATTTAGATGTGGTTTATCGCAAGCGTGGAAATAAAGCATTGCATAAAAAAATCAAATCAGGGTTTCATTGGTAAAAATGAAGCTGAAACCATCTTCGCTACATTGTAAATTACAGAAAATTGATTGTGATATATTGTCAGCAAAAAGCTTAGGCTATGTTGGGTAAGTTCAATTCTTTGAAAAAAGATATAAGTAAAAATGCCGGTTTTTACCGGCATTTTACATTAAGCTTTTTTGTGTTTCCATCTGCTAAATCCAGCTACTCCGACTAAACCTGATATAAATAACCAGGCCGCAGCTGGGAGTGGTACGGGATTTATGTTTTCACCCGACACAATCGCTTCTGCAAAAGCGCGTCTAAAAATACTGCCGCTATCGCCGTCACCATAGATCATTGATACACGTAGGGTTGCGTCAGTAAGATAACTACCTCCTGAAACGGCATCGTGCGAATCAATATGATCATAAAATGCTTCTCGGAAATAACCATCTACTGCTCCACTAGTTCGTTCCATTCCAATTGATGCTCCGCTAGACGCATACGCTTGAGCAAAATTGCCATCCAGGTCGTCAAAGGGGTTTTCAATTTGCCCATATACAGAAGCATTTGCTGTGACATAAACTGCAACGGAGCCCCCGCTTACTGTGAAGTCGAATTGTTGTTGTGTATTTCTATAATCTCTTATCTCATACTCATATTCGCTGATACTGTTTTGGGCGCTTGCTATGGTGCCGAAGTCAGTTTGGGGTAAACTCGAAGATTCCCAATTTAAAACAGGTTCGTCGCCAGTTATACCTACCACGTTAATTGTCCAACTATCGATAGAGCCCCATGAATGCGCAGTCGTTCTAACCGCCCAGGCATTTTGGGCAATAGTGAGGGCGCACAAACATAACAAGGTCGCTAGGGTTATCGGCTTGGTGCAGATTTTTTGTGCACGTTTTTGAGATGACATCCGCATACTCTCCATTTAGGTTCTGTGTAAACATATGTTTTGGTGAATACTAATTGGTGAATACTAATTGATGAATACTTGCAGATAACTTGCAGATTAGTAAATTTTTTTAATTTTGCTAAAAAAGATTGTTTTATATTCGACTATCTCTAGATAATATCCATGCTTATACTGTAAATTGTTTGGATTCTTGTTTTTTTAGTTTACTTAAACGTGAGCAATTAACTTATTTTGAGCTAACAGAAGCCAATAGTTCTAGGTGGAGTTGTTTCATTTCGTTAGATGGTGATGAGATCCCCATTGCGTTTTCAAGGAACTCACAGCAGAGGTTATAAGTTGTTAGGGCGTTAGCAAAGAATCCCTGCTTTATATTGCAGCGCATGAGGTGTAAATACAGTTGTTCACAATACGGATCGCATTCTAAGCTACGCGTGTATAAATCGGCAGCTTCTTTGTAGTGATTGCGCTTCTCCAGGTGAACACCAAGCATTTGCACGGCACGAAGATATTTGCTGTGTAATTTGTTTCGAAAGCCAAGATTCCAGGGTGTGACTTGTTCTTGCGCACAGAACTGGCCAGGGTACAGTTTTATTAGTTTTTTAGCCATTTTTGTTAAGTTTGTTGACGAAAATGTAGTTAAATTATTGTTGGTGATAATTGTGACATGACGTTCGAAAGCCCAAGAGTCGACCCAGCAAAGTTCGTTATTTAATGTTACTTTATTTCCTGAGACAATGATTGCTCTAGGATTACCGATCAATTTTCTTAGTCTATGGATGGCGCTTTCCAGTACTGAATGGCCAGCGTTACTCTCTGGCCACAAAGTATCTGACAGAATTTGGGTATGAACTTCTCGGCCGCCTAAAGTGACCAAAGCCTGCAATAGCTTTAGCGGTTTTTGTTGCGCCTTTCCAATCGTTTTCAGTGTTTGGTTTTCTATTGTTATATTAAATCGCCCAAGGGTATAAACCCGGATTGGCCATGGCCAGTGACGATTCAGGTTTCCATTTGGGAGGATAGTTCTTTGGCGAATGATATTGCGAACATAATGTGTTTCTATGCCATTTTCCAATGCGAGTTCAGCGATTTCAGCCATTGCCCAGGGTACAGAGATCAGTCCGCGAATAAAGCGGCTTTCCTGGCCAATAGTCAGCGCTGCGCGTAATTCTATGGAAGTTTGAGGCTGATGTTTTGCGCGATGTTTGGCTAATGCTGTGGTTAACAGTAATTGAAACTCGATGTATGAACTTTCCAGTTTATCTGCTTTTTCTCGTACGCCATCATTAATCTCTGAAGCAAGTCCTGGTTTTCCGAGAGCAGCGTTTATAAAAGCAATGACAATTTGGCAATGAATCCAAAGCAACTGATGACCATGCTGTTTTGCTAGTTTATTACTTTGTTGTGCTAGCGATAGCGCTATTTCTAGATTATTCCCACATAATGATTGCCAGGATAGAACAAAATTGAGCATACACTGAGACTCAGGATAAGAGGCATCAGGGTAGCTCTCACCTTGTTTGATTAAAGCCTGTGCACGCGATTCATTGCTGTGGCACAAATAGGCAATGGCAAGATTCAAACATGTGATGGTTTTAAGGTTGGATTTTTCATTGTTTTTTATTAGCTCAAAGGCGAGCTCGAAATTTTCTTGTGCTTTATCAATTTGCCCAAAATATGCTTCAAAAAGCACTACGGCGTTGTGCCACCGAACCCAAATTGTCTGCGAGATATCGGATTTTAATGTTAATTTGTTAACTGTACTGATTAGTTCTTGGGCTCGTGTTTGCTCTCCTCGAAAGATAAAATAATTGAGGAGGTGTATCGCGGATTTCAGCCGAGTCTCGGGTTCTAATGCTGTTTCGAAGTCAACACACAATAAAGCAGCCCTTGAAATTACCTGACACTCATAAGGGGAGGATGAGAAATCTGAAGTTGGATCGGGTGTAACTTGCAGATTTGGCTTGTTTTTATTTGGATTATTCGCCATTAATAATGCTTCCCTGGTATTTTTCTTATAATTTTTAGGAAGTGTTTATATGATATTCAACTTCCGTAAATCTAATAATGGTAATAAAAGTATACGTGATTTCATAATTACAATTCAAAGATATTTTCCAGAATGGGAAGATGGGGCAGAATACAGCTGTTGCTAATTGCCGATTAAAAAACATACTCTACCTTTCTTTTTTCATACAAAGCCATTCTTTTGTGAACGCCGTGCTTTGTTTATTAGTTAGTTATCCATTTTTATTGAAGCTTTCATTGCCAATAATGAAATCTGTCCGCAGTGTGTCGCGTATGCGAAGAATTTTTCTGGTTAAAGTTTGTTCGGAATAAATCGAAATGTAACAGTTAAAGACGATGCGGAAGCTGGTGTTACTTCCAATCATTTTCTGATTGAGTATTCAGTAGCTGCAGATAGCACGAATGAGGTCGGAAAATTTACTGGGTTTTTCTTTGATGTTACAGATAACCTTTATAATTCAGGGAACTTAGGTTTAAAAAATCAAACACCCGAAAATTGTGCCCTGGCATTTAATACTGATCACATTACTGGTAGTTGCGGCTCTAATTTAGGATTAGGTAATGATGCTGGTGCCTATAAAGGACATGATTTTAATGTTGCTTTAGCATGGAGCGATAATAACGAGGGAACAGGTTCTTTCGAAGTTGCTGCTATATATGATTTATCGTTAGCTGACTGGGGCGCGATTGCCTTAAGAGGGCAAGAGGTCGGTGATGGTGGTAGTGCCAAAGAATTCCAGATTATGGCTGATGCACCATCTCCTGTTCCAGTTCCCGCAGCCGTTTGGCTTTTTGTATCTGCGTTGATCGGCGTATTTGGATTAAAGCATTTAAAGCCCAAGTCACGTCGCGCATTAAAAACAGGAACAGTTAGGCCAGCCTTTGCATAATCTTTATAGCAAAGTATTGAAATTTTTTGTGAATTTGGATCTCGGAGTTGTGACACAGCTTCGTTGTTTTTTTATAAGCTGGCTTAAGTATCTTGATCTCATTTAGTTACTTGAATAGTGGCAGCAATGGCGCGCTAAGAGAGTAACCATTGTTGTCAATGCCAAAATGTTGTTGTAGAGCCACATGGATATGTGCAGGGGTTAACTTGATTGCTTTGGCATTATCTTGATTACTCGCAATTGCTAATGTTGTAGGGTCCAGCTTTAAAGCATTGAAATCTTCGTTTGTTGCACCGATAACACGATTTCCCGGAATACCAGCGCCCATTAATATCATGCTAGTGATGTTCCAATGATCTTTACCATGGTCGTCGTTATAAAAGGGCGTGCGTCCAAAATCAGAGCCAATTATGACTGTGGTTTTATCTGCAATATTTAATAACGCTAGCATATCCCATAAGTGGTCAACAGCATCGATTAATTCGGCTAAACGATAGCTATGGTCTCGATCATGATTACTGTGAGTATCTAATCCGCTTATCGAAAGGTTGACGCTAGCGGATGTGCCAGCCGCAAACGAAGCTGCAGCTAATTCAGCTTGTCCTTTTAAGCCCTTTGAAAAAGTTTGATTGGGTAATATCGTTTTAATTTTTTCCATTTCACTAATGATACTTTCCAGCCCATTGGTTTTTGTGTTGAGCAAGCGATTAAGTGCTGCACGACGTTGAGGTAATAAAGTTGTGTCTAGTTTACGTTGTAAACGTTGTTGTTTCGCTTGCTCGATTTTTTGATAAATATTTGGTTTTAAATAATGACGATTGTTATCATAAACATTGGGTCGATTGGGAAAAGCCAGTTCTTGAAACATAGTCGCATTGTTTACGCGTGTGGATGGTACGAGATTAGCCGTGAAATCGTAACCACCATAACTGAGAAATGACATTAAGCTATCAGGTGCATTGTTCGCCGAGGCTAATGCGCTAAAACTTGGCGTACCTTCCTTGTTTGAACCGCTCCAGGTATTGCGTGATCCCACCGAGTGACTTACTGTCTCAACATCAATACCGTTAATGATCATCATGTTATTGTAATGTCGATTGAAGAAATCACTAAAGTTGCTTATGGGCATGTCTTCTCTTAGCCCAGGCGCATTAGTGTTCAAGAGTGATTGGTGTGGAAAAGGCGCGTATTGAATTGCACTATTGGAAATTGTGCCAATATCGTCAGTGTAAAAGCGGTTAATAGGGCCCCGACCATCCATACGTTTTGCATTGCCTTTTGGGTCGCATAAACTGGTTGGATCCCAGCCACCACCCGCGTCAACCAGTACAAAAAATTGTTCTATTGATTCTGTGTCTGCAGACCATCCAGCTTTCAGTGGCGCGCAGAACGCAAGACCTAAGGCAGTTGTATGTTTTAAAAAGTTTCGTCTATTCATATAAAAATTGATAATCTGAAATCATGTAATTAATAAATCCCATCCAGGCTCGAATCACGTATTGTTCGTCGTAACGGATTTTTTTCTCATCGCTTAGCTCAAGACCGGTCTGTGGATCTTTATGTACTCCGCAATTCCAGTCCAAATTGCGATTTTTCCAGGAATTGTCGCTTGCCAGGTCATCGAGCCCTGTTTGATGTAGGTCCATGAGCAATTGATAACTGGCTTCAATTTCTGTTTCTGTTAACAGTGTATCCTCGCCCCATAATTTGTTATGTAAATACGTTATATTATTTTTAATATCTTCAGCGTTTTCAGCTAAGCTGGGTTGCATGGTAGTTTCCACATAAGGCAATAATAAACGTTTATTGGCGGGGCGGTAAAAATCGAGAGGAACTGCCTTGCAGCTAATTTCTGATGCCATTCTTCTTTGCACAGTAATCATTAAACCGTTTGGGTTGCTAATGCGTTGAGTAATTAAGTTTGAGTCAATGCCGCCATATAAAATTCGAAAGCTATTTGAATTTTCTGAATTTAAGCGGTTATTTCCATTTATCTCCCAGTTTATTCCGAGAGTGTTAGTGATTTTTCTATCCAGCATTTCGGGTGTTAATAGACGAACTGCGCCAATTTTTTTAAATTCAGTAGTTGAGGCATCGGTGTTTAATGTGCCAGTGCGAAACCAGGGGCCAGTTATCAATGATTTAATGGCATCTCGAATATTGTAATTACTGTTGATAAATGCCATTTCAGCTTTGTTGAGCATTTGACGCTGCGCGAGATATGCCTGTTTTGTCGGGTCATTTTCAGCGAGTTCATCAGTCGGATCGCTTAATGGTGCTTGCCCGGTTAATCCTTTAAATAGCGTCTTTATGGTTGCACGGGCAAAGCGCACATCCTGCACAATTTGTTTCCCGAGCCATTGTAATGAGTTATCGATATTGCCGGCAAGAGGCATGGTTTCACCGTTAAAGCCACTTGGCAACATATCTGTATGCCAACCGTTGTTTAGTCTTGTGGGTCGATAACGTCCACGATTGTCCCAATTTTGAAAGGTGGCGGCTACCGGGTCCATTACAGAATGACAGACGGTACACATGGGGTTGTCTAATGTGGGTGTCGTGCTGGACAAAGATTTCGTAATATCCGGGCGACCATCGCCAATGGCCAGTATATCAGTGTCCAGAAATTGTGAATACACCACTTTGGCTCGATGACGATTGCGGTTTGTTTTTGTGGTGGGAAAACGGTTTAAATAGACAATTGAAGTCAATATGCCGGAATGAGGAATATCATTAAGTTGTACTGGCTGAAAATCACTGGGATCATAAATGTAATTGTCATCGTTTAGCAGTTTGCTATCTTCCGGATAATTGGCGTCATTAACATCGAGCTTTCTAAAGTTAAGTTGCTCTTCCAGGCCATAAGACCTGGCAGAATAGTAGTTAACCATGGTGTAGTTTGCCGTTAGTATTTCAGAAAACGGTTTGTTGTTTTTTACGATGTAAGTAATTAGATGATAAATTTCCTGGGCTATTGCATCGTTTGCTGCATCGCGTAAACGATAATAACGTTTACGTTCTGCAAGCTCTTGCTCTGTTGCACAATCAGATCTGCATAAGTCTAGTGTTTTAAACCACTCGCGAGTTGGGTAATCTTTATCATGTAATAAACTGATTGCACGCTCATTGAGTAAGTATTTATTCTGTAGCAATATATCATTATAAATTTCAATTAGCCGTTGATAAAAAGCCGCTTCTTGCATCATGTCATTTAAAGCTTGTTCAAGACCTTGTTCTCCAAGTTCTTTTACCTGCAGAGTTTCACCCTGATTAGGCAAGCGCCCCACAAGGTTTAGCGCTGCTTTACGTAAGGTGTTAGAAGCATCCAGTTGTATAACATGACTAAACAACTGTTCACTAATCGAGGTTGTATCTTCCTTAAAGTTAGTGAGAATATATTCAGCAATTGGCTGGGCACATTCCTTATCACAGGCAGTTGCATTGTTGAGGGGCATGGTATTGACAATGCGTTTGACTAATTCATCTATGCCTGAACCACAGGCCGCGCATGAAACAAGAGAGGGCGCGCCTTCACTACCGGTACCTTGAGTACCATGGCAACTCGCACACTTTTCCATATAGGCGGTATGGCCGGTAGCCAAAGTCTCATCTATTTGTTGGTCTTCTTCGGTGACAGAGTTTGTTTGTGATTGTTGAATGTTGACGATATCGTTATTGGATTCGTTTGTGTTTTCAATGGTGTCAGTTTGCTGTTCGGGTTCGATGGTAGTATTTACCGATACAATATCAGTAGCGTCGACTGTAAAAGTTGACAAAATATAGTTGGCTATTAGTGCTGAGCAATCATTGTCACAGTTTGTTGCGTTATTTAAGGGCATGGTGTCAGCGATGCGTTGACTCAGTGAATCAAATCCTTTTTGGCAGCTATCACAGCTCTGTAATGATGGTGCATAGTTATTACCTTCGCCTGAACTACCATGACAGGTTTGGCATTTTGCTATGTATAAGTCTTTACCCGAAAGTATATTGTTTATTTGAGTGACGGTTTCATTATCAAAGTTATCATTTTCTGATTCATTGTTAGATTCACTGCCAGTTAAATTTTCTTCACCGGTTTCTTGTGCTGTGTTTGTTTGGTCTAGAAGATATGTTGAGTCTATGATGCGGCGTTGTGCTTCCAATTCGACAATATCAATACCATTAAATGCTGCTAATATGTATTCGGCGGTATATTTCGCGCAGTCCTCAAGGCAACTTGAAGGATCATTGAAAGGCATAGAGTTAACAATGCGTTCTTGAAGCGTTAAAACATCTTGCTGGCAAGTTTTACAATTTATCAGAGAAGGTGTCTGTTCAGTTCCTTCACCATTTTCACCATGGCAAGATGCACATTGTTCATTGAAATAAGCATAACCGATGGGATTAATATTCGATGATAACTGAGACTGGTTTGTTTGTTTGTCGTTTGAATTAATTTGCTGAAAACATGCACTAAGGAGGACAATGCTTACGCTTATTAATAAAGCTCTAAAGATTGCGCCCCATCGCTGAGAGGAAGTCTTGTATGCTGCTTTTAGTGCCATTTCCTTATAACCAACCGCATTTCCATATTTCTCTATTAAAGCATAGTTGCTTAGAGCAGATCCTGTTTCAATCTATATCGGCGATTTCTCACAAATTTGGATGAGATATTGATCACAAAACCGGAGATTGCTGGTTGACCGAGAAATGGATGCTTTAAGCTAAATTTATTACGATCGAAAATCAATTGGATGAAGCATTTTTTACACTAAGTATTTATGAGCTAGCAATATTTAAGAACTTGCTTGATTGAAAAGCAACCTAACCATTTGGCTTTTTTGTAATCTGGCCTGGATACTGCTATTTTTCGTTTTACGAATTATTGAAATTAAATAAGTGTAATTGGAATGAATTATAAAGGTATTGTCCTTGCCGGTGGTTCTGGCACTCGTCTCCATCCTTTGACCATGTCGGTCAGCAAACAGCTGATGCCGATTTACGATAAGCCTATGATTTATTACCCAATTTCCCTACTGATGTTAGCGGGTATTCGGGATATTTTGATTATAACAACGCCACAAGATGGCATGTTATTTCAGCGTTTGTTGGGTAATGGTCAAAAGTGGGGCGTAAATTTTCAATATGCAGTTCAGGATGAACCCAAAGGTTTAGCCCAGGCTTTTACTATTGGCGAAAGCTTTATTGGTAATGACCCTTGTTGCCTGGTATTGGGAGATAACATTTTCTACGGTCATGGTTTGGAATCAACATTAGCCAATGCGGCTTCACGTGAGCATGGGGCAACGGTGTTTGGTTATTATGTGAGGGATCCTGAACGATATGGTGTGGTGGATTTTGATGATGCTGGTAACGCGTTGAGCATTGAAGAAAAGCCTGAGAAAGCCAAGTCAAATTATGCGGTTACGGGTTTGTATTTTTATGATAACCAGGTTGTCGATATTGCCAAGAACATCAAGCCTTCTGCAAGGGGTGAATTAGAAATCACCGATGTGAATAATGTTTATTTACATCAGGGTCAATTGAGTGTGGAAAAATTAGGTCGAGGTTCTGCCTGGTTGGATACAGGAACACATGATTCCTTGCTAGATGCGGCAAATTTTATTCAAGTCATAGAGCAACGCCAGGGTTTAAAAATTTGTTGTCCGGAAGAGATTGCCTATCGCCAGGGATTTATTGATTCGGCCCAGTTAGAGGCGTTGGCACAACCGCTTTTGAAAAATGGTTATGGCCAATATCTGTTACAATTGGTTTCTGGGTCGGTTTATAAATAGTCTGGGAGATAAACATTGAAGGTGCTGGAAACAACGTTACCGGGTGTGATTGTTATTGAGCCAAAAGTGTTTGGCGATGAACGTGGTTTTTTTATGGAAACCTTTCAAGACAAACGTTATAAGGAACTTGGGATAAAAGAAGATTTTGTTCAAGACAATGCTTCCCGCTCTTGCAAAGGGGTGATGCGTGGTTTGCATTATCAAATCAAACATCAGCAAGGTAAGTTGGTATCTGTTTCTCGCGGGATTATTTTCGATGTGGCTGTGGATATACGAAAGGGCTCACCCAATTTCGGTAAATATTATTCACATGTTTTGAGTGAAGATAATCATCGACAAATGTACATTCCCTCAGGTTTTGCGCACGGGTTTTGTGTGCTATCAGATATTGCTGATTTTACCTATAAGTGTACGGATTATTATGATTATGAGAGTGAACGAGGTATTGCCTGGGATGATCCAGATCTTGGTATAGAATGGCCAATTTCTCAAGCTATTTTGTCTGACAAAGATAAGGCGAATCTTCGCCTTTCTGAAATGTCGGATGCTGACTTGCCAGTTTATAAGGCGTAAAGAGTTTTATGAAAATTTTAATTACAGGTGCTGGTGGTCAATTAGGTCAAACCCTCTCAAAACAAACGGCAGACTTGCATGAAACGATAACGCTGGATAGAAATGCGCTTGATATTACAAATTTGCAAGATGTTGAAAAGGTCATAGCTCAAACTAAGCCGGATTATGTCATCAATACAGCGGCTTATACCGCGGTAGACAAGGCAGAAACGGAGACAGAGCAAGCATTTAAAATTAACCGGGATGGGCCTGCAAATTTAGCTAGTGTTTGTGCAAAGTTTGATATTCCGCTAATTCATATTTCAACCGATTATGTGTTTAATGGACAAAAATCGACGCCTTATGTTGAGACGGATGAGATCTGTCCGATTAATGTTTATGGTGATAGCAAGTGGCAGGGTGAAGAGGCCGTTCGCGCCGCCTGCGATAAACATATCATTTTGCGAGTGAGTTGGGTGTTTGGTTTTCATGGTCATAATTTTGTAAAAACCGTTCAGCGTTTGGCTCGCGAGTTGGAAGAATTCAAAATTGTGGCCGATCAACAGGGTTGTCCAACAGCAACGGTACATATCTCACAAGTTATATTACGGATTATAGATAAGTTATCGGATAGTGATTTTTCAGATTATGGCACTTACCATTATTGTGATTCACCTGCGACAAATTGGTGTGAATTTGCAAAAGCCATCACTGAAGAAACACGATCTTATGAAGACTTAGCCGTAAAGAATATTCTACCAAATACCACAGCAGGTTATCCTACCCCTGCCGCTCGGCCTCAGAATAGTCGCATGGATTGCAGTAAATTACAGCAAGTGTTTGGCATTGAGCAATACGCCTGGCGAGACGCATTAAAGAAATTAGTTAAGGAATTAAATGACGCATGAGTTACAGTCCTAAAAATATATTAGTTACCGGTGCCGCGGGTTTTATTGGTTGCAATTATGTGCGTTATGTTTTGGCGGCTGATGAGGCTGTTAAAATTGTAAGCCTGGATAATTTGAGTTATGCCGGCAGTGTAGCAAATCTAGAAGACTTACCAGCCCCCGAACGTCATCAATTTGTGGAAGGGGATATTTGCGATAAGGAATTGGTGTTGAGTTTATTGCGCGATCATCACATTGATACCATTGTCCATTTTGCTGCAGAGAGCCATGTGGATCGATCGATTACGGGCCCTGCAGCTTTTATTCAATCAAATATCGTTGGTACCTTTAGTTTGTTAGAAGCTGCGCGTGAAGTATGGTTGAATGAGAATAGCTGGAATGAGGCGAGCTGTCGTTTTCATCACATTTCTACCGATGAAGTGTATGGGACATTAAATCCTGAGGATCCACCGTTTACAGAAACAACAACCTATGCGCCAAATTCACCGTACTCTGCCTCTAAAGCGGGCTCTGATCATTTGGTAAGGTCGTATTTGCACACTTATGGTTTGCCGGTGACGACAACCAATTGTTCCAATAATTATGGTCCATATCAGCATGCGGAAAAATTTATTCCTACAGTGATTCGTTCTTGTTTAGCACATAAGTCTATTCCAGTTTATGGCGATGGAACCAATATCCGTGATTGGTTATATGTTGATGACCATTGCAGCGCGATAGAGAAGGTGGTTCGTCAGGGTGAAATTGGCGAGACCTATAATGTGGGTGGTCATAATGAATGGTCAAATAATAATATAGCAAAAACCATTTGTGAGCTGCTGGATAAAAAAGTCCCCTGGGATAAACCTTATTCGTCCTTGGTCTCTTATGTGACCGATCGATTGGGCCATGATTGGCGCTATGCGATTGATGGTACAAAGTTGAAAACGGAATTAGACTGGTTGCCCGCTTTGCAGTTTGAAGAAGGTATCGAAAAGACTATTGACTGGTATCTTGATAATCGAGAATATTTGGAAAGTTAGTTTGCTTGATAGGGTGCAGGAATTAAAACTCACCAATGTTTTATTTCACCAGTTACAGCCATTAGAAGATTTGCCGGATTTATTACGTTTTGCTGATATCCATCTTGTTATTCAGCAAAAAGGGGCAGCGGATGCTGTTTTGCCATCAAAAGTGACGGGTATTTTAGCGGTTGGCGGTCAGGCTATTGTCACCGCTGAGCCTCATACAGAATTAGGATTAATACTAACGGCTAACCCTGAAGTCGCAACCTTAATTCCACCACAGAACGTTGATGCTTTGGCAAATGCAATATCTCAACTTGCAGATGATGTTGATCCAAACGAACGAAGTCATAATCAATTTGCAAGAGAGTATGCTGAAAAACACCTTGCTAAAGAGTCGATTCTTCAAGATTTTGAGGATTTTCTTTATTGCTTTACTGAGTATTGGAAGCAAGAAGAGCGGCGTAAGAAAAGCCGAACCGTTGATATTTCGCCTGAATATGAGCACTCTCGTAACGTATTGTAAGCAGCAGTTTCCCACACAGTAAACTCGCCAGTTCTGGCATGAATTTATCACTAAGCTGTGTTTTAATAGCGCAAATTTAATAACACCAAAATTTTGACAGGAATATAGATGAAAAAAGCATTAATCACCGGTATTACCGGCCAGGATGCCTTAATACTTATAATATCAATAGGTTAACTTCGTCTATAAGTATTATCTATTTTAATTAGACAGGTATTTTAGAAGTATGCATAATGTAGATTATGTATACTTTGATTGCAGGAGCTTATTTATGAAAAATATCGCAGCAAAAGAAGCGCGCGCGAGTTTTGGTGAATTGATGGATACCGCACAAAGGGAGCCCGTGGCCATCTGCAAACATGGTCGATCTGTCGCGGTTATTATGTCTATGGCAGAGTATGAAAAACTCAAACGTGATGGATTACAAACCAGGGTAGATACAGGATTTGCGCAGATCGATAATGATGAAATAAGTAAATCTTCGGCTAAAGATATTTTTGGAGCAGCTAAAAAGTTACATGAAAAAATACAAACTGGCTCTTCAAGCTGAAAAAGATTTATTGGATATTTTTCTTTATGGAATAGAACATTGGGGCGTGCAGCAAGCTGAAAAGTATGCTGACGAAATGCATCACTGTTTTAACACACTGGCAGATAATCCTCGACTCGGGCAGATAAGAAAAGATTTAAAAAATAATCCTTGTAGTTTTGTTAAGGGAGCGCATGTGATTTTTTATCGGTTTAATAAAAATCACATTGAGATATCTACCGTAGTACACCAAAGCAAGGATGTTCAGTTTTAAAAATAAGTAAAAAATTGACAGGAATTAATATGAAAAAAGCATTAATCACCGGTATTACCGGCCAGGATGGCGCATATTTAGCCGAATTTCTCTTGAAAAAAGGTTATGAAGTTCACGGCATCAAACGCCGGGCATCATCATTTAATACTGACCGGATTGATCATTTGTACCAGGATCCTCATGTGGATAATCGTCATTTTGTTTTGCATTACGGTGATTTAACAGATTCCAGTAATTTAATTCGGATAATGCAGGAAGTGAAACCTGATGAGGTTTATAACCTGGCGGCGCAAAGTCATGTGGCGGTGTCGTTTGAATCACCGGAATATACAGCAGATGTTGATGCCTTAGGGACTTTGCGTTTGTTAGAGGCGATTCGTATTGTTGGTTTGGAAAAAACCACGAAATTTTATCAGGCCTCTACTTCTGAGTTGTATGGGGAAGTGCGCGAGATTCCGCAAACGGAAAAAACACCTTTTTATCCGCGTTCACCTTATGCCGTTGCCAAGATGTATGCCTATTGGATTGTGGTGAATTATCGTGAAGCTTATGGCATGTATGCTTGTAATGGCATTTTGTTTAATCATGAGTCGCCTTATCGTGGTGAAACCTTTGTGACGCGTAAAATTACCCGTGCCGTTGCGCGGATTAAATTAGGTTTGCAGGATTGTTTGTATCTTGGCAATTTGGATGCTAAGCGTGACTGGGGTCATGCTCGTGATTATGTCCGCATGCAATGGATGATGTTGCAACAGGATGTGGCCGATGATTTTGTCATTGCCACCGGTGTGCAATATTCTGTGCGTGATTTTGTTAACGCAGCATCAAAGGAATTAGGCATGAGCATTCGTTGGGAAGGTAAAGGCGTAGACGAGAAAGGTTTTTGTGAAGAAACGGGGAATTGTGTTGTGGCAGTTGATCCGCGTTATTTTAGACCAACAGAAGTTGAGACGTTGTTGGGTGACCCAACAAAAGCCAAAGAGAAGTTGGGCTGGGTGCCAGAAACTTCGTTTAGTGAGCTAGTTGCCGAAATGGTTCGAGAAGATTTGAAAGGTGCTGAGAAGGATGAGCTTTGTCAGCGTGAAGGGTTTAAGACGTTTAATTATTTTGAGTAGTTAGCTCAAGTTTTATTGTTGTGCGAGTTCAGATCAGCAAAAGTTTAATGAGGTTTCGTTTTAATCGTTTTGCTTTTCATAAAAACTCAAACCAACTCGATTAATATGTTCAATTAATTCTGAATTTTTAATGTTTTCATATACAGATAGGTCAAAGGTATAAGGCAAATCCAGTTCGTCGAGTGCTACACCGATTTCAATTAAAGAGTGAGGTGGTTTTTTGGTTTGCATGGTGTACTGGTTTGATAATATTAATGTTAAGTCGATGTCTGAACCATTTTTATAATTACCTTTCGCTCTAGATCCGTATAAAATTGCTTTTTTAATTTCTGGATAAGAGGCCAAAACGGTTTGTATTTTATGGATTGTATCTTGCGTTAGGCCGAAGTTATTATTCATTTTCAATTAGGTACTTATCTAGAGTCGTTTTTAGGCTAGTGAACTCGCTATAATATTTTTCAATAATGTCGTTTAATATTGCTTTAGTGACATCTTCATTATAGGTGTGAGACGTTAATGCACGACTTTTTATCATATTTAGCCAGATATCACCGTTTTTTATCATTCCTCGTTTAAAGGCTAATTTTATCGCGTCTCTACTGCCTTGAATATTTTGTTCTCCTTGATTTTCATAAAAATCCTTCAAAACATTCCAGGCTAATTCATAGTTATATTCAAAGGCTTGAATGACACCTTGCTGCTCTAGATCAGTTAATTTTCGTTCAGCAATTAGTTGGATTGCTCCATCAAGTTGTTTTAGGGACTTTTTAAAGTTGTTAAATCGTTGTATCCAGCGCACATCTTCCTGCATGGTTTATTCCTTCGGAAAACAATCAATACATGAATAAGCACTTGATTTTATCATTATTGATGTGAAGTGGCGATTGGTATTAGGATAAAGTTTGTATACCAATTTATGTTTTTATATGGTGTATGATTATAGCGATGTGTAAAGGGGTATGGAGCTTGTTGGTTAGCTCAGTTACCGTTATAATTGTTGATTTTTAAAGCAGTTTGAATTGCATAAAGATCAACGACTTTGCAATTTTTTTAAAGTGTGATTATCCAGAGTATTTGAGTAAATGTTAAGTTTAGTAGCTTGCTCATCCTTAGGTGTGATTCAAACGCGCTAAATTTTACCAAATACTTAAGCAAAATTTTGCTAGCGAGACATAACATGAATAAGAATAATAAAATATATATAGCAGGGCATCGCGGTTTAGTGGGTTCAGCCATCATGCGTAACTTGCAAGCGGCAGGTTATACCAATTTAATCACGCGTACTTCCAAAGAATTGAATTTAACCAGTCAGTCTGCGGTTCAGGATTTTTTTACAACCGAAAAGCCTGATTATGTATTTCTTGCCGCTGCCAAGGTGGGTGGTATTCAGGCCAATGATATCTATCCTGCGGATTTCATTCGTGAGAATTTACAGATTCAAACTAATGTGATTGATGAAGCTTATAAAGCAAATGTGAAAAAACTGGTGTTTTTGGGTTCTTCCTGTATTTATCCTAAATTGGCGCCTCAGCCCATGCCAGAAGATTGTTTATTAACGGGTGCGTTGGAGCCAACCAACGAGTGGTATGCCATTGCGAAAATTGCCGGCATTAAGATGTGTCAAGCTTACAAGAAACAATATGGCTTTAATGCAATATCCATTATGCCAACCAATCTTTACGGGCCGGGTGATAATTTTAATTTGGCCAATTCCCATGTGTTACCCGCATTGA
>Ga0316207_10002256_pt1 | contig 20392 bp, 10 predicted proteins | sample 6weekpyrite_MG_FD_204943 | JGI IMG/M metagenome (GOLD analysis project Ga0316207, IMG submission 204943) | Microbial mat bacterial communities from mineral coupon in-situ incubated in ocean water Damariscotta River, Maine, United States -... | ecosystem: Environmental > Aquatic > Marine >...
CTGATTCTTCTTTAGCCACTTTTACGGCTTCAGAGCTAAATACTGGCGCGACATTGGACTCCGCCACCGCAATTTGAAATGCTTGAGTCGCGGACATGGAAGGCACACCATCATCTGTAGCCAAAATAACAACATCATGTGACCCGTTCTGATTATTACTTGGCATCCAACTGACCACACCCGTTTGTGGGTCAACACTCATTCCCGCTGGTTTTGTTGTCAACTCAAAAGTTACATTGTTCGCATCATTAACACTAACAGCATAATTGTAAGCTGATTCTTCTTTAGCCGCCTTTATCGCCCGAGAGCTAAATACTGGCGCGACGTTTGACTCATCTACCGCAATTTGAAATGTTTGAGTCGCTGACATAGAAGGCTTACCATCATCAGTAGCCAAAATGACAACATCATGTAACCCATTTTGGTTATTAGTTGGCGTCCAACTGATCTCACCCGTTCGAGGATTAATACTCATTCCCGCTGGTTTTGTTGTTAACTCAAAAGTCACATTATTAGCATCGTTAACACTAACGGCATAATTATATGCGGATTCTTCTTTAGCAACCTTTCCAGCTGTAGAGTTAAATACTGGCGCTACATTTGCCGATTCAACAGTTAAAATAAATTGCTGATACGTGGTTAACGAATCAACAGCATCATCCGTTACAGCAATTCGAACGATATGCGTGCCTATTTGATCTGAAGTTGGTACCCACACAATATTACCATCAGAATCAATAGTCATTCCTACTGGCGCTGAATCTAAAGAAAAACTTAAATTATTACTATTTACATCATCAGCGGTTACTTTATAACTGTAACCTACTCCATCGACTGCAGACAGTATTGCCGTTGAAGTAAATGCCGGCATCGAATTTTTTTCCGCCACGTCTAAAACAAATGTTTGTTCATCTTCTAACGAAGGAGTACCGTTATCAGAAACGATAATTGAAACATCATTATTACCAACTTGACCCGCTGTAGGAGTCCAAGTAATCAAGCCTGTATCAGAATTAATAGTCATGCCTTCAGGAGAAGTACTTAACTCGTAATTCAATTCATCATCATTGATGTCAGTTGCATCAACATCATAAGAATATGAAACGCCTTCAGTCGCTGAAACCAATGCGTTTGAGTTTATAATCGGGGAAATGTTATCAGAAGTAACTTCAATTGTCTTTGTTTGAGAAATACCATTATAGGTAGCAGTAATAGTTACACTACCAACACCAGACGTTGTTATTACACCATCTTCTGAAATACTGACAAGCTCAACATTATCACTTTCCCAAGAAATATCTGTTGTAATAACCTCAGTAGTACCATCACTCAGCTCAGCCGTAATTTCAAGCTTTGTCGAGTTATTAACCGGAACTTGAGTGTTATTAGAAGAGAAAATTATACCCGTGACTTCTGGTGAGTCACCGGTAGAACCACCGCCACAAGCCGTTAGCACGCTGGCCGATAGTAGAAGCATAGATTGAAAAAGAATTTTTTTATTCGTTAACATTTCGCTAGTCCTATATTACCTATAAAAAGAAAAAATTTATCTAATTATTATTGCCCGAATTTTATACAAAGTCGCTTATGCGGACCTTATATGCAACAAAATAAATTCACTAAAGATAAATGCTCTAGCGATTTAAAAATCGTAATTTTGTCGTTAAAATACAATGAGTTATAAGAGATTTTTAGCTCAAACCAGGGGTAGCTATAATTATGCCCAATGACGAAAATTCAGGTTACATTCATGAAATACAGATTCCCACAGCACAAAATTTTAACGAATCTGAAAAGTAATAATCTACAAAAGCTTCGCTGATAAACTCACTTTTCAAGCGCATGATAACAAATGACTCTTATTTTTCAATCGATTATGCTTACTATTAGAATTAGTATAATCTGTATTTACAAACTTATCTGCCATGAATCTAGGGGTAGGACTAAAAACCTTAAAAAATTCTAGATAGAACCTAAAAACATTGACCACATTTAAGCAAACCATTAATCGCGAATAATCAAGAATTTGATACATTAAATGATCAGAATATCTGTTTATCAAAAATAATTTAAGCAGAAAAATGCCTTTAATCCATTTACTGAAATGATGCTCACTTCGGCTCAAGTAAGCACAACGAAAATATGTGACACCAATCAAAATCACCAAAAGAACCCAAAATAACAGCTAACTTTACAACACTAAAGTTAGCAATCTACACAACAAAAAGTGATTATTAAAATGCACATGATTATTTTGACACGACACTAAATAATTTTGGTGGATTACTATAATCTGGATACCCCAAAGGTTGCGGAGGACCAGAATAACCAAGTACCTCCCAACTCACTGGATGAGAATAAAACCCCTTAAATACATCACGGCGTAACATAGCAAAAAAGGCAACATGTGATCCAACGCTGAACATATCATCCCAAAGACGAAAAATTTTGTGTTTTACACGACTAATAGGATTACTAACTTTTTGACGACGTGTTTCATAACTAATAAAAATTTCATCTATAATTTGCAATTGTTCATTACTGGAAAGGGACAAAAAATTACCTCCACTACGATTGTGGCAAAATTTGTCAAGCCTATCTAATCCTTCGAGATATTTTTTTTGTTTTTTAGCTGAATTTGTAATTTTACGATCAATAAATTCGACAACGTTTGCTTCAGTAGCTCCAGGTGTATCATCACTTGGCACAATATGCGCAGATAATACAGCAATAGTTGCATACTGATGACTTGAAAAAAAATGATTACCTTTTGTGCTAGAAGAAACCTTGGATTCGTTGAATTTAAATTTAACTGGCGATATGCTTTCACCAAATATTTCACGCCAAAAACGAACCGACCCTATCATGCCAGTGATAGTGAATGTACCAAGCAAAACCATAAAAAATTTACGACGTCGCATCCTAAATCCTTTACAACCATAATCCATTTATTATAGCTCAATGAAACACAAATACTATTAACTTTCCGCTTATTGAAAGCTTTTATATCTAAATTAAATATTTATTTTCAACCCTATTAAAACCCACTAATTATTTTTATTAATGCAGCAATCGACACATTGCATATCCAATTAAAGAATTATTGAAATTCAACCAACACATACATGAACTAAGCATGAAAAATCAAAAATTAATTTGTCAGAAAATATAGTTTAAATATTCATTACTTTTCTTCGGAAAGACGCTTCACTAAAACACAATCTTTAAAATAAAAAACTCAATCCAATTAAAAATAACCACTTTACCACTGTAAAATCCGCACAAATTAAAATTTCTTCGACCGATATTTTTTTCCACACAACTCTATTATTATTTATAAAAAATATTAATATGCCCGATTAGCATTAAAAATAAAAAATTATTTTACACCCCAATTCTAACAACTATACTCTGTCACATAATGGGAGAAAATTAAAATGACAAAGAAAATAAAAAAAGTCGATGCTTGTATTATAGGAAGTGGTGCGGGAGGCGGTGTTATTGCTAAAGAATTAGCCGAGCAAGGCTTATCCGTCGTGATACTTGAGGCAGGGCCTCGCTTCATACCTGAAAAGGATTTTCTTGATACTACAACCAGCGAATGGGAACGAGGCATTCGTGAAAAGTCATTCATCACAACATCAATGGGAGACTATATTAACGCAGGAAAATTTCCTACTCGTTTTAACCGTGCATTTGGTGTTGGGGGCACAACTTTACGCTATTTAGGTTATGCAATTCGTCATCTGCCTGAGGATTTTCGAGTATATTCAATTGATGGAGTCGCTGACGACTGGCCAATATCCTATGAGGACCTTGCTCCTTATTATAGGAAAGTTGAGTTAACATTAGGAGTATCAGGATTACATGGAAATCCCTGGACTCCAATGACAGAGCCCTACCCAAATCCACCATTTAAATTTAGCTACGCCAATAAAGTTTTGAAGCGAGGTTGTGACAAATTAGGCATTCAACTTTGGCCAGCTCCCCGGGCTCAACAATCACGATCCTCAATCGGCCGTCCCGCCTGCGTGGGCGCCGGCGTTTGTACGCAAGGGTGTATACGTAGAGCCAAATCAAGTGTAGATATATCTTATATACCACTTGCTGAAAAAACTGGCCGCGCTGAAATTCGGCCAAATAGTGTTGCCATTCAGGTGGAATGTGATAGTCATGGGCGGGCTAAGCGTGTTATCTATGCTGATCACGAAGGAAATCAGTTTTCTCAGGCTGCTAAAATCGTCGTTTTAGCAGCCGGAACCATTCATACTCCAAGACTACTTTTAGCATCAGCATCGACATTATTTCCCAATGGTTTATGCAATGGAAGCGGTCTAGTGGGTAAACGCTTAATGGATCATGCTGGAGTTGAAGTTAATGCATCTTTTAATGAGCGAATAGATTCTTATCGTGGGATTCCAGGCGGCGCCATTTCAATGGATTTTTCAAGAACCTCAAAAAACAATAGTTTTACCCGGGGCTGGATGCTACAACTTCATGGAGGAACTATGCCCAGCCCAATATCTATGGCTTTTGGCACACCCGGCTGGGGTAGTAATCATAAAAAAGCCGTGATTAATATGTTTGGCCGCCGTGCGGGAATTAGACCAAATTGCGAACAGCTTCCAGATGAACGAAATAAGGTTGAACTTGACTCTTCCGCAGTCGATCAATACGGAGTTCCATTGGCACGCATTACTTACGAGTCTTTTGAAAATGACTTAAAAGTTCAAGCAGCAGCAAAACAACAAATTATAGATATTTGTGAGGCTTCTGGAGCTACAGAAATTTTCCCTAATAACCCAGACCCAATGTTCAACTCTCATCCAGTTGGCACATGTCGCATGGGTAATAATTCTGCCGATTCCGTTATCAATAAATTTTGTCAATCACACGAGGTTCCAAATTTATTTATAACAGATGGCAGTTGTTTCGTAACTAATGGCACAAGCAATCCATCATTAACAATTCAAGCATTAGCTACTCGTACCGCTGAATACATTGCCAATGAAGTCAAACGTAAAAATATTTAACTTTAATTTTTACAATACAAACAATCCAACCTAATACTTCAGGCGAGACCTACACGTCGTTTCAATCTCACAATTCGCCCGTGAATATTCTTTTGATAAGCATAATTAAATGGAGAATAACAATAATTATAGGCTTTATATGCTCTAAAATAATCCAACCATCGCCGAACTATTCCTGCTCGACGCCAACTCTTCCAGTACATTTTTCTACATAAATATTTTCCACCAATGTCACTGATTTCTGCAGCGTTGTCGGGAAATAATTTCTTCAAAACATCCAATAAAAATACACCGTCTTCAATCCAAAGCTTCATTGGCGTAGAGTAACTCATGTTACTAGTATGACGCCTAAAACTAGCTTTTATATCTTTTATGTCAACTCGTCCGTATTTTTTTTGTAATGCAAATGTGGGCACAAGATCAACATACAGATTATGTTTTGAATGAAAACCACCGAGTTCTTTAAGATATTCTGTATTATATAATGAATTGGGTATAAATAGCGCAACTTCACCATGAAACCACCCTAATACAAAATCTAAAGCAGATAGACCACCAGCGTTATTCTCATGCTCTTCCAATATTTTATCATTTTGATCTATAACACGTATACCAGTATAAACCACCCCTACATCTTTCCCAGGCTCTAACGAAGAAAGACAAGTCTCAATAAAGTCAGGATCAACACTATCATCATCGTGAAATAACAAAAAGAACTTTCCTTTTGCTTTATCAAGGCAAAAATTAAAATTATTAACTGCGCCAATATTGGTTGATTGAGGAAAATATTGTAGCCTTGAGTCATCAAATGAATTTACAACATCACTTGTATTATCAGATGAACAGTTATCAGAGACAATCACTTCAATATTTGTATAAGTCTGCTGTAATGCTCTCTCAATAACCCTTTGCAAATTCCCTCCTGCGGCGCGGTTGTATGTCGGAATCCCAATTGTTACAAGCGGTGTTTCAATACTATCTGTCATTGTTATCTTCACTTTAATTTTTATTGCAATAATTATTTACACAAACTAAAATATCTTCCATAGTATTTAGTATGGAGATCAGTACCAGCAATCACCCTAAACCCCATATTTTATTGACTAAAACCACCAATACACATGACATAATCAATCGCTATCACGAAATAAATTCAGCAATCATCTAAATACAACAGGGATAGGAAATACTACTAACCACATAAATGATACCCTAGCATACAATATTCCAAACATAAGCAAATATCTAAGCACCGAAGAATTCTAAACCACTTATCAACTAAAAATCAAAAGTATTTTCGGACTTAATAATATAGCTATAGGAAGCTAATTTAATACCAATTTATCTGGCAACCTTTCACTCAAAATTGTCTATATTTCCTTAACAATAACCACATATGATGAATTTGAACCAACAGCACCTACAGCTAAATTAGCACCCAGCTGAATCAAACCAGCAGGATATGATTTTTTATACAGCTCCAATGAAGTAACATTTGGACTTTCTACCTCCAACGACTCACCAGTACGCACAAAACTGTCTAGCCAATTAGGTAAAGAAGTGGCACTTGCATCGTATGCAACATAAACTTCAACATTACGATCCACATTAAAGCTTAAAAAATCACTACGCGTATTTAAACGATCATCATAAGATGTTCTTATCCATACACCATCATTAAGTGTTACAGGTATATTATTGACAGCATCCGGCGCATCGATATAGTAGGGATTACCAATCTGCATAAGATCTTGCTTATATAATAGCGGTGTCTGGCAAACAGAGGATGTTAATCTAACGCAAATATTTTCAAGCACCAATGGCAATTCAATTCTATTTGGGACTCCGCCAACATTAATAGCGTGCTCCCACAAATGCCCCATAATTTTATACCCCAATCCATTTAAGTGAAAATTATCTACAAATAAACTTTCCCTATTCTCTTCAGCATTCAAGAAATATGTATTAAAATCTGGCCCCGTTGTATAAGCAGAAAAATCATTTCGTAAGATCGCATTATATTCCTGAATCAATTGGTTTTGATCCAACGCTTCCTGGCTATCAGATTTAAATGAAGGTGGTATTTGTGCAATAACGGGAGTAACACCTGCACCAATCAAATTATTTACAATAGATTGTATATTTCCTTTATATGTATTTTCACAAGCCGATCCAATGCAACCTAACCCACTAGGAACATTCTTGTTAGAATCATTGGTACCAATCATTAATTGTGCGATATTCGCGTCTGGATGACGCTCCAAAATTGAAGGCAATCGTAAATCAAGCAAATCTTTAGAAACGTCCCCCGGGACACCTTCATTATAAATTATCTGAGGTACTGGGCTAGAAGTAGATAGTAAACTTTGCAACACTGAAACATAGCCCTGCTCACCAATAACCTTACCATCGGTAGATTGACTATCCCCGTTAAATGTATCCGTCACTCCATTACTAATACTATCACCAACTACGATGCGCACATCCCCAGAAGTACCAACCATACTGTTAATATCAGTTGATAAAACATTTCCGTTTGAATCCAATAGTTTTGTAGTAAAAGTATGTTCCCCCTGTGACAAAAGTGAACAAGTTGACTCAAAGTATCCAATGCTTGACTCAATAACTGAACCACAAGAAGAGCCATCTACTTCAAACTCAACTGTACCTCCAAATGGTTTATTAAGAACAACTGCAGATACAGCTACATCTGAGCCAACCAAAGACGTGTAAGCCAACGGCCTATCAAAAACTATTGAAGGATTAAAATTATTGTAATCTATCACCACATTATCAAATTTAGCACCATCTTGGGTATATAAAGCAATAGAACCATTTACCAAAGAACTATCCCACGCGGAGAAACGCGCCTCTCCGTCAATGAATATCTGCATATAATCACCGGCTACTTCAATATCGATATGTATAAGAATATTTTCTCCTCGGTAACCACGTGCATCAGTTGCTAATGTATTAAAAACCCCATTAACTTTGCTTTCTAATCGCGCATAGCCATATTCACTGTTAAGAGAAATACGATAATAGTTATTCTCATCCTGATAACGAAACATTACACCAATATCATGCCCATCATCTGTAAGACTATAGACAGGACCAGCGATTGGCGTCATATCTACAGATACTCGATAATCTGTCAGATCAAACCCATTATTTAATAAACCATATGTTCCTATATGATAAGTAGCATCACTTAAAGCAGTACGCCTACTTTTACTACTAAGCAAAATACCTCGTTCATTCGTCTGAATATATTCACCATTAACAACAGCCCAAGCTGAAGGCTCTGTATTTAAATCATCTATAATCGTCCATTTATCTGTAGAACCTGTGTCAAAGTTATCACTTATCGGAAGATCAACTAATAATGTAGTGGTCATTTCAGATGTAGATTCAGCTGACATATTCTGAGAATCATCAACAGCAATCACAGAAAAGGAATATGTAGTATTTGCAGATAAGCCACTACTTGAATAGAAAGGATCTACAACTGAATCTACAAAAAGGCCATCTCGAAAAACATTATATTCAGCAACCTTTACATTATCAGAAGAAATATTCCATTTAAGATTTATACGGCTGGAACTAACTGCCTTTACTTGCAATTCGCTTGGTACGGTAGGAGCCTGTTTATCTAATACCAAAATAGAAAAACTCTTGGTATCGGACAAATTAGGTACGCCGTCATCAATTACCTTAACAGATAGATTGTTTAGACCAACATGTTGAGCACTCGGCAACCAATGAATAACACCAGTAGACTCATTTACAGTCATATTTTCCGGAAAGTCAATCAATGTGTACTTTAAATTATCACCGTTTACATCATTTGCAACAATTTGATAAATATATTCTGTACCAAGTTGAACTTCACTTATATATGAAGTGGCAATCACGGGCGCAATATTGGATTCTTCAACCAACAACTCAAATGATTGCTCCTTTGACATAGATGGCATACCGTCATCGGTCGCTTTTACTACAACAAAATAAGATCCTACTTGATTATCAGCTGGCAACCAACTAATTAAACCAGTTTGCTTATCAATACTCATTCCATCAGGCTTGGATACCAAAGAAAAAGATGTATTATTGACATCATCAACACTCACTTTGTACTCGTACTGCGATTCTTCCACAGCCTGAGTGTTTGCAACGGAAGTAAAAACAGGAGGTACATTAGATTCAGTTACAATAAGAGAAAATTCTTGCATACTATGAAATGAAGGAGTCCCATTATCAACTACCATAACTGTTACTTTATGTTCGCCAGATTGATCATTTGTAGGTGTCCAGCTAATTAGACCTGATTCTGAGTCAATACTCATTCCATTAGGCTTGAATACCAAAGAAAAAGTTGTGATATTGACATCATCAACACTCACTTTGTACTCATACTGCGATTCTTCCACAGCCTGAGTGATTGCAACGGAAGTGAAAACAGGAGGCAAATTAGATTCGGTTACAACAATAGAAAATTCTTGCACACTACTAAGTGAAGGAGTGCCATTATCAACCGCCACAACTATTACTTTATGTTCGCCAGATTGATCAATTGCAGGTGTCCAACTAATTTTTCCGGATTGCTCATCAATCACCATTCCAGAGGGCATATCATTTAAAGAAAAAGTCACTGCATGATCATCATCTACAATAACGTCATATAAATAATGCGACTCTTCCTTAGCACTTAATAATGGAGTAGATACAAAACTTGGAGCCACATTAGCAGGTTGAACTTCTACGATAAATTGCTGATACGCAGTTAGCGCCTCTAACGCATTATCGACTACAGCAATTCTCACGATATAAAGACCTTCCTGATCTGCCTTTGGTAGCCAGCTAATAGAACCAGATGAATTAATACTCATGCCTTCCGGTGCTGTGTCTAATAAATATGTCAACGTATCTTTATTGACGTCCACAGCCAAAACATTATAAGAATACTCCACATCAGCAACTGCTGAGGTAATTGGATTAGAGGTAATAATTGGCTTATCATTATTAATAACAGGAATTTCCATATCTACATCAATAACAAATTTTTGCTCAGAACTTAAAGAAGGAAACTTTTCGTTAGAAACATTCACAATTACTTCTTGACTGCCTACCGCATCCTCACCCGGTACCCAACTAATAATTCCAGCCTTAGAGTCAATAACCATACCTTCTGGAAAAACTTCCAACATATATGATAAATACTCATGACTAAAACCCGCAGCATCTACTTCAACATCATATGTATATACTTCACCTTCAGTAGCAACAACAATAGGAGTGGAATAAATATTTGGCGGGGTAGTAATAATTAATATTTCTTTTGATTCAGTAAATGTTTTGTAAGTAGCGGATACGATTACATTTCCTGAAAGGTCTTTTGTCTCCAATAAACCACTATCATTGATACTAGCGATTTCTGGATTATTGCTTTCCCAAACTACATCAGCATCAATATCTTGAATACTGCTGTCACTAAGCATTGCGATAATTTCCAACTGTGTGGAACTATTACTCGGCAATTTCGTGTCACTTGAAATAATACTAATTGCAGTCACTTTTAATCCATCATCTTCTGATGAGTTGCTACCACAGCCAGACAACCAGCTAATTGTCAGTAATAGTATAAGTTTAAGTTTAAAAATATTTTTTAACATAAATCTCTTGCATCAGTAATTATGGGAAATTCAATTTTACAAACCGTATCGCGATACGAGTATGATCTACTTCACTTGCTCACTACTTTTTGAAGAGTCATACCCGCTGAAGCGCAAATCATACTCCAATTTGCTTATATGATTATTAAATAACCACAAAATAGATCGCATTTACAAGGGGAATTATTTACGTATATTTATGATATTTAGAGAGTTTTTGGTGTTAGCATCCATTACAAAAGAACATTAATATTGGAATTGTTTCAAGTTAACTGTATATATCTACCGATATTTAACACAAAGCGTTATTTTTCTATATTTTTCAACAACTTATTCCTTATTCAATTCCAATCCATACATATAATCACCATATCTATTTCAACATCTAATTTATTTATAATTCATCCATATTTGGCTTTATTTTTTCGATATCAAGCTCAAACTTCAGCGGCACTACAGACAACTTATTCAGTAAATAGACCAGGTAGGGTCATTAAAAGCCAAACAATAATTAAAAAACAAATTTATCTGCATATTTTAGTGAATTCTCTGGATTAAATTTAAAATGAAACGCTTTCTAGTCTTTGTATATTGGCAAATAAAAGCAATATTTAAATATCGCATAAGAATATTAACCAAAACGAATGACGAAATTATTGTTAACAATAAAAGTAACCCTTATTTTTTATTTCAAAGTCACTAGCAAAAACCATATACTAAACTAAGACTAATTTTAGATGAGGGGTTTCTTTGCTTACTAAATATTTGATCACCATATTAATATGGCTTGTCTTGAGTTCTTGTGGAAAAGGTGAACTAAACCATACAATACCTAAGTTAAACATTCATATCAATGAAGACTTAGAAAATATAAGCACAATCAAATATAATGATTTAGATAGCATCATAGATAAAGATGTCATTGTGGCGAGTTACCGTTTAACCAATCTAACGGATAAACCTTTCCATATACACCTAGAAGACACCGCTCTTCATTCCGTTGTTCAAGAATTTGACGAAATATTACGGGAAAATAAAGTCCAAATACAGTCCTCTGAATCCTGGAGAAGGTCAGATATTTCATCAATAAAATCTGAATGCCCTCAAAGGGATGATAAATGGCAACCCATAAACACTCTTTGGAATCGAATAGGTTTTGAGTGGATAAAAAAAGAACCTGAAATCAAGGTACATGAAACCATTTACGTGAATAGCGACATTCCAACTCCTCCCAAATCATCAGAATGGCAAGACTTTAGCACAGAAGATCAAGAGCACGCTCTATACTTAAGTCAATTGAATGGCCAGACATTAAGTTATAACTTTGATTATGTTATTAATATTGACTCAATTGATCAAAATACCAAATTAAATCAACCCAGTCTGATAAAAAACTGGCAATTATCATCTATTAAAAACACTACTAAATGCCCAGATGTTACTAGCATTCAACGTAAAATAGATTACAAATATTTATCTGTTGAAGGATATCCCCGTACTAATCTGGAATTAAAAACACATACTGAAAGCTTTTCTACTAATAAATTTAAACTTATTAATAAAAACAATGAAGAAATAGTTGCTAAAAATGGCTGGTTTAGAATTCCTGCCAACCAAACAATATCCGTCATGAAATATGCACATATTCCCTATTTAAAATTACATAACGATACTATTGCATCCAACATTTCTCAAATTAAAGACTATAATATCCACCAGCGAGATAATCGAATTGTATGGAACATTTCCCAAGGATTATCAATAAATACAATATTTGAATCAGAAGAATCACTAAATAATTTCAACAACATTAGTCAACAAACATTTCGAGGAAAACAATTTAAAATAATTAACAATATCAATTCTCAAATAGCACAACCATCAATAATATCATCACAAACTGAAGCTGATGGATCACTTGAAATTTCAATTGAATCAGAAATTGAAAATACAATAATATACTATACGATTGACGGCAACAACCCTACACAATCATCTTCACTGTACTCCAACCCATTTACAATTAACCAAGATACTGTAGTAAAAGCTATTGCAGTCAAAGATACTTACATCAGCGATATTTCGATCGAATATTTTGAACTAAATAAAAAACTCTTAGCCTTTAGTTTTGAAGACGACGCCCAAGAGTGGACAATTGTTGACGACTCCACTGGCGAATCTAGCTGGAATGTAATTGATGGAGAGCTTGTTCAAAGCAATGAACGAGGCATCGTGTCTCAAGGATTACCTATAGATGCATCAAGCTCTTTTGATGAATCATATCATTTGGGATCATACGCTTATCTAAGCTCTGGATTCAACTTAATCGACTATCACATGTCTCTTGACATAACTCCAATGTCCAATCCCACTTGGCACCTTACAGATAATGGGCATGATATAGGAGTTATGTTTCGCTACATAGACACAGATAATTATTACAGATTATCACTCAACTCAGCGTATGGCTTTTCACGCTTAGAAAAAAAAGTGAATGGTATTTTTACAACTTTAGCAACAGATGCTCGCGGATATGAAAATGAAGACCAGGTTATTAAAATATCTATAGAAATATCACATGATTTAATGCATATTTATGTAAATGATGATGCACGATTTTCAGCACGCGATTCTGAACTAAGTAGTGGAACCATCGCTTTATATACGCAAGATGCAGCCAAATTTGACAACATCACAATTAATGAAACCAGAAATTTCCCAAGCATTATAATCAATTCTCCGTTAGGATATTCCGTCAATACAAATAACCAATTTACCGTTTCAGCAATAACAAAGAATCTTCCCGAATTTGGAAACATTGAATTTAATATCGACAATATCCCATGTCTACCAATTAATCGTATCACTACTGGATATTATTCTGCCACTTGCCCAAGTGTTGACACTGGAAATCATACTGTAATAGCTAATGTAAGAGACGCTAAATCCAATATAGTCGCCACTGACTCCAATGAACTAGTTGGTTCTTCAGGAAATATTTTTATTGCGATTGGAGACAGCATTACAAATGGTATCGGAGATAAATACAAATCCGATAATCAATCATTTGACGGTAAAGTTATTTCTTCGCAAGGTTTTACATCTATACTACATGATATTTTGAACAACTCTAGACTTGAGCCCAACCTAGTCATCAATGAAGGCATACCCAGAGAAAAAACTTCTGACGTTTTACATAAGCGAATTAACTCAATATTTGAGCGCCACAACAATGCAAATTACGCATTAATCATGCTTGGAACCAATGACTCTGGAGGCTCAGAACCTACACCATCTGGTATTGGTTGCATTAACATAGAGTGCGAAAATACATACAAGGGCAACATGCAAGCTATTATTAACTTAATAACTCCAAATATAACACCAATAATTGCATTACCCCCACCCGTTTTTTATGCCGATAGTTCAATAAACACTCATCGAAACAATATCATTCGGGACTATATACAAGTTATACAATCAGAGCTTACAGACATGCAAATTGGTCCAGACTTTTACAACTACTTCTTAAATATTGAAGAAGATAGACGAAGCTTATTTATCGATAGTCTACATCCAAATGCAATGGGACAAGTGATAATGGCACATCTTTGGGGGCACAACCTTAATGGAAATTCTAACTTGCCTTCCAGAAGCGAATTACCATTGGTTCTTGAAAATATTTGCGTAAAATTATCCTCAAACTGCTTAACTCCACTAACATATAAGCAAAATTTCCTAGAAGCAGATGGTACCCCATATTATATAGATGAAACATATTCGTTAACTGCAATTCCAAAAGTTCTTTCAAATGGAATTTGGTTAAGTACTGCCAATGATGATCAAAATAATGATAGAAATGACTATTTAACCTTTACTGTTGATCGAGATGTAAATGTTTATATAGCTTACGACCCACTATCAAGCAGCATCCCTGATTGGTTAGTAGAATTTACAGATATTAATCAAAGTATTGGTGTCTCAGACCCTAACTCTCCAACATTAAAGCTATATCACAAATCATTTATCGTTGGAGTAGATACACTAATGGATGGAAGTATAACATTAGGTGGAAATCAGGCAGCAGGTTCCATTGATTCAAACCGAAATTATATAGTTATTGTAAAAGACAAAAAAAGTTAAACATTCAAACATTAAATTTTATTTTGCTAAATTTTCCTTCCACCAATCAATAGTCTCTTCCAGCCCACTATTTAAATTAAATTTAGGTTTCCAATTTAGCTCTGTAGATAAACGTTGTATATCACCTACAACAAACGGTGTTTCATTCTTAGGTACAGGCCTTGCCCCAAATTTTACCAAGTCTTTTTTTCCTAATTTCTCAGCGATTTTATTTACAACTTGCTTTAAAGTAACAGGATTACCGGAAGCAATATTTACTGCACCAGTCAAATCGCTATTTAACAAAGTTACAAATGCGTCTGCAACATCCTCTGAAAATAAAAAATCTCGTATTTGATTGCCATGAGTACAAAGTGCTAGCTCTTCGGACAACAAAGAATTTATAACTGAAGAAACTAGTCTATTCGGGTGTTCATGTTTTCCATAAACAAAGAAGATACGCCCCCAGGCACAGCTTAAATCAACCTCGCTCGCATATGCATTGCTATATTCAAATACCGACGCCTTTGAACGACCATAAAATGTATTTGGACACAATGGTGTTAAAGCTTCCGAACAATAGCCATAGTTCCAATCATACTCTGTACAAGACCCTGCAGTAACAGCTCTAACACCTCCCTGTTCTTTAAAACATCTTAATAGCTCAAGACTAGCTTGTGCCCAACGAAAATTCTGATCTGCGCCAGACGTAACCCATTGCCCTGGGACTAAATACCATGCAAAGTGTAGTAAATGAGTAGGTTTTACTTCTTCAAGTAATCCAGGAATTTTATCAACATCAAGTAAATTTACTTGATGCCAATTAACATTAGCATTTAAATTATTTGGTTCTTTTGAAGTTATTGCATGAACCTCATAACCAAGATTCAATAATAAAGGTATTGAATGTTGCCCAATAAATCCGGTTCCGCCTGTCACTAGCACACGCTTCATACTTTCCCTCAAAGAATTAATAACATTCGACATACATCCGATTAAGCGTCAAAATCTGGCCAATTGCGGTCTTTATCTGAAATACTAACTGGGGCAATAGGCCATTCGATTCCAAAAGCTGGGTCATCAAAACGTACGCCACATTCAGATTCAGGGTGGTAGAATTCGGTTACCTGATAAAATACCTCACTATTATCCTCCAATGTAAGAAATCCATTGGCAAAGCCTCCCGGCACAAATAACATCTTCCTATTTTCAGCAGATAGCTCGACACCATAACTCTTCTTATATGTGGCAGACCCAGGACGTAAATCAATAACACACTCATAAATCGCACCATTGATACAACGCATTAGCTTAGCTTCATAATGAGGTTGCTCTTGATAATGCATCCCTCGCAAAGTCCCTTTCTTTTTACTAAAAGACATATTTGCCTGCACAAACGGAAGCTTCATTCCATTCTCTGAAAATTCGCGTTGACACCAACCTCTAGCATAAAAACCCCGATCATCTTCAAGGCGATCCAACTCAATAACATAAACATCTTGCAAAGGAGTTTTACAGAATTTCAAATTTCACCATCACTTCTATTAATATAAAATAAATCTTTACCATTTTTTCCAAGGAGCATTACCGGAATCCCACAACTCTTCAAGCAAATTTTTATCTCGTAAAGTATCCATTGGCTGCCAAAAACCCTGATGTCTATAAGCGGCCAAATTATTGTCATTAGCCAATTTTTCCAAAGGCTCTTGTTCCCATACTGTAGAATCACCACTAATATAATCAAACACACCAGGTTCAAGCACAAAAAAACCACCATTGATCCAAGCTCCATCACCTTTAGGTTTTTCCCTAAAGTGTTCGATTCTAGTTTGCGACTCTCCCAATGAAAAAGCACCAAACCGACCTGGTTGTTGTGCAGCCATTAAAGTCGCCATTGTGCCTTCTTTTTTATGAAATTTAACGATATCATCAATATTAACATCGCATACGCCATCACCATACGTCAGACAGAATGTCTCATCACCAATATAATTAGCAACCCGCTTTAAACGTCCACCTGTCATAGAGTGATCACCTGTATCAACAAGTGTAATTGTCCACGGCTCTGCTTCATTTTGCAAAATTTCCATTTTATTTTTTTTCAAATCAAGAGAAATATCAGCTACATGCAGCATATAGTTTGCAAAATACTCTTTAATTACATAACCCTTGTAACCACAACAAATTATAAAATCGTTAATACCATGAGTAGAATACATCTTCATTATGTGCCACAAAATAGGCTTACCCCCTATTTCTACCATAGGTTTGGGGCGTACTGCTGTTTCCTCTGATATCCTAGTTCCAAGCCCGCCAGCAAGAATGACCGCTTTCATTTGTACCTCCTGAGATAAATTTTTCGGTATACTTTATAAAATTGCTATCTTAACTAATCACTGCCCCAATATATTTTTTACTGCAGACTCACCACTTTTAAATGACTCATCAGTCCAATGATATCCCCATCTGCCATAACGACCTGCACAATGAACATTTATATCATCCAAATACCCGTGAACAATATTCAATGCGTCTTTACGATCTAAATCAAAAATTACATTAGCATACTCTATCAATCGAGAATCCTTAAATAGTATTTCATCATCTTCTCGCAATAACCCACAACGTTGTAAATCTTTAATTACAGGTTCAATGCACTCATCCGGTGTTCGATCTACAGGCTTATATTTTTTTGAGAAATAAATTTCCGCCTGAATACTTCCGCAACCATCGGGCGTACAATGTGGTGAAAACATATGAGGAAAACTTAAACGTGTAAATATATAATCGCGGTCATAAAAATACGTCCAATGTGCTGGTGAAATATCTTCTCGGGCAACACCAATATTAACAGTTATACATGTTGTACATGCTAACTGACTCGCTGCAGCTAGAACATCATCTGGTACACCAACAATCATAGGGATTAATTCAGGCAATGGAATGGAGGAAACCAAATGTTCATATTTAACTTCACTACCGTTTTCAAATTTCAAGGTCTTTTCATTTGGATTTAACTTAACCAGGCGATGCGAAAGCTTCACATCCAAACCCGCTAATAACTTATGTAAAAAGCCAGCAAAACCTCCTTTTGTCGGGTAACGAAACTCACTAATATAATGAACATCATCTGTTTCAGAAGTAAGTGCACCTTTTATAATTTCGTCAATTTCAGGCCTATACAATCGCGGACCTAACCAGTCAGTACTCATTTTATCTGCCGTTGCAGTATGATAACGAAGTCCATATTCCATTGGAAAAGTTTGAGCAAATGTTTTCCCATAACTAGCAATCAACCAATCAGCATAATTATTTATTTCGCCTGGCTCTGTATATTGAGCATTAGTAAAGTCACTAAGAATCTTGGTAACTAAATCAACAGGTAAACCATGTAAATTACATTGTGCAGGATGCTTTATCCACTGTCCTTGCCAACGGTTATTTACATACGCCGAAAACTGTTCCAACCCACCATCGATACTATCTGCAAAAATCGCTTGTATTCTCTTATCTTTAGTAAAAGAAATATGAGGACCTTCATCGAACACAAATCCTTCTGGAGAGGTCCAGGATGCCGTATGACCACCAGGATGATTATTTTTTTCATACAAAACCGTTTTAACATTTTCGTGTGAAGCACAATATGCTGCACCTAATCCAGCCATACCAGTTCCAAGAATCGTAATCGTTGTCATTAAAAATCGCTCTTATAAAAAACTAATTTATATCGCGCCAAAAAAGGAGCAAAAAACTTTTGGCAACCTATTATTGATCTATGCCTGCAAAAAAATATCAATCACACGCCATAGCACAAATTTATTACTTCGTACTTCCTATTGCCTGATATCGTGCAATCTCTTGTAATGTCACTTTTCGCATATCACTATCACCTTGGTATTGTTTATACCATTCCACAATCCATTCCAATGTTGTTGAAAGCGATAATTTCGGTTCCCATCTCAATAGATCATGCGCCTTAGAACAATCTAATTTTAAATATGTTGCTTCATGAGGATGTATTTTTTTATCAAGCTGCCACTCTGCACCCTCACCCCACAATTTAGAAATATGATTAATAATCCACTGAACTTCTTTTGCATCTGATTGATTTGGTCCAAAATTCCAACCCTGGGAATATTTCTCTTTATCCTTTGTAAGGTTTTCAGCAAGTGTTAGATAACCATTAAGTGGCTCTAGCACATGCTGCCAAGGCCTAATAGAAGACGGGCTACGAATAATGACAGGTTTGTTTTCCAAAATCGCTTGCATAAAATCGGGAATAAGCCGATCAGCTGCCCAATCCCCACCTCCGATTACATTACCTGCACGTGCCGAAGCAATCGCAGCAGGATGCCCATGATCACCAAAATAGGATTGTCTATAGGCACTAATAACTAATTCACTACAACCCTTGCTATTAGAGTATGGGTCATATCCGCCCATGGGTTCATTTTCTCGATAAGCCCAAACCCACTCTTTATTCTCATAGCACTTATCGGTAGTAATCATTACTGCAGCTTGCAAAGAGGTAGACTGCCGACATGCCTCAAGCACATGAACAGTACCCATGACATTTGTTTCATAGGTCTCAATAGGATTATCATAAGAATATAATACAAGGGGTTGTGCAGCCATGTGGATTAAGATATCTGGAGCACTTTGATTAAATGCTTCTTCTACAGCAGCTTTATCACGAATATCGCCAATAATTGAATTCATACCCTCAGCAACATTTGCAATTTCAAATAAACTAGGATTAGTCGGCGGATCTAATGACAAACCAGTCACATTAGCACCTAGGTGCTGTAGCCATAACGATAACCAACTACCTTTAAATCCTGTGTGCCCAGTAACTAAGACATTTTTACCCGACCAAAATCCGGAATTCACGTAGCTCTCCTGAGTAAAATTACAAATTTGAAGTTCCTAGTACTCTGACAACACAATGGCTATACTAGATTTTATTTAGCAGCTGTAAACTGCGTCTCCCAATCAAGTTTTGGTCGGATTATTCCAACAAAATCGCCAGCCCAATCACCCCGTGCTGAATCAGTAACAATATCCATACTATCGATAACTTGAAATGCGACTGCTTCACGTTCTGCATATTGCAAAATACGAGATGGCTCTAAAGCCCACAATGCAACAGTTACTATACACATTCCTTCAGTGAGAAAATTAGCGGGTATCCAAGCAGTACTGGTGTAACGACCTTTTGGACGTGGTTTTTTTCGCCACTCAGGATCAACATCAACAGCAACAAATAATTCAACACCCTCATCATTAACAATTAATATATGAGGCTGCAAAACACTACCAGACTTAGTTACATCAAACTCAACTTCAACACCAACTGGTTCATTGATTCTATAAACTTCGGAAACATTCCCTTGTTCTTTACGTACGCGTGCAGCCACAAGGGTTGCAATATCTCCAGAGGGAGCCTTGGAAGGATCCTCCCATCTGCGCTCAGCTGCTGTTCCCAAGCCTGTACTCATATATGACGCAACAACTTTATGAGCCTCTCCATCACCTATCAACTTACCACCATCTAACATAATAACT
>Ga0316207_10002257_pt1 | contig 20388 bp, 15 predicted proteins | sample 6weekpyrite_MG_FD_204943 | JGI IMG/M metagenome (GOLD analysis project Ga0316207, IMG submission 204943) | Microbial mat bacterial communities from mineral coupon in-situ incubated in ocean water Damariscotta River, Maine, United States -... | ecosystem: Environmental > Aquatic > Marine >...
TTACAACAGCTGAAAATCCCCTTATATTCCCCCTCGTGGTTAAGCCTGCTTAGCTCAGTTGGTAGAGCAACTGATTTGTAATCAGTAGGTCGCGAGTTCAAATCTTGCAGCAGGCACCACTCTACTCAAGACTTTTAAGAGATTCTCTTAGAGGTCTTTTTCTTTTAGGGCTACCCATGCGCTACCTCAGACATCAAACCTAACCAGCCCCCCCCCTATTCATATATTTGGGGTGCATTAACCGTATAAGTAGGTAGGTTGATATAACCACTTGTAAAAACAAAAATGCTAAGCAATAAGAGGTAAAGTAGGAAATTCCACTTGCCTTCCCTTTATTACTAGGTACTAATGAAGCAGAAGGAATTTAAGAAAGTCGAGTAAGTGCAGGTTATTATTTTATTGCTAACAACTATTTTTATTGCTACTCCGCTAGGTAGCCAGGCAAAAAAAATGTCCGTGGAAGAGATTTTTCATATGTCCCTTAAAGAAACGGAAAGGGAGATAGAAGAAGAGAGAAGAAAGAAAAACATTGAACGTAATAAAAGACTCAGACGCTATATAGAAGAAGCAGAACAAGGAAACATAAGTGCGCAACGTGACTTAGGAAACTTATATGCTAATGGGCAGGATCTGCCACAGAATTACAAAGAAGCCGTAAAGTGGTATCGTAAGGCAGCAGAAAAGGGGCATCCAGGAGCACAGAACGAGCTAGGAGCCATGTATTTAAAAGGAAAAGGAGTACCACAAGATCATAAAAAGGCCTACGCATGGGCTAATATTGCAAGCTCTCAAGGCTATAAACCAGCAAAATCAAACCGTGAAGCTGCGCTTAAGAAAATGAAACCTAAGGCAGTAGAAGCCGCGCAAAAACTCTCAGAAGAATATTATAGAAAATATGTTGGGCACGGCGCCAATGAAAAAACTTTAGGCTATAAAATAAAAGACGGAGTATTCAGCACCTCTGAAGGAATCATACCTAATGGTTGCTTTGGGCAGCTTATGGCAGAGCTAAATGGTGATGACACTATAGCTTCAATATATATCAGCAAGTCCAGCATAAGAGGCTGTATTAAAGCAAACTATCCTTACCCCGGCGGAAAAGAAGATTATATATCATACAAAATCGTTAAAGAGCTTGGTAATAACAAGTTTAATTTAAATATATGCCAAAAGGTTGATGGCAGCATGGAGCAATCTTGCAGCAAAGTTATTATTCAATTTAAAAACAGAGAATACAGTATGCCTGACGGTACAAAGCAAGTCTTAACAATAGATAAACTCGGAGAATGGTAAGACATCACATCCCTTTTGAGAATGATATGAACTACAAGCAACTACAACTCGGCAAATATTTGATTTTAGACTTAGATTGAGTCTAGTATCTTTGAAACTCTCTCTTTCTCACTACTATCATCAGTCCTAAATCTGTATAGGGGAAGATTATACTTCCCAAATATCTCATCTTTCATTTTATCTCTTTCTGCCTGTCTGCCAGAATTTTTATGATAAGAGGCACCATCAACTTCAATTGCAAACTTAGGTCTTTTTCCAAGAGACTCATAAACTAGAAAATCCACATGACTTTGTGTTTTCTTTACAAAGCGCTCCTCCTCAGCGTTGAGAAGGCTCGAGTCTCTGACAATCATTTTCAGCGGTACATGCAAAGCAATATCTAAGCCTTTAACCCCCTTTTCTTTAAATACGTTTGCTAACAAGTCATACATCAAGTTTTCACTATCAAACTTGGAAACTTTTTGTTTCCCTTTAAAAAATTCTCTTCTCTTTTTGGCATAGCTTTTAAAAAGATAATCAAAAACAGAGCTTATCTTACTCTTTACAACTGAGAAATTGTTGTACTCGATATAGTTAACAAGGTCACCTATATTTCTGTCTTCTAGAGAGTCTCCTTCGTTAACAATTAAGATTAACTGCTTTACAGCTCTTGAAACAGCAACATTTAATCGATTAGCATCATCAGTAAATCCGGAAATTTCGTTGTCAACAGTAGATAGGATAACGATGTCATTCTCTTGCCCCTGAAACTTGTCTACGGTATCGGCCTTAACATTAAAGCCTTCAAATGAGTCTTGTAAAACATTCGTTTGATTCCTGTATGGAGTGATTATTCCTAAAGAACCATCATCAAGACTTAGCTTCTGTTCTGGGATAATTTCATTCTTGATTACATCTATTTGTCTCTTGTTAACTCTATTTCTAGCATGATTTCCCTCAACAGTTTTATAAACCAGCAAGGGCTCCCTATTCCCATTTTCTTCAGTCAAAACAACCAGTTTTCCGTCATAAAACTTCTTATTACAAAACTCAATAATTTTAGGGTGGCATCTATAGTGTTCACGAAGCAGCGTTCTTGGAACATCAGGAAAGATTTCTATAAGGGAAGATAATAAACTATGATTTTTATATCGATAACTCTCTGCTAAATCATAATCCTCAAATATAGAATCTGTTAAAACAGCTTTCTTTGAGTCAACTACATGTGGCAATTGCTTCAGATCCCCTACGACAACAATATTTTTGGCACAGGAAAGAGCCAGAGCACCAGTACAAAGATCGACTTGTGATGATTCATCTACAATCACATAGTCATATGTTACATCTCTAGAGAGACTGCTTCGTAATGAGTAAGTTGTACTTAGTATCACTGGATAGTCTTTGATGAAGCTTTCCGAGTCTGTTCTTAAGTCTTCAATCTTATACTCCTTAGATCTCCCCTTTTTGTATTTTTCAGCGAGGCTAGATTTAAAAAACTTTAAAGACATTTCAGAATAAATTTTCATCTTTTCTGAAAAATTACATCTTTCCAACTCTTTTGAGATCGAATCGATCTGTTTTCCTAACTCATTTTTCTTTAACTCATAAAAACGTTTTTGAAACTCTGAAACCAAAAACTCAACACTGTATTCTTTGGAGAGCTTATTTATAAATGAATGACGAAATGCTGTTTTATTCAGGAAACTAAAGGTAAAATAAATTAATGACCATAACCAGTTCGGCTTCATAAAGTTTTCACTCTCCAACCATAACTCCAAAGCCTGGTCAGAGCTTGTTACTTTGCCAAGAAAATCCACGTTATCTTGAGAACTTATTTTTTCATAACCAATTAAAAAATGTCTTTCCTCCAGTATTATGGTGGAACGCTCTTGTTTGAGCTCAGACAGTTTAATTTGCTTTTCAAGTTTATCTTCAAGCTCAGTATATTTAGAAGAAATGGTCTCATTTAGTTTTTCAATTTCTTCATGATTTAACCCCCACTCTTTTAGGTCTGGAGTGTCTGATTGAAATTTAATAAACTCTTTTTTGTTCTCTTCATTTCCTAAATATGCAGAAATGAAGCAAAGATCCTTTTTTTCAAGCTTCTCAAGTACGTTTTTAGTGGCAGAATTATTACTAGAAACAACTGCAACACTTTGGCCATCAGAGACAATATTTGCAATTAAATTTAAGATTGTCTGAGTCTTCCCTGTGCCAGGCGGACCTTCTATTATGCTTACTCTGCTCTTCAGAGCTCTATCAACAGCCATTTTTTGACTGGAGTTAAATCCGAAAGGATAAATCCCCTGTTTTAAGTGCGTTTCAGATTTAATGTTTGGATCACTTTCTTTCAAAAAGTGACCCAGCAGGCTATTGTGATCAATGAATCCTAACTTAGAAAAATTATGAGAAAGTATATTTATTTCTTTCCCATCACCAACTTTTGCCTTTAATCCAACCTTACCAGCTATTTCGCTTAAATAATCAAAAACCTCTCGAGATTTTTCTTGTTTTAGAGCAGATTCGGTTATTTCTACGTTTCTTGCGTTATAGCTGAAAGCCTTGCCGTTATTAAAAACAATCCTATACTTGTTACCAATTTTCTCAAATCGACTAACGCTATTAGTTTTATCTTCACCTTTTAAAAAAATTTTGTATTCTGTGATATCTCTCATTTTTCAATATTAGCCTCAAGCCCTCCACGAAGGTATGTCTTATTTCCCAAGTCATCTGTATAAACAAGATAAAGGTGTTCTGCCGCGAAATCATCTGTTTCTGACCACCCTTTTTGTTGCGCAACATTAAATGATTTTATTTCAATTTGAGCCATTTGAGTCCTCCCAACCTAGATCCCTACAATGCTATAAAATGCCAAAACACTTTTAATTTTTTCTTTTTCAGAAACCACAACGTTCACTCCCCAGTGCTTATACGCAATAAACGGAATAACTGTCTTTTTGTAAGTAAATACCCACGCACCTGTTTCAGCGACTCTTCTCTCAGCCCCCGCAGCAAGCAAAATTTCACTCATTTTGTGGGCATCCTCACCTTGCGGGAAGTATCTTTCCAATGCCCCCTGAAACTCTTCCTTAGTTTTATAGTCCTCAAACTTAAAAGGTATTTCATCCCTTTGATTATGACCTTCATTCATTGCAAACGCCCAGCCGCCCCCGCCTGTTAGCATTGCAATTATCAAAAACAAAGCCAGTAGTAACATTTTCATCTATTAAAACTCTCTATCTTTTTCTAATATTATTGGAGAAGCACCTTCTGCATCCTATGGTTTGAGGAATTAATGCGGCGGTGTTATCCGTTAGCGGCTTTTCAGTCAAGAGGACAAAGGCTCCGAATGAAAGATAATCTTCCGTATTACACTCAGAGCATTCAATTTTGACGCAGGGCAATCTCATTTTAAATTACTAACAGCCTTCTTAATTAGAATATAATACTTAAACTACTTGATAAGTTTCAATATCCCCAGTATTTTCTCATATAATGCCCGATTGGATCATAAATTAATGGTTAAGCAAAAAACAAACATGCCGAAGAAACAGGATGGTTAACACATGAACATTGCGCAGATTGAAAAGAACTTAACAGACCTAGTAAAAGGTATCGCTAAAGATAACTTTATCTATAACCTTTTGTTGGCTTACGGCGTACCAAAGGCAACGGTTAGTCTATTGAAAAAAGGTAAGCGCAATCTTTCAAAGCGTGACGACCAGATCATATTAAAGAAAAAAATGTTTTTTCAAGAGGTTGATGGGGAAGATCTTCACGCCACTATTGATACACTTAAGAACGATGAGGCCACCCACCGTCACGACCCTCGCTTTATCATTGTTACAAATTATAAAACATTCTTAGCTGTTGACACCAAAACAGACGATACGCTAGATATCAAAATTACAGATATCGTCAAACACCCATTCTTCTTTGGACCATGGGCAAAAATTGAGAAAAGCAGCCATGTAAATGAAAAAGAAGCTGATGTTAAAGCCTCTATCAAAATGGCTAAAATTTATGATGAGCTTTTAAAGGATAATCGTTTTGAAACAGAAGAAGATTTACATGGTTTAAATATTTTCTTATCACGCCTACTGTTTTGCTTTTTTGCCGAGGATACGGGCATCTTTGATGAGAATTCATTTACCAATGCCATTAGCTCGCATACTCAAGATGATGGTAGCGATTTACAAGAATATCTAAACAAACTATTTGAGCTACTCAACACACCAGAAAATCAGTGGGATAAATATCCAGAATATTTGCATGTATTTAAATACGTAAATGGCGGACTATTTGGCGATAGCTATAATGCACCTATATTTTCCCGCAAATCACGTCAGATGATTATTGAATGTGGAGAGCTGGACTGGCAGAATATTAACCCTGATATCTTCGGTTCGATGTTCCAAGCTGTGGTGCATGTGGACCAACGCAGTAATATGGGCATGCACTATACGTCTGTGCCTAATATTATGAAGGTGATTGAACCACTATTTTTAAATGAACTACGAGAAGAATTTGAAAAACACCATGATAATCAAGGAAAACTAGAAAAACTGCTGCTTAGGTTAGAAAATCTAAGGATTTTTGACCCAGCCTGTGGATCTGGCAACTTTTTGATTATTGCTTACAAAGAAATTCGTACGCTTGAAATGCAGATTTTTGAACGTATTCAAGAAATCACTAAAACGCCGTCATTGCCATTTTCACGAATTTCCCTTTCACAGTTTTATGGGATTGAGTTAGATGATTTTGCCCATGAGGTTGCTATTCTTTCCTTATGGCTAGCTGAACACCAAATGAACGTAGCATTTAAAGCTATTTTTGGCGGCTGCAACCCAACGCTGCCCCTTAAAGAAGGTGGAAAAATTGTGTGTGCTAATGCCACCCGCATACCTTGGGAAGATGTTTGCCCGAAGGATAAAAATGCTGAGATTTATATTTTGGGGAATCCACCCTATCAAGGAGCTAGAAAACAGGACAACGCACAAAAAGAAGATTTGTCCTACGTGTTTTCAAAAACAAAAAATTATAAAAACCTTGATTATATAGCTTGTTGGTTTTCTCTAGGTGCGCGATATATACAAAATTGCAACGCAAAATACGCTTTTGTTTCTACTAATTCTATTTGCCAAGGAGAACAAGTTGCTCTTCTTTGGCCAGCAATTTTTAAACATGGTATTGAACTATTTTTTGCTTATCAGTCTTTCAAATGGAGCAATAATGCAAAAATGAATGCAGCTGTTATCTGTATAATATTGGGGTTACGAAATGAGGATAGCAAACCTAAAAATCTATATGGCTCAAATATAGAAAAATCCGTAAAAAATATTAGCCCTTATCTGATTGAAGGTAGTAATTGTGTGGTTGAAAGAAACAGTAAGCCACTTTCAGTATTACCCAATATGCCAAAAGGGAATATGCCATATGATGGCGGAAACTTAATTCTTACTCCAGATGATAAAAAACAGCTAATTACAAAACACCCAGAAGCTCAGAAATATTTAAAGAAAATCGTTGGTGCTAAAGAGTTTATCAATGACATTGAGCGTTGGTGCTTATGGATTGAAGATGAACATCTTGAGCAGGCTTTAAATATTCCAGAAATTAAAGAACGAATAGATAACACAAAAAACATGCGATTGGGTAGTTCTGATAAGAGTGCTCATAAGTTAGCAGAACACCCGCACCAATTTCGTGAAACTAATATTACCACAACGAACTCTATAGTGGTTCCTTCGGCAACTTCAGAACGAAGATCTTATATTCCCATGGGGTTTATTAACTCCGAAACGATTGTAAGCAATCTTGCATTTGTTATTTATGATGCAAATGAATACCTTCTAGGTATTTTATCTTCTCGTATTCACATGACTTGGGTTAGAGCTGTCGCAGGAAGACTTAAAACTGATTATCGTTATTCTTCAGCTCTTTGCTATAATACATTCCCTGTGCCCAACCTCACAGATAAGCAAAAACAAACCATCGCTACACATGTTTATAATGTGTTGGAAGAGCGCGAAAAACACTCTGACAAAACAATGGCCCAACTGTATGACCCAGATAAAATGCCTGATGGCTTGCGCCAAGCACATCATGACCTAGATATCGCCGTAGAACGTTGCTACCGCTCTAAACCATTCACCAGCGACGAAGAACGCCTAGAATACCTCTTCAAACTCTACGAAGAAATGACAAACAAAGAAAAAACAGGAGACTTATTATAATGTTTTGGAAAAAGAAAAATCAAATTACGGTTGAAGAAAAGTTAATTAATGTTCACCAAATTGATGGTGAAGATTATATTTGCTTAACAGATATGGTGCGAGGTGAAGAAGGCTCTGATCATATTAAGAACTGGATGCGCAATAGAAATACCGTTGAGTTTCTTGGTTTATGGGAAACTATGAACAACCAAAACTTTAAAGGTGTCGAATTCGACACCTTTAGAAAAGATGCGGGTTTAAACAGTTTTACACTAACTCCCAAAAAATGGGTCGATGCAACTGGTGCTATTGGAATTATATCAAAAGCAGGAAAAAATGGCGGAACTTACGCACATAAAGATATTGCTTTTGAATTTGGTACATGGATCAGCCCTGCTTTTAAACTACATCTTATTAAGGATTATCAGAGATTAAAAGAGATAGAAAGCAATGAGCATAACCTGGAGTGGAATGTTAAACGTACATTAACTAAAGCAAACTACCAGCTTCATACAGATGCAATTAAAGAATATGTTATCCCAACATCTAACAAATGGCGAAAAGAAATTGAATATGCTGAAGAGGCCGATTTTATTAACGCTGCTGTTTTTGGTTGCACAGCCAAAGAATGGCAAAAATCAAACCCTGAAAGGCATAAAGCTAAGGAGAACCTAAGAGATTCAGCAAGTATTAATGAGCTTAATGTGCTTTCCAATGCTCAAAGTAAAAATGCAGATATGATACGTGAAGGATTAGATAAACAAACACGTTTTAAGAAACTTCAAGAGTTTGCAGAATGGCAATTAAAGAGCCTGAATGATAGGAATTTTATGGGTTCACTGAAAAAAACTTCTGATGATGTTTACGTCATTGAAGATAAAACAAAGGGTGAAAATAATGCCTAATATAGTTGATGTAACATATGCCCAAACTGGGGAAAGCACAAAAAACAATACAATGGGTATGCGTGAGATGCAGGAACGTGCTTATTCGGCTCGTGATGCTCAGTATTTATTGCTAAAAGCCCCACCAGCGTCTGGTAAATCTCGTGCGTTAATGTTTATTGCTTTAGACAAGCTACGCAAGCAAGGCATTAAGAAAGCTATTGTAGCAGTGCCTGAGAAGTCTATTGGAGGTTCTTTTGGGGAAACTGACCTTATGGCGCACGGCTTCTTTGCAAATTGGTCTCCTAATACAGAATATAACCTTTGCACTGCTGGTGGTGATAAAAGCAAGGTAAAAGCTTTCATGCGCTTTATGGAGAGTGATGAAGAAATTCTTATCTGCACACATGCAACGCTTCGCTCTGCCTTTGAGCAGGTTGATGAGAGTAAATTTGATGATTGTTTGCTAGCAATTGATGAATTTCACCACATTTCTGCAGATAAAGAAAACAGCCGCCTTGGAACCTTGCTACATTCAATTATGACTAAGTCTAGCGCTCATGTAGTTGCTATGACAGGTTCTTACTTCCGTGGAGATGGTGTACCTGTGTTGGCTCCTGAAGATGAATCTAAATTTACCAAAGTTACCTATAACTATTATGAGCAGCTAAATGGCTATGATCACCTGAAGTCACTGGGAATTGGTTATCATTTTTACCAAGGCCGATACACCAGTGCAATTAATGAGGTTCTGGATACTGATAAGAAAACCATTCTGCATATTCCTAGTGTTAATGCAGGTGAATCTACAAAAGATAAATACCAAGAAGTTGATACAATTTTAGACTCTATTGGTGATGTTGAGAGCCAAGACGAGAAAACTTGTATTATCTACCTAAAACGTAACACTGATGGAAAAATTCTTAAAATAGCCAATTTAGTTGAAGAATCTGGCCGTGACCGTGTACAGGAATATTTACGCAATATTGATGGGCCTGACGATATAGATTTAATCATTGCGCTTGGTATGGCTAAAGAAGGTTTTGATTGGCCTTACTGTGAACATGCTTTAACTGTTGGCTATAGAGGATCTTTAACGGAAATAATTCAAATTATTGGGCGTTGCACACGTGATAGCGATAATAAAACCCATGCACAGTTTACTAATTTAATTGCTCAGCCAGATGCGGCCGATGATCAAGTAACCTTATCTGTAAACAACATGCTTAAAGCGATTACATGCTCATTATTGATGGAACAAGTATTGGCCCCTAACTTTAAATTCAAAACCAAATTATCTGATGATGATGTTGCTAAACCAGGGGAAATGAAAATCCGTGGTTTTAAAGAGCCTACATCTAAGCGTGTGAAGAATATTGTTGAATCAGATCTAAATGATCTTAAGGCAACTATTTTGCAAGATGATAAAATGATCAAGGCCCTTCCGGGTAATGTTGACCCTGAGGTTATTAACAAAGTAATGATCCCTAAAATTATCAGAATTAAATATCCAGACCTTTCAGAGGCTGAAGTTGAAGAGATCCGTCAATATGTTGTTGTAGATGCCGCAATTAAAAATGGTGAAATTAAAGAAACTGGCGATAAGAAGTTTATCCGTATGGCTGGCAAGTTTGTTAACATTGATGACTTAAACATTGACCTTATCGATACAATTAATCCATTCCAAGAAGCTTTTGAAATTCTTTCCAAATCTGTAACAGCTCAGGTGTTTCGTGTTATTCAAAATGCTATTGAAGCCACACGTATTCAGATGACAGATGAAGAAGCAATGTTGTTATGGCCTAAAATTAAGAGCTTTGTACAAAACAACAACGGCCAACAACCAGATATTAATTCTGTGGACCAGCGAGAGGTTAGGTTAGCTGAGGCACTGATTTATATTCAAAATCAACGCAGACAGAAAAATTTATAATATTGGATTAAAAATTGGATAAAGAAGACCTACTTAAATTAATTGAAGATGATGACCTTGACTTATTAAAAGTTAAGCCAAAAAAGTCTGCGATTGCAACGGCAGATGAACGTCTCGTGTCTTCATTTGAGGAGATTAATCAATTTATTGATAAAAATGGTCATGAACCTAAGTCTGGCCAAGGCATTCAAGAACATCAATTATATGCTCGTTTAAAAGGGATTCGTGAAAATAAAGAAAAAATAAAAGGCTTACTGCCAATAGATAAGCATGAATTGTTTCAACAAGAAATTAAAGAAATAAAATCTATTGATGATGTTTTTGAAGATGATGACTTAGGCATCCTTGAAAGTGACGCAGAAAGTATTTTTAATCTAAAGCATGTAGATGCTAATTCAAGAGCTGAAGCTGAGTATGTCGCAAGACGAACAACATGTAATGACTTCGAGAAATACGAACATTTATTTATTAAAGTACAAAATGAGCTTCATGACGGGGTGCGAAAAACAAGAGAATTTAGAGATAAAGGCGAAAGTCTAAAAGCTGGGAATTACTATATCTTAAGCGGAATATTGCTTTATTTAGAAAGTGTTGATATTAGCTCCCCAGAGAAGACAATTAATGGGAAACGTTTCCGTAAGGATGGGCGCACAAAGTGCATATTTGAAAACGGAACTGAATCTAATATGCTTTATCGCTCATTAGCTAAACAATTGTTAGCAGATGGCAGAATTGTATCTCAAAGAATTGATGAAGATGCTGTGAATGAACACTTATATAAAAATATGAGTAACATTACAGAGGAAGATGATGCAACAGGGTATATTTACGTTCTCTCATCTCTGAGCTCCAATCCGGAAGTTCAATCTATTAGAAACTTGTATAAAATAGGTTTCTCTCGCACGCCAGTAGATGAGCGTATTAAAAATGCAGAAAATGAACCTACTTATTTAATGGCTCCTGTTTCTACTGTTACAGTATTTCAGTGCTATAATATGAATCCGCAAAAATTAGAGCAGTTGCTCCATACATTCTTTGGATCATCATGCCTGAACATAGATATTTTTGATAAAAACGGCCAACGTCATACGCCACGTGAATGGTTTGTAGCCCCGTTAAATATTATAGAAGATGCAATTAACCTCGTCCTTAATGGTGAGATTGTTAACTGCAGATACGACTCTAAAAAAGAAGTTATCGTTGGGAAATAAGTATTTATTACAGAAGTTAGATATATCAAAACAAGCAGAAACTCACAGGACAGCTATCTTCCACCCCTGTTGATGAAGAGTCGCGAGCACACACAACATAAAACAAACAATGCTAACAATTTGTTTTTATTGTGCTTTACACATTAAAAACCATAGCATTCAGCGTAATATATCAATATATAAAACATCTAAACACACAAGAAGCGGCAGCTTCACTGCCACCTTAAACTAACTCACTAACTAAACTAATATATGTATATTATATTGTACTACTATAATGACTGTTTTAACCTCTTACACGCAACAGCCCCATAAAATTGGGTTACTCTCGTAAGAAAAAAGAGTATAGTATGAAGGAAGTTACAGCCCACCTATTAAGGAAAATATCAATGTTTGATATCTCAAATTTCAAGAAAACTTCCCAAAAAACGTCCAGATATGAAAGAAGGATTAATCAGCTCCAAGAAAGGAAAGGGCTGGACACTAAATGTATAGAACATGCGATTGAAGAAACAATCGATAATATCAACAACAAAGCAACCAAATCACTTGTTATTTATGGAGAGCCGCAAAGCGGGAAAACAGAAATGATGATTGCCCTGTCTGCAAAGCTACTTGATACCGGCCACAGAATCATAATCGTACTTCTTAACGATAACGTACACCTATTAAATCAAAACCTAAAAAGATTCAAAGAATCAGGCATTGATCCAACACCAAAGAATTTTTCAGAAATCCTGGATCATAGTGTCCATATTTCCAATAAAGAGTGGATAATATTTTGTAAGAAAAACTCAAGTGACCTTAAAAAACTTATTTATAAACTTGATGGTAAATACAAAACAACAATTATAGATGATGAAGCTGACTATGCGTCACCAAACTCAAAGATAAATCAGAAAGAAGTAACAACAATCAACCGACAAATAAACGACTTACTTGGCCACTCTGGTATTTATATAGGTGTCACAGCGACCCCTGCTCGCCTAAACCTAAACAACACCTTTAACAACGACAGTAATATGTGGGTAAACTTCCCTGCTCACGACTATTACACGGGGCAAGATATTTTCTTTCCACTACCCAATAAATCAGGAGAAAGACCTAAGCATAGCTTCATCTTTACTCCAATATCAGACCAAGGTGATTCACCTAAATACCTTAGGAGGGCATTCTTTGGTTTTCTCATAAATGTTGCCCATTTAAATCTTGAGGTCAATTCAGATACCGGCGAAAAACCCTATGCCTTTTTAGTACATACGAGTGGGAAAAAAATTGACCATAGCGATGATTATAAAACTCTGCAAAAAATAATTAATATTCTCACAGATCAAGAATCAAAAAACTTTGGTAACTATATCAAGCAAATATGGGAACTTGCAGAAAAAAGATTTCCCAACAATGCAAATGAAATCCTTTTTTATATCATTGAAAACATAACCAGAAACGACCTAATTGTGATGAATAGTGATACCGACAAAAAAAACACCGACATGTCCAGCGCAACAACCCCTTCTTCATTATTCACGGTTGTAATCGGAGGAAATACAGTCTCTAGAGGCGTTACCTTCGAAAACCTCTTATCCATGTTTTTTACTAGGGATGTCAAACATAAACTTCAACAGGACACATATATACAAAGGGCTCGAATGTTTGGTAGCAGAGGCAAAGAGTTGAAGTATTTTGAACTTACAATACCTAACACACTATATGAAGATTGGCATAAGTGTTTTCTATTTCATCGTTTAGCATTAGACTCCATAAAAAATGGTTGTGAGGCTCCTGTCTGGCTAGAAGACCATAGAGTATCATCCGTGGCTTCTACCAGCATAAATAAGTCTACAGTTGATATAGATAAGGGTGAAATGAGTTATGCCCTTTTTGATTATAGATCTGACCTGATAAAAGGTGTCCTTGAATCAGACGGTGATAATTACCATAAACTTCATGCTCTACAAGAGATTATAGGCTTGAATAGTCTCCCCGCATACCTAATAGAATATATAAAAGGATTCAGTCCTTTGGGAGTCAGAAACTTGATAATTCACCCTATATCTTCTGTTATGGAGCAAAAAAACACCGACCATGAAATGATAATTCGTGAAAGGGGGATGTTTGGTGGTTCTGAAATAAGGCAACACCCAGATGCAATACACCATATAAAAATTTACTATAATAATTCTGGTAAGGCTCGACTTTTCTATAAATATGTTAGCAATATTAAATTCTTAAAAAACAAGGGGGGCACTTCAAAAGAAGTTGCTGCTTAATTATGATAAAAAATTACGAAAGATTTTTTGGGGCAGTTTTCACAAGAATGGCAACCCACTCTGATGATGGAGTAAATATCCTTAAGTTTCCAAGCAAATCAAATGCTTCCTTTGTTGTAAACAATCAATTTGGTTTATATATAAAATATTCTTCAAGTAGGCTGTCACCTTGGCAATTTTCTTTTGCAAAAGAGCATCAAGATGAAATCCTAGAAATGCGCGGATATTTTGAGCATGTATTTGTTATATTTGTTTGTAATGACAATGGAATCGCCTGCCTTAACTTTGAAGAGCTCAAACAAATACTGGATGAACACCACCAAGACACAGAATGGATAAGGGTATCAAGAAACAAACGGGAAAAATATAGTGTTGCCGGCACAGATGGCAAACTAAACTTCAAAATTGGGGACTCAGACTTCCCTAAAAAAGTTTTAGATAAAAACTATTAGACTAAAACAAAAAGGAGCCCTTGCAAACACAGGGGCTCCTTCTAAGGACCTATTAAGACTTAAACCCATAAATACTAGGATCGTACCTTCCTTTCTTTCCTTTTTTAATAAGTACGATACGCTCCAAAGCAACAAGAGCTTCCCTTAAGCGTCCAATGGTAGACTCACTCTTATTCATCAGTTTTCCAACTCCTACTGGAGAAACAGGGAAAGTGTCACCAACCTTATGATGCATTTTCAAGAAAGCCAGTAAGTGTAAAACTGAAGATCCCAACTCTTCTATATCCTTTTTAGATATAAACACCCCTCCTTCACCTTTATTTATCAGCCTATGCTCTTGCTTATATTGCCACACCTTCTTAGCTGTGCTCACAACCTCATCATCAGCTAAAGCAGGAACACATTGCTCTTTATTAAATGTATGAGCCATCTCCAAGAGATCTTCCTCACTTTCTACATCAAGCGCTATACTCTTTAAGTAATAGAATAATGCTTCGTTCCTTCCACCTTCTTTTATACCTTCACAGGTGACTGTATGTGAGGGTGTCTGAGCAGGTGCTGTGACCGCTCCTTCGTTCATGGCGGGCAGAGACGCCAAATCACTCAAAACACCTCTCACAACCTCGTAAGAGCGCCCATACTTAGGATTAAAGGATGGAGGTGCCACTACATATCCTCCCTGCCCACGTATATCAATTGGCAGACCATTTACTCTTTGCTTACACCCCTCTCCGTTGTACCGGTAATACAGATGCCAGCCACCGCTTGGAGTTTTAACAACATAAGGCGTTCTCCCAAACATCATAAATAGCTCTTTTAAAGACATTCCAGAGTTATCATCATCCACCACTGTAACTTTTGAGACTTTTCCTGTAAGCAATGCAATATTCCCTTCAGAAAACTGGCTCTCAAGCTTTTTAATTGTCTTAGCAGACTGCCTCTTATCTTGGAAACACGCCCACTTTATTGATGGCTTCTTATCGCCTATTTTAATAGGAAGCACATTCAATCCCAATTCATTATAAGGGATTGCCATATCTCCAAATGGCGTTTCACTTTTTTGATGACTTACAACCAAATCAGTCGTATCATCATTCTCACTATTAGAAATTATAGTTTGAGAGTCAGTGTTCCCGCACTGGCTTTTCTGTTTAGAGAACTTACTCATCATCAAGCCCTCCTATTGTACGTTCAGCAATAAACGCATTAACATCTTCTACTCTGTACCGTACAGCACCACCAATTTTAATATATTTAAGGTTGTAACGTTGTGTGCATCGCCATACATCTAACGTCCCTTTATTCACACCCAAGAGCTGGGCAGCTTCTTTTGTATTAAGTAATTCCATACTTATATTCTCCACTTTTCATTTGTTTCTACACTTCCGAAGAAATGCGCTTGTGAAGAATTATTGAAAAAAATAATGGCTGTTTATATTGCAGTAAATTTTACAGATTTGAAAATTTAGGGGTGTAAAACCCATTGGTACTTTTTAAATTTATTTTTCCTTGCAATTTTATTATCTGGATTAAGCCCAGCCACAAAAACCTTGTTCGAGGCATCGGTGCAATAAATAATGTTAAACGCTATATCAATTATCCTTTTAAAGGAATAGGTTTTACCTCGCCTATTATTCCCTGTACTGGATGCTGGCCACTCCCCAAAAGCCAAACGATATGCTGAAGCAAAAGTATAAACCAAATCTTCTTTATAACTTTTTGTTATTTGAGCTAACTTATCCAAATCCTGAAGCATTCTTTCAGATGCCTTAAGGTAGGCTTCTAATTTACCCCTAAAATCATATAAGTCACTACTCTCACAGCAAGAACCTGAAAATATCATCAAACCTTTCAGGAAGGGATCAGAAACAGAGGCCTCTATCACACCACCTTCCCAAGGAAGCTGCGATAACAGTTGTTCCACACCTTCTCTAAATTTGTTAATCCTTTTCCTTAATTGGCTTTTCGAATGGCCATGAACATCTACCGCATACTGAAACATGTAAAACATCTCAATACCTCTCCAGCAATCAAGTGCAAACCTTTCAAGCTTCTCACTTTCCACACTGGAGAACTTATGGTCGTTTAACAGAATTTGAACAATCTCAGACTGAACCTCGCTTGACCTTGACTCTATTTTTTTAAAGCTATCTCTCCCTTCTTCTTGAAGACGGGCTATCTCTGCGAGCATGCCATCAATTACTTCTATTTCATCTACCTTAGAACTGTTCTGTTTTTCTGAAATATTTTCTAATGGCATAAGGTCACCCTTCCTTATTTGCTTCAATCAACGCCACAGCATTCTCCATAGAGCTACGTACCGGGTCTATATCAAGCCTTGAGTAGATTTGCGTTGCCGAAAAAGACTTATGACCAAGCGATTTACCAATAATATGCAAGGAACTTCCTGCTGCTGCCTGATAGCTCCCCATTGTTCTACGCAAGTCATGAATACGAAGGTCTTTAATATTCGCTCTCTTTAGAATACGCTGCCAAGCCTTCTTAGGATCATTTAAATGCTTCTTATTATCTTTAGGACTAGGAAACACCCAGCCTAAGCCACTCAGCTGCTCTTTTTCAATCTGCTTAAGAATTTTTACTGCTTCAGGTATAAGCGGAAGTGTCAGTGACTCTCCATTCTTTGTTTCAGGTATACGCCATTCCTTAGTGTGAAAGTTAATATCCTCCCAACGCATAGCAAGAACATTAGCACGCCTTGCCCCTGTGTAGATGGACATATAGATGTAATCACGAGCCACCACATTAAGCTCTTCATCAAGAGATTTAAAGAAAGCAGGAAATTCATTTGGTTTAATAAACCTATCACGAGACTTTTCAGGAAACTTCTTCACGAACCTTGCTGGGTTCTCACCTTGCCAACCCCACTCTATAGCACGATTAAACATACTTTTAATATTTGCCACAACTCTATTTGCCTGTGTCTGACCCACTTGTTTCCCCACTTGTTTATGTAGGGAGTTAATATCTTCTTTGGTTACAGCAGATAGCCGTTTGTTCAGCATAGGTTCTAGAAAGCGTTTCAACCGCCGTTCATCTTCCTGCCAACCCTTGTTATGTGGCTTACAGTGTTTCTCTATATAAACATCGATAAACTGCCCAACCTTAGTTTCATTTCTAACCTTACGCTTTTCTTCATTTGGATTAACCCCATCGGCAAGGTCACCTTTAACTTGATGAGCTTTTTTACGTGCCTTCTCAATACTCATATCAGGATAATCACCCAATTTCACACGTACTGGGCTACCTTGAAACTTCTTATAGAGCTGAAATGTCTTCTTCCCTGTAGGTGTAACAACTATACGTAAACCACTCTCTTTAGTGTCTTTATAGCTGTATTTCTTACCTTTCTCAAAAGGGATAGGCAAAGCATCAATAGCTTTAATAGTAAAATTAATCGAATCGTTCGGGGCTACCATTGGGCTACTCCATACATTAAAAAGCGTTAAACTCTAATAATCTTTTAACTTGTACAGAACATTATAACACAATGATATATATAGAAAAGTAATAACGATTAAGAACAGTTAATACATAGACCTTCTCTTTTGTAATCAGTAGGTCGCGAGTTCAAATCTTGCAGCAGGCACCACTTTTCCCACACAAAAAAGTCATACCAAGCTGTAAGAAGGCACTTTTTGTCATTTTTGTTGCTGCCATTTTTCTTTTGTAAGCACCCAACGATCTTCACGTTTCTGTCCATCATGAAAACGTTTTCTTGTAGGCATATCAAATTCACCTAAAAACTCAAAACCCTGTTTCTCTTTCACACGTTTAGATCGCTTATTTTCTGCAGCATTATTTGCGTAAATAGCATCCGCTTCGGTATTATTAAACAACCAGTCATTTGCTGCATTCGCAGCCTCTGTCATATAACCTTTACCATGAAAGTCTAGCCCCAGCCAAAAAGCACGCTCCACCCCTTTCCGACCATCCTTTTTAGAGAAAAAATGTACCAAACCAATAGAGGTATTACTATTTTGTACCTCAATGATAAAAGCAATATCTTTACCTTGCGCAATATTAGGCAACAGAACATCGTTTAGAAAAAAAGCTGCCCCATCAGATGGGTAAGGCCAAGGTACAGAATTAGTTAAGTTTTTAACAATGTCCCACTTAGGAAATTCACGCTGAATAAACTCGGCATCTTCGAGTGTAGGCGAGCGCAAACGCAAGCGTTCAGTATATATAACTGTATCTTGTGTTTGCATATTGCACCTTACTCAAAATCAACAGGGAGTGCGTGAGTACGAATTTCTTCCTGCAGGTTTACGATAAAGGTATCGACATCGAATGTTTCCTGCTTGTTTACACCAAGGCGGCGTACAGTCACGGTATTATTTTCGATTTCTTTATCACCGATCACAGCAATCATCGCAGCTTTTTTGCTGAGGTGTTCACGGATCTTATTGTTGATCTTCTCATTACGGTCATCAACAATTGCGCGAATACCTGCATCCACAAACTTCTGTTTCAATGCTTCTGCATGGGTATTATGTTTATCAACAATACCAGAAATCACCACCTGAACTGGCGCAAGCCATAGTGGGAAGTGCCCTGCAAAATGCTCGATCAGAATCCCTGTAAAACGCTCTAAAGAACCAATAAGCGCACGGTGGATCATCACCGGATTTTGTTTATCACCATTTGTATCAATGTAAGTTGCATCCAAACGTTTTGGCATATTGAAATCGAGTTGAATTGTACCACACTGCCATTCACGCCCAATGGCATCTTTAAGCACAAACTCAAGCTTCGGCCCATAAAACGCACCGTCACCTGGGCTTAGAATCCACTCAACACCTGCTTCTTCACAAGCTTCCTTCAGAGACGCTTCTGCCATATCCCAAATTTCATCTGAACCGACACGCTGCTCTGGTCTATCGGAAAACTTGATGTAGTATTCTGCAAAACCGAAGTCTTTGTAAATGCCATCAATCAATGTACAGAGGTTCGCTACCTCACCTTTAATCTGCTCTGGCGTACAGAAGATATGCGCATCATCTTGTGTCATAGAAGAAACGCGCATCAGCCCGTGCAACGCACCGTGCGCCTCTTGACGCAGGCAGTTACCAAACTCAGACATACGCAATGGTAGGTCGCGATAAGAACGCATATCGTTGTTAAAAATTTGAACATGACAGGGGCAGTTCATCGGCTTCATAGCAAACAAACCACCATAAGCTTCACAGACAAACATTTCATCTGTACCGAACTTTTCCCAGTGGCCAGATTTAACGTACAAATCTTTGTTAATCACACGCGGTGTATTTACCTCTTGGTAACCATCACGTTGTAGTTTTGTACGAATGTAATTTTCCAACTCACGGAAGATTGTCCACCCTTTGTCATGCCAGAATACTTGACCTAAAGCTTCCGCCTGCAGGTGAAACAGATCCATTTCACGGCCGAGTTTACGGTGGTCACGTTTTTCAGCTTCTTCCATCATATTGAGGTAAGCTTTAAGCTCTTTATCTGTTTTCCAAGCTGTACCGTAAATACGTGTTAACATTTCGTTATTGGAATCACCGCGCCAGTAAGCCCCTGCAACTTTTTGCAGTTTAAACACACCTGTCTTTTTCAAGCTTGGGAGGTGTGGCCCGCGACAAAGATCGTAAAATTTACCATCACCTTGTACGTAGATACCGAACTCAGTTTCTGACGCTGGTGTGTCTTCAATAATTTGAACTTTGTATGGCTCTCCTCTATCTTTAAAGAGCTGAATTGCATCAGACCGAGAATACACCACACGTTGAATTTTATTCTTCTCATCTACAATACGGTGCATTTCATCTTCAATAGCTTGCAAATCATCGCCTGAAATTGCTGTGTCAAACATCACATCGTAGTAAAAGCCGTTATCAATTGTTGGGCCAATAGCCAACTTTGCAGATGGGTATAAGTTCTTCACGGCACGGGCAAGTACTTGCGCTGCAACTGTGTGGCGCATCACATCTAACCCTTCTGGGTTATCTGCCGTTAAAATGGATACTTCAGCACTTTCGGTGATCGTTTCTGAAAGGTCTTGTAGGACGTTATTTACTTTAATTGCCACAGCAGCTTTTGCTAAGCCGCTCCCAATACTTTGTGCAATTTCCCCGCCTGAAACTGGTCCATCAAACTGTTTTACTGA
>Ga0316207_10002258_pt1 | contig 20387 bp, 13 predicted proteins | sample 6weekpyrite_MG_FD_204943 | JGI IMG/M metagenome (GOLD analysis project Ga0316207, IMG submission 204943) | Microbial mat bacterial communities from mineral coupon in-situ incubated in ocean water Damariscotta River, Maine, United States -... | ecosystem: Environmental > Aquatic > Marine >...
AAGATCCTGCCCAGAGCAGAGTTGGAGACAATCAAGCACTGCACTTCCTAAACGAGCAGGCAACATCATTTATCAGTGTTTCGCTCAACTCTGACTACACACAGCGTGATGACACCGCTCACAATCGATACAAAAGCTTATTAAGCTATGCCGCGAACAGTATTTTCAACAAAAGATTGAGTGATTTAAGGCTAGAAGGAAAAGCGGCCTTCCTTGGCGCTGGAGCAAGTAAAAGCTCATACAATAAAATCGCAGATGTCGCATCACTTGGCATAACAATAGAAGAAGGACAATGGCAAAGCGGGCTAAAAGATGCCGTAACGGAACTGAACCGGGCACTAGCATATGGTTTCACTGAAGCGGAACTAGTTGAGCTATTAGCCAACCTTAAAACCAGCTTTGAATATGCTGTTGATTCAGCCGATAAACGTCAAACAATAAACTTGGCGAATAATATCTTGCATAGCTTTGCCAATGACCGGGTTGCTGCGTCACCCCAAACATCTCTTGCACTCTTCAACCAGTTCGCCAAAGAGGTAACACTTGAAGCTTTACACACAGAGTTTCAAAAAAGCTGGTCAAACATTCCTGCAAAACTGTTTTTTGTCAGTAAAAATAAAATCGAAAATGCAGAAGAAACGATGCTGGCTATTTTTGAAAATGGGCTCACAACTTCAGTAGGAAAAATAGAAGAAAATATATCACAGAAGTTTGCTTACACAGACTTTGGGGAAGCCGGAAAAGTTATTAACCGCTTCCATACTCCACAGACAAATTCCACTTCAGTATTGTTTGCCAACAATGTCATGCTCAACATTAAAAAAACGGAATTACAAACTGAAACCGTACAAATGCTACTTCGTTTTGGAGGCGGCTTATTATCTGCCCCTAAAAACCAACCCGGCATATTAACTTTACTCAGCGGCACCTTTTCAAACGGAGGCACTGAAATACACTCCGCTACTGATTTACGCCGACTATTAGCTGGCCGAACTGCCTCAGCAAATTTGGGAGCCAATACTGACGCATTTAGTTTTCGCTCGGCAGTAACCCCTAAAGATATGTTACTACAATTGCAGTTATGGGCAGCCTATATGACAGCGCCTGCCTACCGAAATGAGGCCATTGTCCAATATCAACGGTCAATCGAGGCTATTTACCACGCTCTGGACAACACTCCTTCGCAGGTTTCCCGCTATCAGGTTGGTCGTTTATTATATAGCGGTGACCCTCGTTTTTTCTTGCCCCCAAAGGAAACCATTCAAAGTTTGGGAGCCAAAGACCTTAAAGCCTTTTTCACCAACGAACTGACCAAAAGTGCTATTGAGATAAGTATTGTCGGCAACATAGAGATTGATCAAGCGATCGCCGCAGTTGCCACAACATTTGGCACCTTTAAAACACGCGAACAAAAACCAAGACCCTTCACCAACGAACGTAAAGTTATCTTCCCTGACCCTGGGGAAACGGTTCTTTTCCACAAAGGCGGCCAGGACCAAGCTATTGTTCAACTTTATTGGAAAACCGCTGACTATTATAATGACATCCCCCAAAGTGCCCGGCTGGATTTACTAAGGTCAGTACTCAATGATAGGCTACGTGAAGCAATCCGCGAGGGGCTTGCAACGTCCTATGCCCCTAATGTCAGTAACTTGGAATCAGACACATTTCCCGATTTCGGGTATTTTTCGGTGATCGTTGATGCAAAACCGAACGACGTAAATAAAATAACTGAAATCATCCACAGCGAGATTAGCCGCCTAACAGCAGGGGAAGTAAGCCTCGACGATATCGAACGTGCCCGCAAACCATTTCTGGAAAGTTTCGAAAACGCCAAAGAGAATAATAATCATTGGTTAGGGCGCATAAGCCGTGCGCAAAGTGACCCACGCACACTAGATAATCAGGATACCATCATACAAACGTGGTTAAATACGACACCATCTGAATTACAAGCTCTCGCTGCTCAATATTTGCTTAAAGACGCTACCGTTGAGATACTTATTTTACCTGAACCTGAAAAACAAAAGATCCTATGAACACTAAAAACGTAAAGCTGCCGTAATTTTGTCAGCTTTTACTGGCAAATGCTCATCCGCTAACGCTATATGCTGCTTGTTATAGACAGTAGCTGCGACAATATGGATCAGCTGTTTCCGAGCACTTCTGGTGTTGACTTACAATAAATATGGTATCAGCACGCATGGAAGCGTCATCAAAGAGTATGGAGAACCAAATGTCTTCACCTGAAAAAACCGAAGATTTCCCGCTACGGGAAGCACGGAAAATTGTGAAAGACTTACATACACCAAACCCGATTATCTATTGGGTAGACTTCCTGCTTTCCAATTCAATTGGGTGGGCAGCAATATATACAGCCGCTACCAGCCCTCTGTATTCCCTTGCTCAGATAATTGCCCTGATCGTTGCCACCATAGCTATGTACAGAGCAGTATTGTTCATTCACGAGCTTTCCCACATGAAACGCGGTACTTTCAAGCTGTTTCGTTTTGTTTGGAATTTAACCTGCGGCATTCCATTGCAAGTGCCGTCATTCACTTATGCAGGGGTTCATATTGATCACCATAAACCACAAATTTATGGTACCAAGGAAGACGGTGAGTATCTTCCGATCGGCATTCAAGCACCTTGGCGCTTGATACTGTTTATATTAGCTTCAGTTTTTCCTCCTTTTGCTTTGGCCTTCCGTTTTATCGTACTGACACCAATTTCCTACCTACACCCAAAACTACGGGCGCTGGTATGGAAGCATGCATCTTCACTCACGGTAGACCTCGCATATGAACGCCCTGAAAGTACAAAAGCCAATGACCGCACTTGGCAACTACAGGAGTTTGGAGCTTTCCTATTTGGTGCCAGTGCTATTGCAGCTTGGTATTTTGGCTATCTGCCAGTGGCATATCTAGCCGTTTGGTATGTTACAACTGGCCTTGTGCTACTTTTGAATACAGTCCGTACATTTGTTGCTCATGCGTACAAAAACCCTGGCGACAAGCGTATGACACGGGCAGAAGAGTTTCATGATTCTATTGATGTACCGGGCAACCCCTTGATCACATCTATGTGGGCACCTGTGGGCCTAAGGTTTCATGCGACACATCACCTGTTTCCCTCTATGCCATATCATAATTTAGGGAAAGCACGCCGTAAGCTAATTGCCGAACTGGAAAATAACGAACCTTACCTGCGTTCAACCCGCAAAAACTTATTCGTAGCATTGACAATGCTAATTAAAGACGCACGTGCTGCACAGCGGGAACACAAGGCAACCACCGCGGCACAGCGGGCGAATTAAAGGCCCTTTAGGCCGCACCTGGTGCGGCCTCATCAAAGGCTTCCAATTCAACAAGCTTGGCTTTCGCTTCGGTGGCTTCCTGCTGGCGTTGCCACATAGCCTCATACGCACCGCCAAGTGCCAGAAGTTCGCTATGTGTGCCGCGTTCAACAATTTCACCGGCGTCCATCACCAATATTTCGTGAGCGTTAATAACAGTTGATAAGCGGTGTGCAATCACAATGGTTGTGCGCCCATGAGACACTGTTTCCAACGCAGCTTGGATATCACGTTCTGTATGGCTGTCCAGAGCAGATGTTGCCTCATCCAACAGAAGAATTGAAGGGTTTTTGAGAATAGTACGCGCTATCGCTACCCGCTGTTTTTCACCGCCAGATAACTTGAGCCCGCGCTCCCCCACTTCCGTTTCATATCCTTCAGGCAAAGCCTCAATAAAGTCATGAATATGGGCAAGCTTGGCAGCCTCTTCCACTTCAGCATCTGTGGCTTCCGGGCGACCATAACGGATATTATAGCGGATATTGTCGTTAAACAAAACGGTATCTTGTGGCACTACACCAATGTGTTCACGCACACTTTTTTGCGTTAACTTACGAACATCCTGCCCATCAATTGATACCCGACCTGAGGCAATATCATAGAAACGGAACAATATACGAGAGATAGTTGATTTCCCAGCCCCGCTTGCCCCAACAATTGCCGTTGTTGTACCAGCAGCCACTTTGAAAGAGATGCCTTTCAGGATCGGCCTGTTTTCAGCATAATGGAAACGCACATCTTCAAATTCAACCGCACCGCCTTTCGATTTCAATTGAGATGCATCGGATGCGTCTAATACATCAGAGCGAGTGGCAATCACTTCAAACATCTTTTCCATATCGGTCAAAGATTGTTTGATCTCCCTATATACAAACCCAAGGAAATTGAGCGGCATATAAATTTGTATCAATAGCGAATTGACCAATACAAATTCACCAATAGTAAAACGACCATCCAAAACCCCTTGTGCTGCCATCCATAGAACAACAACAAGCCCGAGTGAAATTATCGCTCCCTGCCCAATATTCAGCAATGTCAAAGACAATTGGCTTCTTACAGCCGCACTTTCATAACTTTCAAGTGCCTGATCATAACGTTTGCTCTCATGGTCCTCATTAGTGAAATACTTAACAGTTTCAAAATTTAGCAAGCTATCAATCGCCTTGGTGTTGGCTTTGGTGTCTTGGTCATTCATTTCGCGGCGAAACTTCAGTCGCCAATCAGTGACTGCGATAGTGAAATAAATATAGCTTACCAAACAGGTGAAAGTGACAAGCGCGTAAACAAAACTAAACTTCACCCAGAAGATGCTAGAGATCAGCACGATTTCAAGTAATGTAGGTAATATGTTAAACAGCATAAACCGCAGCAAAAAATCTATGCCGCGCGTGCCTCGTTCTATTATTCGGCTTAAACCACCTGTTTTACGCTCTAGATGATATCGAAGTGAAAGATTGTGCAAATGCCGAAAAGTATTCAGCGCAATAGACCTCAAGGCATGCTGGCCCACCTTTACGAACACAGCATCTCGTAGTTCACCGAACACGAGCGCTAAGACACGAGCAACGCCATAACCCAATATTAAGCCCACCGGTACAGCAACCGCGATTGTTTTAGGGCCCACAACAGTGCTTTCGCCAGCCAAAACATCAACGGCATCCTTAAACAAGAAAGGAATATAAACACCAATCAATTTAGCCAACACCAAAAAAGCAAGTGCCAGTACCACTCGACCCTTCAGGTCTAGTCGGTCTTTGATCCACAAATAAGGCAACAAACTCTTCACTGTAGCCCAGTGGTTTGCATCGCTTGAGTTTGGCGTATCGTCAGTGGGCCTTGGAGGCGTCATAAAGTGTGTCCTTCATTTTTCTTGCGCATGCAGAATGCCGCCGACCAGAGGATTTGTATAGCATCAAAAACCGACCAGTACGGTTCAGCCAGTCGCCAGCGGAGGCATTTACAAAGACATCAGAAAGCTGCACACATCTATATAGGTGCCATTATTCAGATTGATACTTTATTGGTGCAGATAAATTATATTCGCCACGAGAAAGTAAGCAAATTTCTCAGCTAATATAATTCCCTAGGAAGGCGATACCAGCGAGACTGAAAATCATTAATAGAAGAGTTTGCGCCACAAGTGCCATCAGAGGACGCGGCCCAACAGAAAACACCTCACCCAAGTTAGTTTTAACACCAAGTGCGGCCACTGCTGTTATCAGGCACCAACGAGACGTTTCAGTTAACCCGTCACCTATATAGGTTGGCACAAAGCCAAAGCTGTTAACAACAACCAACAAAACAAACCCAACGAGGAACATTGGAAGAATAGGTGTTTTGGCATCCTCGTCAGCAGCACAGCGATCTTTTTTAAACATCAAACCGATCAGCATAACCACTGGTACCAGAGACGCCACACGCATAAGCTTGACTATTGCTGCTGTCTCGCCAGCAGTATCTGAAACGGCATAACCCGCCCCAATCACCTGTGCCACATCATGAATTGTCGCCCCAAAAAAGATCCCTGCGTCACGCTCACTTAGCCCAAGATAATGTGAAAGTGGCGGATACAAAATCATCGCAATGGTGCTGAGGGCAGTTACCCCTGCAACAACCAGAATGGTATTGCGTTCACGGCCCTCCTCACGCGGCAATACTGCCGAAATAGCTAGCGCCGCCGATGCACCGCAAATTGCCACAGCACCCGCCGATAAAATTGCCAGTGCAGACGGCAGTTTCAGAAAACGCCCTATTGCCCAGCCGCCGACAATTGTAACTGTCACGCCGCCAACCACCATAAACACAACAGGTGCCCCTAAGGCTGTCAAATCACCTATCGTAAGCTGAATACCCAGAAGCGCCACACCAAAACGTAGGATTGTTTTTGAGGCAAAGCCAATGCCGGCCAAACATTTGTCGTCCTTGGCCAAAAAGTTAAAAGCCATACCAAACAAAAGGGCGAACAACATGGTGGGGCCACCATAACTGGTGGCAACAAACTTAGAGGCCATTGCCAATACCAGCGCCAATAACACACCTGGCATGACAGCACGCATACGCGTCACCACAGCAGAGACAAGGCTAGGAGCCGAAACTGGGGAATTTAAATTCATGCAGTACACTCAAAGTGACAGTAAATGTAGAGTATACTTCTATTACTCTGTAAGAGCAGTACCTGTCACTTGGTTATCAGGTATACGGCGGTCACGGTGTGTAACCATTCTTCTGTGGAGCCTAGTGATCGCGTTGCTGCCCGTTTTGACAAACAAAAACGGTAAAAGGCCATGTATTAAACAAGCAAAGCTGCATACAAGCATTTCAGCACCAAATGAAAAGGCCTGCCCCATATGGCCAAAATATGATTCACCAACAGTTTCAGGGTGCTGAGTAAAAAGCTTTTTGAGCACGAAATCGATCTCCACTTCCAAATTTCTTCGATATACGCAGTATAGCAATACACCTTTGGAAAAGGTGATCTAATTTCACAAAAAAACCCAACTAATTAGTTTTATTATTCTATATATTGCATCATTATTAAAATATAATTTTTGTCAAATCCTACTTAAATAGTATTTAGGTTCACTTTTGGCACAAAAAATCAACTTCATCCCTGCAAACGGCTGTTTCACAACAAAAAAATTGAATCTGCACCATCAACTGCGCATAAAGTACAGAGGCCAATAACCCTATAAAATTGCTGTATAGATGACAAAAACCATTCCTAAGTCCATCCTTTCTCATGCACTTGCTGCAATAGTCCTGTGGATTTTGTTCGCCTTGATCTTCAGTTCTGCCGGACATCTACAGTTACTAAGGTTAGACAACCCTCGCCCGTATTTTTCCCTATTACAATCCAACTTTATTGGGTTTGGGTCCTCAGCGATTATTGCTCCTTTAGTATTTGCTATGGGACGTCAACAAGCAAAGTTGGCATTCCTCCTATTGAAGCAGCTAAAATACATTCTCATTGCTGTGACCTTTGTTTACTTGTGGCACGCTCTTTACAGCACCTTAATTATTGCCCCATTTCAAGGACAAACAGCCCAGATGATACCTGAATAATATCGGCTATTAGGTCAAAAGAGCCCTGACCTTCAATTTCACCACTGGCAAAACCTCTGCTTCGAACCAAGGGTTCTTTTTTAGCCAAATATTGTTGCGCGGGCTTGGGTGAGGTAACGGCAGAACACCTTCGTCCACATAATTCCGCCAACACCTAACCGTTTCTGTAAGAGATTTTTTTTGGTGTTCTCCTAAGTGCCATTTGGCTGCATAAGTACCGATAACCAGCGTAAGCTCTATATCCGGCATAAAGTCCAATAGGCTTCTGCGCCAAGCAGGTGCACACTCGGCTCGTGGCGGCATATCCCCAGATTTTCCTGTACCGGGATAACAAAAGCCCATTGGCAAAATTGCCACCTTGGCTGGATCATAAAAAATAGCCGAAGAAACCCCCATCCAGTCACGCAGGCGATTACCACTGGCATCATCAAAGGGCACGCCTGAAGCGTGTACCTTGCTGCCCGGAGCCTGACCCGCGATCAAAATTTTTGACTTCTTACTTGCTTGCACAACAGGCCGAATTCCATGAGGCAAGAGATCTTTACAAATCTGACAAGCACGTACCCGAGAAAGCATTGTATTTATATCTGTCATGGCGCAACCATACACCGTGCACAGAGCATTGCCGCTATCAAATTTACTTAATTTTCATCTGGATTAGTCGGCTTCTTGCCTTGGCATTGGTGCCATAACACCCGACATAACGATCAACGGGTTATCCTGACCAGTTGAAGACCAGATCAGTTCTGCAATAGCTTCAATATGCCCATTTATCTTTTCAAGCGTTTCAGCGTCTGGTGCCCCCACCAAACGAAAAATCCATGCATTTTTCCCCGGCCCAATACCAACAATTTCACCGCTTTCTAAACCACGTGAAAAATCTCGTTCCGATTGGCGGCACTGCACAGCGCACAGTCGTTTATAAATATCCATGGCGGCAGGATCGTCCATACGTAGGCCGTACCGCATCACAGACCCTGGGGTTTGGTATAATATTTCCTGACGGCGGTTAATAACACGTTTACCCGCTTCTTCCACCAACCCTACGGCCACCAATTGCTCCATATGGTGATACATAGCAGAAGGCTTGGCCCCTATCAGTTTCGCCAGTTCACGGATAGATTTAGGACCTGTGTTCGCAAGCTGACCAACAATTGACAGACGCCGCGCAGACATCAAGCATTCAAACTGCTCTTCGCCTTTAATCCAGTAAGTATTTTGATCATCTTCTTTTCGCATAAGACCACCATAATAATGTCAAATTCAGAGAGGGCCAGCATAACCGACCCTCTCCTTCATATATTATTTTGCTAGCGTTATTTTGCTGGTCCTTGATCATGATACCAAAGCTTTGGCAACGCTTTCTTACGCGGCCACACTTCATCCAGTGTTTCATCATCATACAAGCGGCCATTCATCATCACTTGGTGAATATTCACAGTATTTTTAATGTCCGTACGTGGGTCAGCATTCAAAATCACCAAATCAGCGAATTTACCGGCTTCAATCGACCCAACTTCATCACCGTGTCCGATGATATGTGCGCCGTCTATTGTTGCCGCTTTTAACACTTCCATAGGTGTTGCATTCCCTGAACCCAGAGCCCACATTTCCCAGTGATATCCAAGCCCTTGGAATTGGCCATGGCTACCAACACCAACCTTACCGCCTGCACGCTGAATTTTAATCGCGCTATCAGCCACCCGTGAGAAACTATATTCTTCACTACGGAACCAAGGGCGGCGCTTGGTGGTTTGATCCATCACACCGTGGGGCATAAAACGGTTCATTTTGACATCATCGTGCGGGTTCATATTGGTAAAGAAATAATTCTCACCGAATGGTCCCCCATATGTCACCAACAATGTAGGCGTATAACCAATCCCTGACTGCGCAGCCAGTTCCACTACATCCTTATAAAGCGGGATAATTGGCAAGTTATGCTCATTACCTGCAAAACCATCAACCATATGCGTTAAATCAAGCTTTGCGTCCAAACCGCCCTCAGTCGTAGGCATAATGCCAACTTCTTTCGCTGCCTGAATAATTTGCTGACGCCGTTTCCGGTTACCCGTAATATAGGCTTTAATGTTTTTGGTACGATAATGGTCTTTATAGCGGGTCAGCACATCTTTGGCATGTTCCTTAGATTTAATAGCAGTATCCGAGAAAACGCCCGGTCCCGTTGACCACGCCCGCATACCTATCATACGGCCAGCTTCAACCATATCTTGGTAGACGAAGATATCGATTGTTGATGTCTGCACATCCAAACCGCTGGTCACACCGTAAGCTACATTTGCCAAGAACGGCCAGAAGTGCTCTTCAATCACTTCATTGCGGCTCCAGTTACGCCAATGACCGTGCGTATCCACAAAGCCTGGCGTGATGAACTTGCCTGCCATGTCACGTGTTTCTGTGCCACGAGGCACATCAAGACTTCCGCGCTCACCAACAGCAACAAACCTACCATCCTTAATTAGTAAGTCAGCATTTTCGAGAGTGCCCTGTTCGCCCATAGTAATAACTGTTGCACCGCGCAAAAGGATGGTTCCTTCAGGGTTATCCCGTGGCACTGCTACATCTACTTTAAAGGCTTTGTAGGCTTTCGGCTTTTCTTCCTCTTCAGTAGTGTCTTCTTCATTAGTGTTTTCACTATCCGCTGATTGGGCTTCTACACCGTTTTCTGTTGATTCCTCTTCTTCAGTAGCTTCATCCTCTTCTGGTTCCACCCACTCTACATCAGCCATATTCTGCGTATAAAGCGTGCTACCAACCGACCAGATGATGCTTTCGCCGTCTTTCGACCAATCAAAATAGTCAACCCCGATATCAGAAAGTGTTTTCAAGGGTACTGAAGGTGAAGATACGTTCACAGTGTGTGCATCGCGGTTAATTGTTGGTACTGTCACCAACTGCAATTGCTCTTGCGAACGCGCAAGGGCATACCGGCCATCGGGACTCAGGCGCATATCCCTTGCTGGCACCGGCTTCGAAGCAAAATAAAGCCCAGCACCAGTAACTTTTAAATGGTCGCGTCTGTCGGTTCCATCTAATCGTACCGAGAACAAGTTACCGCCACCGTATAAATATACACGGCCTTTATCATTGCCAAAATGGATGCTGCCAAAGTTACTGCCCGGCAGAACCACACGCACATCGCTCGTTTTTGCGTTCAAGGCGATCAAGTCGCGCTGTGCACCAGGGTTTCCAGTATTAAATTGGTGATTTGATGCACGGATCGCCACAATCTCACGCCCATCAGGCGTAAATGTTGGCTCAGTATAAAAGCCGGAAATTTTTGTTACCTGTTCAGGCTTAGACTTGCCGTCAGACCGCATCCGCCACACATGACCACCATCAACAGTCCAGCTAACAAAAGTAAGATAACGGCCATCATTCGACCAACTTGGCTGAAAAACATTGCGTCCTGCACGTGCTATTTTCTTTGGCTTTGCACCTTCAGACAAACTCACAGAGTATAACTCACCAAGTGCCGAAAATACTACTGTATCCCCTCCCGGAGCCAAAGCTGGCTTCTGAATCATTCGCGCAATTACAGGGCCAGTTGGATCTTTTTCCTGATTAACCAAATTAGGCCCGATATCTAACTTAACCTTAGCAGTGAATGGAATAACCTTACGCGCACCATCAGCCAGAGCAATGCGCTCAATCTTACCGCCGCTTGTCGTAATAATTGCGCTACCATCTGGAGTGAAGCTGTAGGCTGGAAGCAAGTCTCTTGTCGCACGAGATTCTTGGTCATCCCGGGTAATAGGATACGCTAACCAACGATCTTCACCCGTTTCAAGGTTACGAACCCTAAAGCCTGTGTCAGTTTCATGCCTGGTACCATAAACCAGTGTTTTTCCATCAGGAGAGATCGCCGGGCGCACCGCACCACCGTAAGCCGTTACAATGGTATCAGTGGTACCCTCATGCATATCACGCCGTACTACCCTCCATGGAAAACCACCCGCGTTATACTGAAAGCCACCCATCTTTGTTGCGTAATAGATGTAACGACCATCTTTGGACGCAGAGACACCTTGAGCATTTGGCTGCTGCGCGCGAGGCGTAGAAGGCCCTTTCGGACGTGACTTGGTAATCTGAATGCCCTTGCCGCCGTGCTTATGATACATCCAGACTTCATTTGCGCCGATGCCATCGGTAAGCTGAGAAATGAAGACATAATTTCCGTCGGCCGACCATTCAGGGCTCATGCCCTCGCCTTTACTCATAGAGGAAAGCTTTTTAGGTTTCGTGCCATCAGCATTAGCGATGTAAAGATTCTCAGAGCCTTCTTTGTCTGACAAATAAGCTATCTGGCTTCCATCAGGCGAATAAACAGGCTGCGATTGAAATGCCATCCCTGTTATAAGGGCCGTGGCCTCCCCGCCCGAAACAGGCATTGTGTATATATCGCCAAGCAGTTCAAAAATAATAGTTTCACCGTTTGGTGATATATCAAGCGACATCCATGTCGCTTCATCTGTATCAAACTCTACGTTACGCTCGGCTTCTAGAGGCAGGCCTTTTTTCTTATCTTTCTTTTCGCCCGCTTCTTCGCCTTTACTCCCATCAGCTATGGTAGAAACTGGCGGCTCGACCCATTTTTCATTTAGCTTGGCACCCGGCGCTGGAAAATCATCAGCGGCAATAGCGGGTGCAATCATTAAGCTTGTAGTAAATAAGGCAGCTATAAGCGCCTTTTTCGGCATTCCAGTTGACATTGAGATCCCCCTCGGATTTCAGATTTATAGGCCCAGCCCATGGGCAAGCCAAAACCCTAGCCAGACAAACAAACTCATTCAAATAATATTTGTGCTTTGAACAAGATTCTAAACTAAATGATTAGAAAAATGCATAAACTATGCACCGATTGTTAGAAGCTGCTGTCTGGACAAATGATAATTCTTGATTGTGCAGGCCATAAAAGCATCCCTATAGTTTGACTAGAAACAAAATGGCTAGGGGAGCAAACAATGACAAAACGCAGCATGGTGGCCTTATCTACGATAGTCGCTCTGGGTTTAACGACCGCAAACATAGCAAACGACAGTGGCACAGATCTGCTTGCTGCTATCGACGCGAAGACACCTCTGGTAGATGATTTAAAATATCTCACCGACACCATTGGTGGCCGAGCGACAGGATCACCAGCTAACGCGGCTGCCGTATCATGGATTGCTTCGCGCCTTAAGGAGGCTGGCCTCACAGTAAGTGTCCAACCCTTTGACTTGCCTCGTAGTTGGAATGCAAAATCTGCCAGCGCGCATATTGAAGGCAGTACAGTTTCTTTCAATCCGACTTTTGTTCCTCGCGTTTATTCCTCTGCAACACCCCTAAATGGTATCAGCGCGCCCTTGCTTGATGTTGGAAAAGGGACAGCAGAAGATTTCGCCAAACAGTCTGTTACAGGGGCTTTTGTGTTAGTACACACAGACGTTTTAGATGATGCGGCTGGCCTCCACGGCCTATTTGGGGAGTATGTACAAAGCTATCACGCTAAATCACTGGCTGCCAAGCAAGGAGCTGTAGGCGTTATTTATGTTTCTTCCCGGCCTAAAGGATTGATGATGCGTCATGTAGCCATCAAAGCGGCTGGTAACGACCTAATTACCGCGACAATTGACCGAGAAAATGCCCTGCGTGCACAGCGCGCCATCTCTGGCGGCGACAAATTAACATTGACCACCCATATTCAAACTGAAGATAAGCCTGGCGGTACCAGCCACAATATCATTGCCGAGATTAAAGGCAGTGAAAACCCGGATGAAATCGTTTTGATTGGTGCTCATATGGATAGCCATGACCTGGGAACTGGGGCACTGGACAATGGGACTAACACCGCAATGGTTATGGATATCGCCCGCCAAATCACCAAACTGGGCCTAAAACCAAAACGTACGATCCGCTTCGCCCTATGGAATGCTGAAGAATATGGATTGCTGGGCTCAGGCGCATATGTATCCGCAAACATGGCTATGATGGACAATCATATTGTCACCATGACACACGATATCGGGGTTGGTCGTATCAATGGGTATTTAGTAAATGGTGGCGCAGGCTTGCTCGCCGAAACAAACACAGCCCTTGCTACTATCAGTAGCCGAGGGCCTTTCCAAAACATTGAAACGCCAATTGTAGGCACCGATAATTATGATTTTATGATGGTCGGCGTGCCAAACTTGGTAGCCTCCCAAGAGGATGCTACCTATGCTTCTAACTATCACGCCCAATCAGACACTTTTGATAAAGTAGACTTGATCCAGCTTCGCAAAAACACCGCAATTGCAGCGCAAACTGTATGGCACTTTGCCAATAGTGACTGGCGCGGTGAACGTGCAACCCCAGAAACGATTGCCAAAATGGTGAAGGATAATAATCTTTATCCAACCATGGATGGCTTTGGATTACTCGACGACTGGCGTACAGGCAAACGAGGCTTTAACCCAAACCCTGAAAAATAAAAAATCTACAAAATTTAAGAAGCCGCTAATCTAGCGGCCTCTTAACTGAATTCCTGCAAGGTTGTTATTCTGCCAACGCAGCCTTCGTTGCAGCCAACGCCCTGCCTCCATTTACTGGATACTGATGCTTATTTAATGCGTCTGCCAATGCGGTAATGCACAGCTCAACATTTGTTTCTGACGCGCTGGAGCCCATCAAACCTATCCGCCAAACTTTTCCAGCCATAGGGCCTAGGCCTGCACCAATTTCTAGATCAAATGCTGAGAGAAGGTGTGCCCTCACAGAGGCTTCATCTACTCCATCTGGCACGACAACGGCATTAAGCTGAGGCAAACGAACATCTTTATCAACTAAAAATTCAAGCCCCATGCTCTCAAGGCCTGCAGCCAAAGCACGATGCATTTTAGCATGACGATCCCATACGTTTTCCAGCCCCTCTTCAGAGATCATCACCAAAGCTTCATGCAAAGCATATAGTGCATTTACTGGAGCAGTATGATGATAGCTACGGCCTCCTTCGCCTTCCCAGTAATTCATTACCAGCGATAAATCCAAAAACCAGCTACGCACAGGTGTTTTACGGCTACGAACCTTCTCCAACGCTTTTTCCGAAAATGACACGGGGGATAGCCCTGGTGTACATGACAGACATTTCTGCGAACCAGAGTAAATGGCGTCTATTCCCCATTCATCCATCAAGACAGGTACACCGCCAAGGCTGGTAACAGCGTCTACAATTGTCAAACAACCATGCTTATTAGCCAAAGCACAAATACTTGCAGCGTCAGCAAGAACCCCTGTTGAGGTTTCAGCGTGAACAAAGGCAAGAATTTCAGCTTCAGGGTTAGCCTCTAAGGCTGCCTCTATCGCCGTAAGGTCAGGGGCTTTACCCCAATCAACATCAACTATTACCGGCGTGCCGCCAGCACGTACTACATTTTCACGCATGCGTTCACCAAAAACACCGTGCCGCACAACAATTACCGTATCGCCTTCGTCCACTAGATTTAAGAAGCAAGTTTCCATGCCGGCAGAGCCGGGAGCTGACACTGGAAAAGTTAGTTTGTTTTCCGTTCGAAACAGTTGCTTTAGCCCTGTTTTTACTTCTTCCATCATATGCTGAAAGTCTGGATCAAGATGTCCAAGCGTTGGGCGCGCCATTGCGTTGAGAATTCGCTCCGAGACATCCGAAGGGCCTGGGCCCATTAAAGTACGTTTTGGCGGCATAAAGGACTGCATAGAAGGCTCCATATTTGGAATGGGTATTTTAGCGTGGCCTTCGCCATCACTGCGCTTTGCTCATGTAGACTTAATTCTGTATTTTTAAAGCGCAAACTGCCTATAAATACCAATGAATTCACAGAATATTTGTAATCATCAAGCTTTTCTTCCTTTGAAAAATTACACAGAGATTACCTAAGCTCCCCTGACCATAGTTAGCTAGTTAGTACAGTAGCCTGTACCCTTTAATGGCAATTATTGCTTTTGGGATCGGCCTTAAAGTGTTATATGCCCGCAAATTTTAATGCTTAGAGCTGGTTTCAGCCTCGCTTCTACGGAAAGAAACGACCATGAAAAAAATTGTAACAATCAGCACCTTAGCTGCTATTTGCTCTCTTTCGATCGGGGCAGCATCTGCAGAAGATGAAAAGAAGAGCGCGTGGGAAGGCAATGTTGATGTGAATGCCCTATTTACATCAGGCAACAGCTCTCAAACCTCATTTGGAATTGGCGGCAAGGCAACATATGCTTCCGGCCCTTTCAGCCATACAGTTACTGGTTTCGCTGACTTCAATAAAAGCGCAGGCATTAAAGACCGCGAGCGTTTCGGTGGCGGTTATAACCTTAAATTTGATTTTTCTGAGCGCACATTCTTTACGCTAGACACCATACTAGAAAGCAACAAATTTGGTGCATTTCGTAAACGTGCTGCTGTTGCCGCAGGTGCCGGTTATCGCATCAAAGACACTGAGACACTGAAATGGACCATCGAAGGCGCACCCAGTGTTATCTACACTAAGAATATTGAAGGTGCTGATTACGTATCTGACTTTTCAGCATTTGCCCGCAGTAACTTTGAATGGAATATCACCAGCACGACAACATTTACGAATACGACAAGCGCTTATCTGGGAGGTCGCTCAATTTTAGAGACAAAGTCTGCATTTGAATTTCAGATATGGGAATCCATCACTAGTAAATTCTCTTATGATATCCTCTATGATAAAGATGCACCTGCTGACCGCAAATCCACAGATACTGTGGCACGCATTGGCCTTAGCTACGGGTTTTAAGACAAGTTTTCTGGACGCTACCTCTCACTTCCGTTAAATCTTAAGGCTATGGGAATTTCAGGCACGGCAACCACCGTGCCTTAACAGGGGAAATTATTAATGGTTCGTTTGTCGTCTATGCTTCTTGCAAGCGCTATATCAATGTCACTTGCTAGTACCATCCTTATGCCTATCAATACCGCTACAGCTTCATACACTGAGGAAAAAAGCGCGGTGCAAGATCTGCCTTATAAACCTTCTGCAGATCAAATGGGTGATGTGACGACAACACTGGAAAAAGCAAAGGCACAAGGCAAACTCGCCCTCGTAGTTATGGGAGCAAACTGGTGCCACGATAGCCGAGCCCTCATCAGCAAGATGACGGATCCATCACTAGCCCCCATGCTGGAAGAAAACTACGAAACGGTTTTGGTTGATGTTGGAGGCCTTGCTCACGGTAAAGACGTGATCGAACGCTTTGGCATGCCTGTTATATATGGCACACCAACCTTGCTTGTGGTTGACCCAACAACTGGACAGCAAGTAAACCGCCATGACATGCACCAATGGCGTGACGCATATTCTGTTAGCCAAGAAGACACTAACGCCTATTTCGAAAAAATGTTGAAGGCAGAAACACGTGGAGCGCCAAAGCCCGACCCTGAGAGCAGCGAATTAATGGCCCTGCTTGCTGGCGTCGATGCGTTTGAAAAAGCGCAATCCGAGCGTATCTACAAAGCCTTCGCTTTGATTGGCCCAATGATCACCATGAAGCGTGAAGAGCGCCCTGATAACTTTGGTGGCCTATGGAATGAATTACGGGATTTTAGATATCAAATCACGAGCGATCTGGAGAATTTACGTGCAGATGCCCGCTCTCGGATAAAGGCTGGCGAGACCAACATTGCCCTCGCCTATCCTACGTATGAGCCTTTTAGCTGGGAAAAATAAAAAGCTTAGTCAAACACCACGACTTGCAGCGTATTTTCGCCGTCGAATAATACAGTCTGCAAGTCGCCTCTGCCCTCCACATTCACTGTATTCATTTGCTCTGGCCAAATATCACGGAGCACATCATGGCGAATAGTTAAGGCCTGAATATCTTCTGCGTTCTCACTTTCCTGATAAACAAAGAAAAAGTTTCCGTCGATCTCATACCCAACCAAGCCCAGCTCAACAGGGCTGTCTTTGCCATCCCAAAGCGCAAATTTATTCACTGTATACTGCGCAAAATTAAATTGTGTTTCTTCCTTAGCGTAAATATCGGCATCCACACCAAACAATTGACGCACAGCCTCCTCTGCATCATGCAGGTAAAAACGGTGCACCACTTCAATATTTCCACTACGCGGATTAAACAAAACCTGCGTCAGCGCAGCCTTCTGTTGATGCGCAGAAGCGGGCACCGATATGGCACCCGCTCCCCAAATTGCCGCATTGGCAATGATTAAGATAGAAAGAAGCTTACGCAGCATTATTCAGTGCTGCCCTCTGCTTTCTTCTCATTTTTCTTTTCTTCTTTTTTCTCGTCAGTTTTCAGCTTTACTTTGCTGTCCTGCATGAGATCACGACGTGTGGTGCTGTTGCTACTACGGCTACGCTTGAAAGCCTCAACACGAGAAGGGACGATCTGACGAGGATAATGGTTATTCTCCACATCCGCATCTGCAGTTTCCCAATCAGGGTCAACAACAACACTTGCTAGCTCTTTATCTAAAACAAGCAGCTTTTTAACTGAATCAGCAGAACGACGCCAAATTTCAGCAGGGATATAGCGCTTTTCAAAAGAACCATCAGCATACGTGAGACCAAGAATGATCGGCATCACCAAACCGCCTTTGTTGGCAAATTCAAGAACATAATAATTCTTGTCTTCAGCAATGGCGCGGTCAAATACTTTACGCTCCCAAGACTCAAGTCCCTTTAGGAAACCATTATATTTATTACGCTGCTTATTGGTAACAGTGAAACGATCATTCTCGTCGTGGAAATCCCGTAGGTCTGGATTCAATTCCACCCAAAGCTTACGCTCTTCACGGTTACGAATATCAGTTAATGATTCAGGCTTGCTACCTTCCGCGTCACGGATTCGAGCATAATCAATATCCGGGTTTTTAGTATCCATACGGAGCTTGTAGATTTTATCAAGCGAGATATCTACATGGTCCGTTGTATAGAACCAGCCATGCCAGAACCAATCAAGATCTACACCTGAGGCCTCTTCCATTGTACGGAAGAAATCACTAGGTGTTGGGCGCTTAAACATCCAACGCATTGAAAACTCTTTGAATGCATAATCAAACAACTCGCGGCCCAAAATGGTTTCACGAAGAATATTCAATGCTGCAGCTGGCTTTGTATAGGCATTCGGGCCAAGACGTAGAACGCTGTCAGACTGGGTCATGATTGGTGTTTGGCGAGAAGACTTCATGTAACCCGTTATGTCACGTGGCTCAACACCCCAAGGAATAGTTGGGTCCCACTCACGCCCAGCAACACCGTCTAGGAAGCTGTTAAGGCCCTCATCCATCCATGTCCACTGACGCTCATCAGAATTCACCGTCATAGGGAAATAAATATGCCCAACTTCATGGATCACAACACCAATAAGAAAGCGCTTGTCAGCCAGTGTGTATGTACGGCTACCATCATCCTGCAGCTTAGTGCGTGGGCCGTTGAAGGTGATCATTGGATATTCCATACCACCAACAGGGCCATTTACAGACTGTGCTACCGGGTAAGGGTAATCAAAAGAGAAACGGCTATAGACTTCCATCGTATGGATCACAGATTCTGTGGAATATTTAGCCCACAGGTCACCACCCTCTTTCGGGAAGAAAGACATCGCCATAACCAATGGCTGGGTTTTACCGCCCTGATTATAACCCTTGGCATCCCACATGAATTTACGTGAAGAAGCCCAAGCTACATCACGAACATTTTCCGCTTTAAAGCGCCATGTTTTTTGTTCGTCGGTGCCTTCTTTTTCATTCTCTAGTGCTTCTTCCGCAGTTACCACAAAAACTGGGCGTTTTGCTGTTTCAGCTTCTTTCAAACGATCGCGCTGTACTTTTGTCAGAACGTCTTTGGCATTCTCAAGAGTACCAGTTGATGAAACAATGTGATCAGCGGGAACAGTTAGCTCTAGCTCATAATCACCAAACTCAAGTGTGAACTCACCGCTACCTAGGAACTCCTTATTGGTCCATGCTTCATAATCTGTGTAAGCGTGCAATCTAGGGAACCACTGGGCCAGCAAGAAGATATCATTACCGCCTTCGCGCTCGTCTTTCGGAAAATGTTCGTACCCGGCACGACCACCAACTACTTTTTGCTCAACAATGTTGTAAGAAAAATCAATTGAGAAGCTGGTGCTTTGGCCTGGCTTAAGGGCTTTCGGCAGATCAATACGCATATTGGTGCCAACAATCGTGGCCTTCAGATCTGCGCCGCCTTTACCCTTAACTGAAAGAATGCTGTAGCCATGCTCAACATCCGCCATACGCTGTTGGCGACGGAGCTGACCCAAGCTTAAACGTACTGGCTTGCCACCATCGCCTGTTGCGATAGTTGGATTGCGCGTTGCTGTACCAGAAAAACTGCTTGTAGTTTCAGCGATTGAATCCGCTTTGAAGCGATTTTGATCAAGCTGCAACCACAGATATTTCAGCGTGTCTGGTGAATTGTTTGTGTAGTTAATCGTTTCTGAGCCAACTAAACGACGATTTGCCTCATCCAGCTCTGCAGTGATTTTATAATCAACTTTTTGCTGCCAATATTGATGGCCCGGTTCACCTGCCGCGTTCCGGTATACGTTAGGTGTCGGCAAGATTTCTTCCATCTGGCGGAATTTATCTTTAAAATTGCCTTTGGTTTGCTTTACGGCATCTGCCAAAACGGCACTGCCTGCAATCGAAGCTATCGCGGCAGCCGCGACAAGCGTACGTCGAAACATCAGTTGGTCTCCCTGTTACCGCAAGCCCCCTATACAAATGAGTGCCCCTCACGTCTGCAAGCCTGCGTAATTTGGGGAAAGAACATAAGGCCTTCGCCAAAAACGACAAGTAACAAATGTAACAAAATCGACGATATCATACGAAAGTTTAGCTGACGCGCCGTATCGAGTATAAAATTAGAAAATAATTCTACCTCGCGCCCCACAAAACACATCAGACAATCGACAATTAGAAACTAAATTTTGCAAAATAAATAGAATCACACAC
>Ga0316207_10002259_pt1 | contig 20372 bp, 25 predicted proteins | sample 6weekpyrite_MG_FD_204943 | JGI IMG/M metagenome (GOLD analysis project Ga0316207, IMG submission 204943) | Microbial mat bacterial communities from mineral coupon in-situ incubated in ocean water Damariscotta River, Maine, United States -... | ecosystem: Environmental > Aquatic > Marine >...
TTTGCCGGACTCGAATATGAGAACTGTTGCTGGATTGCCCGTGTCGTGGCGCGTGAATACATCAACGATCTGAGTCAGGATGATGAAAACTTCGCGCTGATGTTCCAGCTCGAGCTCAAGGGACTCACCAGCTTTGGCGACGAGGTCAAAAAGTTCCTTGGACGTGGTATTCTAGGTTATGATCGTGAATCATCGAGTGATGACGACATTTTCTAGAGCGGCGGGACCCATGAAACGTAGTTTATTGTTTTTATTAATATTTTTTACCTCTTTGTCAGCAAATGCGGCAATTTACACCGTTGACCGGATTGTTGCCATCGTCAATGATGATGTCATCCTTGAAAGCGAACTAAACGCCAAGCTTCAAACAGTACGAAGCCAGCTGCAGCAACGTAACACCAAGATCCCGGCCAAAGACGTACTCCGTCGTCAGGTGCTTGAGCGGCTCATTATTAGCCACCTGCAAATACAGGCGGCTGAACGTGGTGGAATTCGCGTTGACGATAAAACCCTGAATGCCTCAATCAACCGCATCGCCCGTCAAAACAATATGAGTCTCGGACAGTTTCGTTCCGCCATTGAAAACGACGGTTTCGATTTCAGCGTATTTCGCGAAGATATTCGCAGCGAGATGATCATTAGCCGTTTAATGCAACGTAGAGTTCGTCAGCGAGTTAGCGTCAGTGAGCAGGAAATAGATAATTTCCTCTCCACTAACAAATCCAGTGACAATAAAAATAAAGAATTTCGCCTAAGCCATATCTTAATTTCTTTACCTGAAGCAGCCAGTGCTGCTCAGGTTGAGGCAGCTCAGACCAAAGCCAACAATGCTATTCAGGAACTACGTGCTGGTAGCTCATTCAAACAAGTCGCTGCGGCAAGTTCAGATGGACAAAATGCGTTTGAGGGTGGCGATCTGGGTTGGCGTAAAGTTGCCGAACTACCTTCTATCTTTGTTGATGTCGCAACCAGTATGCAAAAAGGTGATATCAGCGATCCAATCAGAAGTCCCAGTGGTTTTCACATCATTATGTTATCCGACCTACGAGGCGCCGAACGTCGTCATGTGGTAACGCAAACATTAGCGCGACACATTCTGATTCGCAGAAACGAATTAACTTCCAACGAAGATGCTAAAACACGCCTGCAACAATTACTCATCCGACTTGAAGGTGGCGAAGATTTTGCATCCCTGGCACGTGCGCACTCTGATGACCGTGGTTCTGCAGCACGCGGTGGTGATCTGGGCTGGAGTAGCCCGGGTGCATTAGTCCCCCGCTTCGAACAGGAAATGACCAAGCTGACGCCCGGCCAAATCAGCCAACCGTTCCAGACACAATTTGGTTGGCATATTGTGCAAAAACTTGATCAACGCGAATACGATAACACCGATGCATTTCTTCGCAGCAAGGCAAGAAAATTCATTCGCGATCGTAAAACCGAAGATGAATCTCAAGCCTGGATACGACGCATTCGTGACGAAGCCTTTGTCGAATATCGCCTCGACGATATTTAAGGCGCAAACCAAAACATCATCGCACGATGTCAGCTTCCCCGCGTATTGCACTAACCAGTGGTGAACCAGCCGGCATTGGTCCGGATCTGTGTTTACTTGCCAAAACAGACTACCCAGTCGAAACCGTTATTCTTGGTAACAGACAGCTATTAGAGCAGCGCGCTAAAAAACTTGGGCTCGACGTTGATTTACCTGATTATCAAGCTGATCAAGCACCTCGTGCAGGTCATCACTGCCTGCTTGATATCCCAATGCAATATCAATGCAGCGCTGGTACGCTAAGCCCTGACAACGCTCACTATGTTTTAGCCATGTTGGAACGTGCCACTCAAGGTTGTTTGCAAAATGAATTTGCTGCCATGGTCACCGCCCCCATTCATAAAGGTATTATCAATGATGCTGGCATAAGTTTTACCGGACACACCGAGTTCCTTGCCGAACAATGCAAGATAGATACCCCTGTGATGATGTTGGCAACAGAAGGCTTGCGTGTCGCACTGGCAACAACACATATACCGCTGCACAAAGTGGCTGAAAATATAACCGCTGAAAATCTGGAAACTGTTTTAACCACCCTGCATCAGGAATTAGTATCCCGATTTCATATTGCTCAACCACGCATTTTAGTTTGTGGGCTTAACCCACATGCGGGTGAAGATGGTCATTTGGGTAAAGAAGAAATAACCATCATTAATCCATTGCTCAATAAATTACGCCAACAAGGCATGAAGCTGATTGGCCCCTTACCCGCTGACACACTCTTTACACCCAATAAGTTAGCCCATGCCGATGCGGTACTGGCGATGTATCACGATCAGGGTCTACCGGTACTTAAACACATGGGCTTTGGCCGTGCGGTTAACATTACGCTTGGCTTACCAATCATCCGCACCTCAGTTGATCATGGTACGGCTCTCGAACTTGCCGGTACCGGCCAGGCTGATCCAGGTAGTCTTGATGTTGCCATCAGCACGGCCATTAGTATGCTTTGAACAAAAATAAGCGTCAGCACTCGTGATACCATCAACAAACACGACAGCGATGCATCGGGGCTATGCAGATTGAAACATAAGGCGCGAAAAAGATTCGGACAAAATTTCCTGACCGATGATCATGTCATTGACCGTATTGTCCAATCCATTGGCATTCAGCCTGACGACAGGCTGGTTGAAATCGGTCCCGGGCAAGGTGCGCTGACACGTGAGGTTCTGCCTCTGGTAAAGCAGCTGGATGTGATTGAGCTTGATCGAGATCTCATTCTTGGACTTGAGCTATTAAAAAGCAGTTATCCCGGCTTAACGATTCATAATGCCGATGCGATGCGTTTTGATTTCAATCAACTAACCGATAACACTACTCCGCTAAGAGTCATCGGCAACCTGCCCTACAACATCTCAACGCCGCTTATTTTTAATTTACTTGCGCATGCCTCTATTATTAAAGACATGCATTTTATGCTGCAAAAAGAAGTGGTAGAAAGAATGGCGGCTACACCCGGTGGCGGGCAATCAGGCCGGCTCACGATTATGGTTCAATATCGCTGCAAGGTAGAAAAGTTGTTCATTGTTCCACCTGAGTCATTTGACCCACAGCCCAAGGTTGAATCTGCCATTGTCAGATTAACCCCGTTTGCAGAACTTCCCTTTATTGCACGCAATGAAAAAAATCTGGCCAGCCTTGTGACTCAGGCATTTTCTCAACGTCGTAAAACACTGCGTAATTGCCTTAAAACTTTGCTTGATGTGGAACAAATTGAATCGGTGGCTATCGATCCGAAACGCCGACCCGAAACTTTGTCTGTTGAGGAATTTGTAAATCTGGCAAACTTATTACCAGACTAACATTATTCAGGTGAGCTGCCGGTCGCTGCTCTTATTTTTTTATCTGTGTTGTATTGACTTAAAGCATATACGGACCAGATAGCAGCCGGTATCCAGCCAATCAGTGTTATCTGAAGTAGCAAACAAAAAATACCGGCAATCGGTTTACCGATCGTAAAAAATTGTAACCAAGGAAGTAAAATCGCAAGGATAAGGCGCATCAATTTCTCCTAAATTATTTTTATTAGCCAATTGCTTCAATAATAGTTGCCGCAATACGCTCAGCATGTTCCATCTTCATTGCAGGGTAAACGGGCAATGACAGTGCTTCGGTACTGGCTTTATCGCAAACAGGCAGATCACCAACCTTGTAACCAAGATCTTTGTAGACTTCCTGCAAATGTAAGCCAAGCGGATAACAATGCGAACTTGGAATACCGTTATCATTCAAAACACCTCGGACACGATCTCTATCCGGCATGCGAACCGTGTAAAGATTAAAAGCATGACCACCATTCTCGGGCAGACTTGGTGCCGTAACTGCTGTACCTGCGAACAATTCGGTATAGCGTGCGGCCACTGTACGACGCTTGGCCACATCTGCATCGAGTTTACGTAATTTAATTCTCAGCAACGCGGCCTGCACTTCATCAAGCCGACTGTTATAGCCTACCTCATCATGCATAAATGGCGCACTGGCTCCGTGATTACGAAGTTTCTTAATTGACTCAACTACCGCTGCATCACTGGTCGTAATAATACCGCCATCACCATAACAACCAAGTACCTTGGTTGGGTAAAAACTAAAACCACCGGTGGTGCCAAGGCTACCAACTCGCTTGCCATTCACATCTGCACCGTAAGCCTGAGCTGCATCCTCAACCACTGCCAGACCATGTTCACTGGCAATCGCATTGAGTTCATCCATCTGCGCTGGGTGTCCAAAAATATGTACGGGAATAATCGCCTTGGTCTTACTGGTGATCTTTGCCTTAACACTGGCAGGATCAATCGTAAAACAGTCCGGTAAAATGTCCGCGAACACGGGCGTTGCACCAACCAGATTAATCACCTCAGAAGTAGCATAAAATGTATAAGGACTGGTAATCACTTCATCACCCGGCCCAACACCTAATGCTCGCAGTGACAACATCAATGCATCAGTACCATTGGCACAGCTCACGGCATAGTCAGAACCAACATGCTCGGCAAGCTCTTCTTCAAAGGCTTGTACATTAGGACCTAGAATATAGCGCCCGCTTTGACCTGTTTCGTGAATCGCTGCAAACCACTCGGCTTCCAGTTCGTTGTACTCACCCGATAAATCGAGAAATGGAATGGGATCGTTTACGACTGACATGCGGTGATTTTCTCCTTAATGATATGAGCGACACGAACGGCCTCAAGGGCGACACGTCCGGTAACCAGTGGTGTGCCACCAGTACGAATCGTATCAATAAAAACTTCTAACTCATGGTTAAGCGGTAGGCGTGGTTCAATCGTCAACTCTTCTGATACCACACTTGGGAATTCTTCACCTTCTGCAGGAGGCTGTGTTGAAGCAACCGTTATTTGCTGGTTGGTGTAATCAAGACCGTAATAATGTTCCTGTTCAAAGACACGGATACGACGTTGTTGTTTGTTGGAAACACGACTTGCTGTCACGTTCGCAACGACACCGTTAACAAATTCAAGGCGTGCATTCGCAATATCAATATGATCGGTAATAACCGGCGTACCCGCAGCAGAAATATTTGAAATAGGTTCACCCACCAGTGACATGACGATATCAATATCGTGGATCATTAAATCAGTGACCACATCCACATCAGTAGCACGTGCGACAAAGGGACCAATACGCGTCACTTCCATAAAACGTGGCTTCTCGACACGCTTGGCCAATTCCATAACACCACCATTAAAACGTTCCAGATGCCCTACCTGAAATAACACACCGGACTTTTCAGCCAACTCAACAAGTTCAAGAGATTCTTCATAGGAAGGGGCTAATGGTTTTTCCATCAGCATGTGTACACCCGCTTCTAGAAAAGGTCGCGCCGTTTCAAGATGCAAGGAGGTCGGTACAACAATACTTACGGCATCGACTTTACCAATCAGTTCTGCTGCGTCAGTGTAACCTTCACAGCCATACTCTGCTGCAACTTTATCAACATTAGTGCGATCAACATCCACCACACCAACCAACTCTACGCCTTCAATATTTGAATAAATCTTCGCGTGAATATTACCTAGATAACCAACGCCAACGACGCCGACTCGAATGGGATTTGCCATGAAATCTGCTCTAACCTGTTAATTGATCGGGATTCAATGCCATGACACCGCCATGGCTCTATTAACAGGCTATTCTACCACCGACAGCTTCATGCAGATAGGGTAAGTACCGGACTACCAGCGGTTACTCACGCCAAAAAACAAGGTGGCTTCATTATTTAGTGGTAAGGCTTGCTCTGATTCAATGCCAACGCTGAATCCAAAATGGCGATATTGTTGGCGCAAGGCAACCCCGAATTGACCATTTGCACGCCCGTCCAGATCAGCAACAGTTGCAACATCATATGATGATATTTCACTGATATAATTAGATTTTTTTGAATCCTGTTGGGAGTAATACCAAACAAAACCGAGATTCGGGCGATCTTCATGAGAGAAACTAATTGTCGCACGTTGCAGGTTTGGCTGCTCTGGAGCCGTCACGCCTTGCCAACCGGCACAATTTTGCCAAACACCAATAGTTTGTGGACAATTGGTTTCTGAGCTAATGGTCATTGCCCAGCCTTGCTGATTTGCTTCGCTGGCATTAACGGTTGAGGTCACTAATACACCCAGACACACAAACACACTCAATAAAAACATCAGATCAGGTTTTACTTTACGCTTGTTCATACTCCGTCTCCTTCAAACCAATGCTGCGGTATTTCTACATGGGGCCAGTTTCCTGCTTTCTCGGCTTGCTGTCCGAGATACTCGTCACAATCAAACCGGACCTGGTCCACATTCCTCTCATCGCTAAGTCATTGATCATTCACTAAACTGCGGTAAGCTCTTGTAATCTCTATCGGCTTAACTACCTCCGTACTCGAGCATGACTAGGCGAGAAAATGTCTAAACTGTGAATAGCCTCACAATTTGCTGGTTTTTAAGGGTCATTTGCGCCGGCACAAGGCTGTGTTATGGTCGGATGAGAAGAAGGATTTATAAAAAAATAAAGAAAAAAAGGAGACATTCAAGATGCTCATTCTTGCAGGTGATATTGGCGGTACCAAAACGCTACTACAAATCGCAGATTTCGATGGTAAGAACAAAACCATTGTGCATGAACATCGCTATGTCAGTGCAGACTATAGCGATCTCACTGATATGGTGAGTGAGTTTCTCACTGAAGTCATCAAAGAAAAAGGCACCATTGCATTACACAGCGCCTGCTTTGGTATTGCAGGCCCTGTCACCGGGCGTCAGGGCTGGGTCACTAACCTGAGCTGGGAACTCGATGCCGATAAAATGCAAAGTACACTTGGTATCCCTAAGGTTCGACTCATTAACGACTTTGCTGCTGTCGGTTATGGGCTGGAAGCACTCGGTGACGACGATATCGTTGAGTTACAGGCAGGTAAACCAGCCGAACATGCGCCCTGTGCGCTGATTGGTGCGGGCACCGGACTCGGGCAAGGTATCCTGGTTTGGCAGGATGACCATTACGAAGTGTTGCCATCAGAAGGCGGACACTGTGATTTTGCGCCGGTTGATGACGAACAAATTGAATTACTCAGCTACCTCATCGAACGCTTTGGGCATGTTTCCTATGAGCGTGTTTGTTGTGGTCGAGGTCTGGTCAATATTTATGAGTTTCTTCGTGATAAAGATCCTGCCGCCGAAAGTGATGCCATGAAAGAAGCTATGAGTACCGGTGATCCTGCTGCTGCTGTGTCCATTGCCGGCCTGCAAGGCAGTGATGAAATTGCGTCGCAGGCGATGCATCTTTTTGCTAAAATCTATGGCCAGCAAGCTGGCAACCTCGCATTAACCTGCATATCTGGCGGCGGTGTATACATCGCTGGCGGCATCGCACCCAAGGTCATCGACAAGCTAAAAGACGGCACTTTAACCACTGCTTTTAATGCTAAAGGACGCATGGTTAAACTAACAGAAGTAATGCCGGTACGCGTGGTCATGAATGCCAACGTTGGACTAATGGGGGCAGCACTGGCAGCCAGCCGTTTATAAATGTTACGCATCAATTGAGGCGTAACGGTAATTGAGTAGATAAGTAATGAGTTTAGAACCCGATTATAAAATCGCCATCGATGTTGAAACCAACTTCATCTCTGAGCAATCTATGCCCGAACAAAATCGTTATGTGTTCAGCTATACCATCACCATACGTAACGAAGGCAACATAGCCGCAAAATTGCTAACCCGTCACTGGTACATTAACCACGCCAATGGCAAGAGCGAAGAAGTACAGGGTGATGGAGTCATTGGTGAGCAACCACACTTAAACCCTGGTGAAGGCTTCAGTTATACCAGTGGGACTATTCTCGAAACACCGGTTGGTGACATGAATGGCAGTTACCAGATGCTGGCTGATGATGGTGTTGAATTCGATGCCGAAATCCCGCACTTTATGCTGTCTGCGCCCAATACTCTGCACTAATGGCGACCTATGCCGTCGGTGACATTCAAGGATGTCACGACGAATTACAGCGTTTACTGGATCATATCCAGTTTAATCCTGGTCAGGATCAACTTTGGTTAGTTGGCGATCTGGTTAATCGCGGGCCTGATTCACTTAAAGTGCTGCGTTTTATCAAAGCACTGGGTGATGCTGCCACATGCGTACTAGGCAACCACGATCTACATACGCTGGCGGTTGCCAACGGTCACTTGAAATATCATCGTAACGATAATATCGATGACATCCTAGAAGCGAATGATCGTGATGAGTTGACCCACTGGTTGCGTCATTTGCCCCTGTTACATCATGATGCTGAACTCAACTTCACCATGATTCACGCCGGGCTACCACCACAATGGGATTTTGTAACCGCGCAAGCCTGCGCAAAAGAAGTCGAAACCATACTGCAGTCCGAACAGTATGTGGAATTTTTAGATCGCATGTACGGTAATCAACCCAACCAATGGGATGAAAACCTCGAGAGCTGGGATCGACTGCGCTTTATCACTAATTGTTTTTCGCGTTTACGCTACTGCGATGCAGAGGGAAGACTCGAACTGGAAGAAAAAGGTAAACCCGGTAGTCAGGCTGATGGACTCATGCCCTGGTTTGAAACACCTAATAGAAAAACTGAAAAACTAAGAATTGTATTTGGGCATTGGTCAACGCTGGGGACTATTAATAGTGACACCATCTACCCTATCGATACCGGGTGTTTATGGGGAGATAGCCTCACCGCCTTACGGTTAGACGACTGCCAAAAATTCAGTATTAATTGCCCGCAGATAAAAAAATTCTAAGCCTTAACTCGTCGATAGAGCTAACCACTGGTTAGCCGCTTCCAGATCCTGAAAGACCTTTACTTCCCAACGCGAATCAGCAAAGAATGTAGCAAATTTTTCTGCTAAATCGACGGCGACCGTCATGACAATAGCATTTTTTATACGTGGGTTAGAAAGCTCCGCGGCTTTATGTTGATAAGCGATTCTTGCCACCTCATCGTCACTCATATTGACTGACGAAGCATCAAGAAAATCGACGAGTTTGTATTCCAGATTATCAAAACGAGGATCACCATAAATAGCCGCACTCGCATCTATTATCTCCTGACCTGACACATCACCGGAATATTTCCAGCAAACACCTTTGTCTTGCCATTCGAATTTATGAGCCATGAAAGTAATCTTTTATAATTATTATAGTCTACCGTTTATAGCATACATTTAGACTTAGAATAAAAATAGCCTGCGTCTGAAATGTTAACAATTGTTACACGTTTATCTGGGCGTACTGATCAGCGCTTAAATGACTATTTCTCTAATATGATAAAACTGCAATCGTAAGCGTTTTTCTCATCGGCAGGCCGTTCATCACGACTCATTTCATTCCAGCCTAATTGTTCGTAGTCAGGAAACCAGGCATCCCCTTCAAATTTCCCGTGCACTTGAGTGATATAAAATCTGTCTGCGCGATCAAGCATCTGTTCGTAAAAAGAAGCACCGCCGATGATCATTGCTTCCTCTACCTTACTCGCAGAATCAGCAGCAGCTTGCAGGGCAGTTTCAATATCATGAACAATAACGACATCCGCATCGACGTGATAGTTAACATCGCGGGTAATAATGATATTGGTTCTATCGGGTAAGGTGCGCCCGCCAAACGACTCAAAGGTCTTGCGCCCCATAATAATCGGTTTACCCAGCGTATGTTTTCTGAACCACTGCATGTCAGCAGGCAGCTTCCAGGGCAAACTGTTATTAATACCAATCACTCTGTCTTGTGCCATCGCGGCAATCAGGGAAATTTTCATCATCAATTCAATAAGCTTGCAATACGACGACGATATTGAGCAACTAGGGGATTACTACTACCCAACACGTCAAACAGACTTAATAAACCTTTACGACCCGCATCATCATTATAACTACGATCACGCTTCATGATTTCAAATAACTGCTCTAAGGCCGCTTCAAAATTTGCCTGACTAACAAGTGCTGCGCTGAGTTCCTCGCGAGCTTCAAGATCATTTTCATCACTCGCTATACGCGTCTGTAAAGCGTCTGTATCAAAACCGGATGATTGCTCAATCATGTCCAGTTGAGATTTAATCGCAATCACATCCGGATCTTGTTGTGCCTCAACAGATAAACGGCCAAAAATAATCGCGGCTTCTTGTTTAAGGTTATTTTCCAACAGCACACGCATCGCCATTACCTGAACTCGGATGTTGCTTTGATCTGATTCAGCCGCCTCTTTCATCAGTGTAATCGCAGCATCAACATTACCTTGCTCATATTGTGCAACCGCTTCTGCCATCAATTTATCTGACTCACGCACTAAATAAGGTTCGAGCATGGCGCGAATATGTGCTTCGGTTTGTGCACCGGTGAATTCATCAACCACGCCACCATTAACAATCAACTTAACCGTAGGCAGGCTTTGCACACCGTTTTGTTGGGTCAGATTTTGCTGCTGATCCGCATTGATCTTGGCGAGAATAAATTGACCTGCCAATTCTTCAGCCAGTTTATGTAAAATCGGAATCAGCGTTTTACAGGGTTCACACCAGTCGGCCCAAAAATCGACCAGCACCGGCAGTTTATGTGAATTTTCTACAACACCCTGATTGAAATTGCTTTCGTCGATATCAAAAATATAAGCCTTTGGCGTTTCACTCATCGTCATGCACTAAATAGCAATAGGTGCGCGAATAGCTTCATCACACTCATAATTTAATAATTCAAAATCTTCAAAAGTAAAATCAAAAATCGATGTCACCTCAGGATTCAATTTCATTTGCGGCAGCGGGTGGGGAGTTCGCGACAACTGCTCATCGACTTGTTCAGAATGATTGCTATATAAATGTGCATCACCCAATGTGTGCACAAAGTCGCCGGCTTTGAGACCACAAACCTGTGCCAACATCATCGTCATCAAGGCATACGAAGCAATATTAAAGGGCACGCCTAGAAAAATATCGGCACTACGCTGATATAACTGACAAGATAATTTTCCATCTGCCACATAGAACTGAATAAAAGCATGACAAGGTGCTAGCGCCATTTTATTATTTTTCACATTATCTTGTGGCGAGATAGTTTCATCCGGTAAGTCGGCAACATTCCAGGCATTAATAATGATTCGACGTGAATTAGGGTTCTGCTGTAGCTGTTCAACGACTTCAGCCACTTGATCAACATGACGCCCATCCGGTGTTGGCCAGTTACGCCATTGGTAACCGTAGACAGGCCCCAAGTCACCATTTTCATCCGCCCACTCATCCCATATTTTAACGCCGTTGTCTTTTAGATATTGAGTATTGGTATCGCCTTTCAAAAACCACAACAACTCATGAATAATTGAACGCAGATGGCACTTCTTGGTTGTCACCAATGGGAAACCCTGCTGCAAGTCAAAACGCATCTGGTAACCAAACACACTTTTTGTTCCGGTGCCCGTCCGATCGCCTTTCTCGTTACCGTTGTCACGTACGTGGCGCATTAAATCAAGATATTGTTGCATGACTTACTCTTTAATTTTTGCTGCTGTTTTTAATTCCAATATTTATACAGACTGCGCTCGTCGATAGGCTAATTGAATCAATACAATCCCGCCAATCACCATCGGTAAACTCAGCACTTGTCCCATCGTTACCCAGTCAAACGCAAGATAGCCCAATTGTTCATCCGGTTCGCGTACAAATTCTACCGCAAAACGGAAGATCCCATAAAACAGTAAAAACATACCCGATGTCGCCATCGCGGGGCGTGGTTTACTGCTGTAAAACCACAAGATAAGAAACAGAACCAAACCTTCAAGAAACGCCTCATAAAGCATAGAAGGATGTCTGGCGGCAGGTCCTCCTGTTGGAAAAACCATTGCCCAGGGTGCATCTGAAACCTTACCCCAGAGTTCACCATTGATGAAATTACCAACCCGACCGAAACCAATACCAAGCGGCGTTAGCGGTGCCAGAAAATCACCGACCTCAAAATAACTTTTCTTGGATTTACGCGCGAAAGCGCCGACAGCGATAATAATGCCAATTAAGGCACCATGAAATGACATGCCACCTTTCCAGACTTCCCAAAACTCACTGCCCTGTCCCTCAGGTAAAAACGGGTTATAAAACAGCATATAACCTAACCGCCCACCGACGATGAGCCCCAGTGCGATATAAAAAATTAAATCAGAAACCTGTTCTTCAGACCAACCCGAATCAGCGCGTTTGGCTCGACGCATCCCTAACCACCACGCCATCGCAAAACCGGCTAAATAGGTGATGCCATACCAATGGATGTTCAGTGGGCCAAGCGAAACAGCAACGGGATCAATATCGTGAAATGCTAACATAGGCGCTTATCTTAGCACGTCAAGTCACGACCGCCAGCAAGGAATTTATTCATTTTTAAGCTATGCTTAGGCACATGCCAAGACATCTCTTAACAACCTTGTTGATGCTGCTCACTATCAGCCTTCCTACACAAGTCTATGCAGAAATTTATACCTGGACAGATGATCTGGGCCGTATTCATTTCACTGATTCGCCGCCGGATGACACCCGTACCAAACAAGTCGATATTGGTCCTCTTAATACCTATAACTCGCCCTCTCAGAACTCTATCAATAACACCTTGTCCCGACCTACCGGTGTCACTGCGCCAAAGGCAAAAGTCATTCTCTACTCAACAACCTGGTGCGGAGTTTGTAAGAAAGCCAAACGTTGGTTACGAAGTAATAAAATTGCTTTTCGCGAATATGATGTCGAGAACTCAGAGCGTGGCCGCAAAGATTATAAAAAAATGAAAGGCTCGGGTGTGCCGATCATTAAGGTGGGGAAAAAGCGCTTTAATGGCTTTAGCTCATCACGTATGACTCAGGTTTTGCGCAAGGCCGGCTATAATATTTAAACAAATGCCAAAAACCTTAACAAAATAGTGGCCAATATACCGCTGGGACCTTTAGCAACATTATTTATACTATAAAAATCAATTGGTTATAAACCATCTTTTATTTCAGTTTATCCCCCTCTGGAAATCATAAGCTGTGCTATATTTCTAACCGTAATAAACAAATGGCCAGATAAGAATAATAATGTTTTCCACGCTCAGTCACTCACTAGGATTTTCTCGCAAAATCGTCATTAGTTTTATTACACTTTGCACCTTCTTTTTCCTCAGTTTTGCTTACATTCTCTACGACATCTATGGTGTTCGCCAATTAGCCGACACTGTTATTAACGAACAGCAACCGTTAGCTGATACGGCGCATGTCGCTTCGGAAAATGCCAGTGCGGCCGTCAATGCCTTGCACCAATACTCACTAACTGGTGAAGAACGTTATTACAGTAATTTTACTGAACGCTTAAAAAAGGTTCGGGAAAAAATCAATCAAATACATGGTGATGGCATTGAGAATATTTCCCGTGAACATATACACCGTATTTCAGAGTTAATTAAATTCCTGTTTGAACAGGGCATCGTTTTAAAAGCACTACAAAATAATTATGAGGCAAACCACCCTATTATTGCCTCTGCCTCAAGTCGTCTGAATCCTCTTGCGCTGGAATACCTCGGTTTTATCAACCAGATTATTGATGACATTTACTACGAATTAGAATCCGATGATCGAACCGTTAAACTTAAATTACTCAATGACTTGCGCTATTCGTGGATCCAGATCATGAGTCATTTACGCATTGTGCTGGCCACCCGAGATAACAAAGACATGATAAATGTCATGAGTTATATTGAAATAAACAAGGACATTACGAAAAAAATTCGTGACCAACAACTCGACTTTGGTGTTTTTGATATTGAACAATTAAACGACTTATTTTTTCAATATGAAGAAGCCATTATGGAAATATCCATCAATTTTGATGGCCAAATCCATGATCGAAGCGTTACCTTAATGATTGAAGAAATCATTCCTGCTTCCCAAGAGCTTGAAATGAAAATTAATGTCATTGTGTCAGAGCAAACCTCCGCACTGGGTTCAACCCTGCAATTATTCTCGAACAAAATTGATGGTGCCGAAGCTAATTATTTCCTTTTGTTACTTATTCTCACTCTAGTTGCTGCTTTTCTAGCAACAATGTTAATTCGACTGTTACAAAACAGACTTTATAAACTAACCGCTGCTGCAGAAAAAGTAAGTCAGGGTCAGTTAGAAACTCGCATGGAGGTTAAGTACAATGATGAACTTGGACAATTGGCTAAGAACTTTAACCAGATGCTCGAAAACATTGACCAATCACATACCGAACTACGTCTTGCCAAAGAATACGCTGAAAAAGCTAACCAAGCTAAAACGCTTTTCCTTAGCCACATGAGCCATGAACTTAGAACACCTCTGAATTCTATTCTTGGTTATAGCCAGCTTCTTGAAATGGAGCAGAATAAACCTGTTGAAACCAGAAACACTAAAATATACAAGGAAAGCATCCAATACATTCTTGATTCAGGTTGGCATTTATTAAATTTAGTCAATGAGCTGCTTGATTTATCAAGTATCGAAGCCGACATCATTACAATAACCCGCGCACCCATGCCGCTAAATAATGTGCTTGAAGGCTGCCTAAATGCGGTCAGGCAATCTGCCACTGAAAAACAGATTACTTTATCTAACTCAACTACTGCAGCGCAGGGTATTATTTTAAACGTCGATGAAAAACGCTTCCGCCAGGTAATACTTAACCTGCTCAATAATGCTATAAAATATACCGATAAAAACGGTTTAGTAGAGCTATCATGTAAAAATACTAATTTTGACAAAATCCGTATTATCATACGCGACACAGGCTATGGAATGAATGCAGAGCAATTACAATCCATATTCAAACCATTTCAACGTGTTCATGGGCATAAACGTGGTATTGATGGTGTTGGTATCGGCTTAAGTATTTGCCAACGTATCGTGACGTTAATGGATGGCGACATTGGTGTTAAAAGTGAACCCGAGCAAGGTAGTATATTCTGGGTAGAGTTTCCTATTTCATCGGTAGCAAACCAACCTCAAGCTTCTAATAGCTCTTCAAATTCGTTTTAATGATATCAATTTATTATTCGCATCCATTGTAATAATGAAATTGCCATGCACCCCATCTGCTTTTACAAAGGCACGAACGGCTGACGCAGGAAACTGCACACTCACTCCCTGATGTGTCATAACAACAATATTCTGAGCTGCACCTCGATAATAGCTTTGGTATTCGTCAGGGCTCAATTGTAGTGAAAATGTAAAATGTGTATTCGCGTTATGCATTCAACTTAATTTAATTAATACCCGAGATCACATCAAAAATTACCCGTGTTTTACGATTCATAATAACAATATCAGTACCAACTCGCAGACGGACATAGCCATCAGGAATACGGCTTAAGCGACTTAACAAATCTCTAGGCAACCCTCTCCCAGATAAGCCTGGTGGCAAGGTCTGGCGCTTAGCAAGACCGGGCGGTAATTTACCTTTTTTGGCTAAACCAGGAGGTAAGCGTTTACGTTTTTTATGATAATAATCATGGATGAGCCGACGATCATGATTGCTAAAACTCACCGCGACACGTGTATTGCCATCTTTTACAGCGACACGTCCTGAGGTTGTTAGACAACCTGTTAACATCAACATAGTCACCATAACCACTATGAGTTTTTGCATGAGTTTATCTCCTCATTAAAGATTATTTCCAGTATAGCCATGATGCGGTTCTTCGCCATAGTTATTTTATTGCAAGACCACGGTACATGTAACCCATAAAACGCGGCACTTTAGGGAAATAAAAATTTTCAACTTCAAGTTGGCTAAAACCTGTCTCACTAATTAGCTTATGCATATCTCGATTTAGATGGCAGCCATCGCCTACTAGCTTTTGAATTCCATTTAAACGATGTTGCCAGGCACTTATTTTCTTATCCGGGCTAAGACCATGCTCGAGAAACACAAACTGTCCACCCGGTTTCAGTACCCGTTTAACTTCATAAAGTGCTTTCTTAACATCTTTAATACTACATAAGGTCCAAGTACTAACAACCGTATCAAAACTTTCATCTTGCATCGGCAAAGACTCACCACTTAGTACCTGACGATCAACCGTTATGTCTGATGCTTTTAGCTGTTTCGCTGTATAACGCCCCATGCCGGGGTTAGGATCAACCGTGACGAGTTCTTTAACGCTATCGGGGTAATGCGGAAGATTAAGACCTGAACCAAAACCGATTTCAAGAATTTTTCCATCAACTGATTGTAAAACAGCATGACGATGCTTCTGAAATTCTTTACCTGACATGGTCAGGTTCATTCCCCATGGAAATAACACATCGGAATAAAAGCTCATTAGCAAACCCAGATTTTAACTACCGAATTGCGAGAACACCTTTTTCAACAAGTCGGTTGAACGTGCGACAGGATCTTTACGAATTTTAGCTTCTTCTTCTGCTAATTTTAAAAACAAACCATCCATCGTTTTACGTGTAACAAAAGAATCAATATCCAGTGTGTCCTTATCGACATAATCACCAAGAAAATCAGCTTTTGAAATCAGTTTTTTATAATTTTTGGTTACGCCGACATCATCCATTGTTTTGCTAACAATCGGGCTGATCACTTTTTCAAGTTGGGTCGACGTTTTGCTTCTAAAATAATTTGTCGCTGCATCATCAGGGCCGTTTAATAATTTTTTGGCATCCGTTAATGACATGCCCTTGATGGTATCAAGAAAAATTTGTGTGGTTTGCGGAACAGCTTGTTCAGCGGCTGAGTTCATGGATTGAATAAACCGATCGGCATATTTATCCTGACCAAAACGGCGCAGAACAGATTCTACTTTTTGTAAACTATCTGGCATAGGAATGCGCACTTTTGCATCATTCAAATACCCACCTTGTTGACCCAATAACTTTATGGCACGTTTAACGCCGACAGTCAGCGCATCAAGAATCGCGCCATTCATATCCTTGTTACTCAAGGCATTGGTTATAGTTTTAGACGTCGAGGGCTGGCTTTGCGTATCTGTTTGCCCGTCCTTGAACAATTCACCTAGAAAATCGCCCCAGCCCGCATAGGCTGGGACAACAACACACGAAGCAGAAATGGCAATGATGGCCGTTATTGTCGTAAATTTAGATTTCATTGCCTTAACTCCCTGCTATTTTAATAAACAATGCTTTGCATAGTTAGTGGTTTCATCCACTGTCCAATCACCCTTGGGATTTTTCTTTAATGCGGCACACCATTCATCACTGCCCACTTCTGGGGCACATGCGGCCAACATGAACATAGCAAAAAACCCGACAACCATTGTTCTAAAGATATGACGCATGATATTTTCCTCTATTTAGTGCACAGCCAAAGTGCATGAATAACACCTGGTATAAAGAACAGAAAGCACAAAACAATATTAATGATTAAATCTTTACCGACACCTGCTTTCAAAAATACAGCAATCGGTGGTAGAAAAATCGAAAGAATAATGAGCAATACTTTGTTATCCATAAGAAATGACCTCTATAGTTATATTTTATTTTCAGGTACTTATAAACAATTTCAGCTTAACACCTCACGGCGCAATGACTCAAATTATAAATCGTGTCCAAAAGCTTCTTTAAAGCGAGCATTAATCTCATCTTTACTATATTGATGATTCTGTGTGCCATGCTGCTCAATCTTCATCGCTCCCATTAGTGCGGCGATACGTCCGGTATTTTCCCAGTCCATATTATTCATAATGCCGTACAACAAGCCACCACGATAAGCGTCACCACAACCGGTCGGATCATTGATTTCCTTCACGGGCGCAGCAGGAATATCAATACGCTTTTGTTTTGTATAAATATGCGAGCCCTTGCCGCCCAACGTCACGATCAACGCATCAACCCGTTCTGCAATTTCATGGGGAGATAGACCGGTACGATCCTGCATTAACTGCATTTCGTAATCGTTAACGGTTATGTAAGTAGCCTGATCAATAAATGTTTTTAAATCATCGCCATCAAACATTGGCATACCCTGACCCGGATCAAAAATTAATGGTATGTCCGCTTCCGCACATTGCGCCGCATGTTCAATCATGCCATCACGACCATCGGGGGAAACAATAGCAATACGGACGCCTTCTGCATCGCCCACTTTGTTTTCGTGTGAGAAGCCCATCGCGCCCGGGTGAAAGGCAGTAATCTGGTTATCATCCATATCGGTGGTGATAAAAGCCTGTCCGGTATAAGTATGATCTAGCTCTTTAACGTGCTTGCGTGAAATACCGCAAATATCCATCCAGTCAGCGTAGGTTGAAAAATCATTACCAACGGTGGCCATTGGCAAGGCACTGCCACCGAGCAAGTTCAGGTTGTAAGCAATGTTACCGGCACACCCACCGAACTCACGGCGCATCTCTGGAACAAGAAAAGAGACATTCAGGATATGTACTTTGTCCGGCAAGATATGGCTGGCGAATTTATCCGGAAACACCATAATGGTGTCATAAGCATACGAACCACAAATAAGTGCGGACATAGGAACTCCTAACGTTTAGAATTTATTATTAAATAACTTTTTTAATCACGCCGCTGATGGTTTCCATGTTAGATCCAGCTCACGTGCTGCTTTAACATCATCCAGTCTGCGCACAGGCAATTTGTGTGGCGCACCTTTAACAACTTCAATTGAGTCTTGTGCTTCCTGCTTAATGGCGATCATAGCTTCAATGAACCCATCAAGTTCTTCCTGCGTTTCAGACTCAGTGGGTTCAATCAACAAACACTCAGGCACAAGCAGCGGGAAGTAAGTTGTTGGTGCATGATAACCATAATCCAGCAAACGTTTAGCAAAATCCATTGCGTTAGCATCAAGCTCTTTGGCTTCTTTTTTCAGTGTGACAATAAATTCATGTGTGGCACGACGATTTGGGTAGGCTAATTCAAAACCAGCATCTCTCATTTTAGCCAGCATGTAGTTGGCATTAAGTGTCGCGAACTCGGCCACACGATGCATGCCTTCTCGTCCTAACAGACGCGCATAGATATAAGCACGCATCAATACACCGGCGTTACCCATAAAACCAGACAGCCGACCAATACTCTGCGGGCAATCCTTTTCCGTTAACCAGCGGTAATGATCATTTTCTTTGGTCACCATTGGAATCGGTAAATAAGGAATTAAGCGCTCACTCACGCCCACCGGTCCGGCACCGGGACCACCACCACCATGTGGCGTTGAAAAAGTTTTATGCAAATTCATGTGAATCACATCAAAGCCCATGTCGCCCGGACGTACTTTACCCAAAATCGCGTTCAAGTTTGCGCCATCGTAATAAAGTAAGCCACCAGCATCATGAATAATACCGGCAATGGTTTTAATTTCAGGTTCAAACACGCCCAGAGTAGACGGGTTCGTTAACATAATACCTGCTGTTTGCGGCCCTACCGCTTCTTTCAGAGCAGCCAAATCAACATCACCGTTTACATCGGTGGGGATTTCACGAACTTTATAACCACACATCACTGCTGTTGCAGGGTTTGTTCCGTGCGCGGCATCCGGCACAATGATTTCAGATCGCTCGGTGTCATTATTGGCATCATGATAGGCACGAATCATTGCCACGCCGGCAAACTCACCTTGCGCTCCTGCCGCCGGTGTCAACGACACTTCCTTCATGCCAGTGACGTCTTTGAGCATTTCCTGTAAATCATGCATGCAAGCAAGGAAACCCTGACTATGTGATTCAGGTGCGAATGGATGGCGACCAAGGAAACCGGGCAAACTTGCCAATGTGTTACAGGCACGCGGGTTGTACTTCATGGTACAAGAACCCAGCGGGTAAAACTGCGTATCAATCGAAAAATTAAGCTGGGACAACCGAGTGTAATGACGCACAACCTGCATTTCAGATGCTTCCGGTAGTGTAGCGGCCTCTTCACGCAAATAATGACTCGGTATCGCGCTTGTATCAGCCAGTTCGGTCGGCGCCTGTACTGGATTCCGACGACCTGTGCGTGATTGTTCAAATATCAACATACTGTTTTAACCCTAATAACTTTCCATCAATATTGGCGCAAAAGCCAAACGTTTATAACATACCATTAAGAGTGTCATCCGTGACGTAGTTGATGGTGCGCCACCAAACCAGAACTAACTTAACGCAGCAATCGCCGCATCATAATCAGGTTCCTGCGCAATCTCAGGCACTAGTTCAGAGTAAATAACTTTATTATCTTCATCTAGCACGACGACTGCACGAGCAGTAATACCCGCCAATGGACCATCTTGAATTAACACACCGTAGTCTTTCGCAAATGCTTTAGAGCGCATTAAGGATAACGAAATGACATTATCGGTGGCTTCCGC
>Ga0316207_10002260_pt1 | contig 20371 bp, 11 predicted proteins | sample 6weekpyrite_MG_FD_204943 | JGI IMG/M metagenome (GOLD analysis project Ga0316207, IMG submission 204943) | Microbial mat bacterial communities from mineral coupon in-situ incubated in ocean water Damariscotta River, Maine, United States -... | ecosystem: Environmental > Aquatic > Marine >...
AAACTTTAATTGCGCAACGTAACGCTGCTCGTGCAGCAAAAGACTGGGCAGAAAGTGATCGCTTACGTGATGTACTTAAAGAACAAAGTATTGTGCTGGAAGACAAAGGTGGTGAAACCACGTGGCGCCGGGAATAGGGAACTCGTTATGTCTTTTAAGGTCATAGGCTTACGCGTGTTTTAATTCGAACAAAAAAGGACGTCGCGATAATGAAGTTACCGGTATCTATATTTTTATGCTTTAGTGTTAGCGCTATCGCCGCTGCGGCAGAACCGATGAAAGAGGATAACACACACGTTCGTGTTTGGAATAAATTCATGGACGATAGTCTCGCCTTACATAAAAAAATTACCTCAGGTAACGACATCAAAGTTAAAAAATCGATCGGTGGCTACGCACAACATAAAAATTTTTATACGGAGTATCGTTATTATAAAAATGATCGCTTAATCAGTCAGGTGCAATGGGAAAAAGATAATCCACAACAAATCCATACCATTGAAGTTTATTTACATGATAAGAAGGGACGTTTAGTACGTGACTTTATGGCAGCCTATTTACCTTACTATCACAATGCGCCGACGCAAACCTTGATTACGTTTCATCATTACGATGGTGATTTGCATGCCTTCCGTAGTTTTGATGCCTCGGGTGATACCACGTTAGAACGTTGCGTTGGTAAAAATGAAAAAGGGCAGTCGATCAATATGCTGTTAGATGAAGATGATTTCTTCAACGAAGAAGACGACACCATGGAAACAGCGGAGTATCAGGCGTGTTTTGCCGGCTTGAAACAAAAGCAACTAGGGAAGTATATTATTCCGCAATAGCTGAGTAGCACGTACACGGATAGCGAGAAGTTATAGAGTGTCCATATTTATTTATCATGAAAATTTTCAGCCGCATCAACCGTATTTTGTAATAGCGTTGCTACTGTCATAGGCCCAACACCGCCGGGAACAGGGGTGATCCAGGCCGCTTTTTCGTTTGCCGCATCAAAGTCAATATCACCACTTAATTTTCCATCTTCTGAACGATGTATGCCGATGTCGATGACGGTTGCGCCAGACTTAATCCATTCGCCTTTGACAATACCTTGCTTACCAACCGCGATAACCACAATTTCAGCCTGACTCACTTTAGACGCTAAATCTTTGGTAAAGCGGTGACAGACGGTGACGGTACAACCGGCCAGCAATAATTCTAATGCCATAGGTCGTCCAACATGATTGGAGGCGCCGATGACAATCGCGTCTTTACCGCGAATTTCTTCGCCGGTACTTTCTAACAGGGTCATCACACCGCGAGGGGTACATGAGCGTAAAACCGGCATACGCGAGGCCAGCCGGCCAACATTATAAGGATGAAAGCCATCGACATCTTTATCGGGGCGAATGCGTTCAATAATGGTCTCAGTATTAATATGCGCGGGAACAGGGAACTGCACTAAAATACCGTCAACGGCATCATCATTGTTTAACTCATCTATTAAGCTGAGTAACTTTTCTTCTGAAGTATTTGCCTCTAAATCATAGGCGGTAGATTCAATGCCGACATCTTCACAGCCCTTGCGCTTATTACGCACATATACCTCAGAAGCCGGATCATTACCCACTAAAATGACCGCCAGTCCCGGTTTGCGTAAACCTTTGCTTAAGCGCGCATCAACACGGCTTTTGAGGTCTTTGCGTAATTCGGCAGCGATTTGTTTACCATCGATAATTTGGGCAGTCATGCAGTTTTTCTCAGCGTTTGGCGGTTAGTTTCAGGGCGCTATAATCTCATGCGAGGCAGGGTTAAGCAAAGTAATAAAGTTTAATTAATCAGCATTGACCTTGCTGCTTTTCACTAGTATTATCGCGCTCCTTGTTACAGCACCCAGCAAAAGTTTGTAACAATATCGGGATATAGCGCAGCCTGGTAGCGCATCTGGTTTGGGACCAGAGGGTCCGGTGTTCGAATCACCGTATCCCGACCATATTTTGTATTAATGGATTAATACAGTGAAAAAGCATCACACTAAAGAAAAAGGCGATCTTGGTGTTTTAAAGGCTCAATTGAGTCTTTTTGAACAGGGATATCTTATTCTACAACCGGTCACGGAACATGCTCCATTTGACCTGGTTGCCTATAAAGATAATGCTTTTAAACGTGTGCAAGTAAAATATAAGTCTTTGGATAAATCAGGCGCGATAACGTTACATTTTCGTTCTTGTTGGACAGACAAAAATGGCACGCATATGCAAGCTGTTGATAAAGAGCAAATTGATCTTTATTGTATATATTGTCCTGAAACCGATGAATGCTATTTTCTCGATCCAAAGGCATTTGATAAATCGGTAACACTGAGGGTAGAAATACCAAAGAATAATCAAAACAAGCACATTAAGTTTGTTACAGATTACCTGAGTGTTCCCTGAAAGCCATCAGTAGATGAGCAAAACTTTGTAGGATGAATAAACTTTCTGCGCCTGTAGCTCATTCGGATAGAGCAACGCCCTTCTAAGGCGTGGGTAGTAGGTTCGAATCCTACCAGGCGCGCCATATTTTAGGTGCGCTACAACGATTAATGGTGGCTGTAGCTCAGCTGGTAGAGTCCCGGATTGTGATTCCGGTCGTCGCGGGTTCGAGCCCCGTCAGCCACCCCATATTCCCAATAATATCAATAGGTTAGTGCTTCTAGTGCTAATCTATTGTTATGCATATAAAAATCAGATTTGTGACTTTCGTCACACTAAATTCCCACATCTTTCTTGTGAACATAAATAAAATAAGGCAACATGACCTTGAAGTTAACATTTTGTAACAATTAGAAAACATCCCGTACTAGAACCTCACTGCTCCCCCACCATGTGAATGTACAGTTTTTTATAGGGTACATGCATATTTACTACGTTTTTTAAAATAATCGACTATCAAACAGTAACTGAAATTTTTCGAGTACTTACGATGGCAAATTTTGTAAATGCAGTAACGGCATGTAATAAAAAAGCTGTAAATTAATATAAGCTTCACTCTAATGGTGTATTAAAGGACATGCTTAAAAAAATTAGAGACTTTATTTCTCCAAAAGAAACGTCACTAAGAACGTTGAGCCGTTGGAATATTGAAGGGACAGATCTCATTTGGGCCCTGGGAAGCCTTTGTGCGCTTCACCGCATACCGTTTGATGCGCAGTTAATTCAGAAGCAATTTCCGCCCCCGTACACAACCGATACACTTATTCATGCAGCCCGTGAATTGGGTTTTAAAATAAAGCTTGGTGAGAGTGAGCTAGAAGCATTGTCAGATTTAACTTCACCCTGCCTTGCAATGGTAAAACCAATAGAAGTCGAAGAACCGCTGGTTGAAGCGATAACGCCAGAAATCACCGAAGAAGAAGCTGAAACCCCACAAAGTGAAAATGAAGGCGAAGAAGCGGTAATACTGCCCAAGGGTAATTTTGTTTTACTCACCGATGTCGCTCCAGAACGGGTAGTGCTGTTTGAAGCAAATACAAATAAACCTAAAGAAGTCACAGCAGAAGAGTTTGAAGCAAGTTATTTAGGTTGCGTCTTTTTAATCGCAAAAGAAACAGAAGAAGCCAAAGACCCCGATATTGTTGGTGAGGAAAAAGAATTTGGCTTTAAATGGTTTATTCCTGAATTACTAAAACACAAAAAAGTCTGGCGAGATGTATTGCTTGCGTCCCTGGTGATTCAATTACTCGCACTAGGAACACCGCTATTTACCCAGGCCATCATCGATAAAGTTATCGTGCATCGAACAGAAAGCACATTAATGGTCATCGCATTTGGTATGGCGGTGTTTATGGTTTTCTCAACCCTATTAACGTGGATACGCCAATACCTTGTCCTTCATACAGGTAATCGGGTTGACGCGGTTCTGGCCGCCGATGTTTTTAGTCACCTGTTTAAACTACCACCACGCTATTTTGAACACCGGCCCACCGGAGTCATTTCAGCACGATTACAAGGTGTTGAAACCATTCGGGAATTTGTCGCCGGTGCAGCCGTTACACTCATTTTGGATATGCCATTCCTGTTTATTTTTATTGCAATTATGTTTTGGTACAGCGTGACCTTAACGTTAATTGCTTTAGGCATATTAGCGGTCATAACAAGCATTAGTATTGCCATCGCACCGCTATATCAAAAGCAATTAAATGAACAATTTATCTTAGGCGCACGTAATCAGGCCTTTGTCACAGAATATGTTGCCGGTTTAGAAACCGTTAAAAGTTTGCAAATGGAACCACAGTTAAATAATCGTTATTCAGGTTATTTAGCAGAATACCTACGCGCCACGTTTAAAACACGCCAACTCTCTAATACCTATAGTGTGTCATCTACCGGCTTAGAACAATTAATGACATTATTGATTCTAACCATAGGTGCATACACCGTAATGACCAACCCGGAATTCACCATTGGTATGTTAGTTGCCTTTCAAATGTTTGCAGGTCGTTTGTCTCAGCCCATGATGCGCTTAGTTGGGTTGTGGCAACAATTTCAACAAGCAAGCTTATCGGTAAAACGATTAGGCGATTTAATGAATGCGCCGACCGAACCGTATTCTATTTTGCCGTCAAGGCTAGGTGAGGGTAAGGGACTAATTCAAATTGATGGATTAAGTTTTCGTCATAATGAAAGTTTACCGTTTCTTTATCGTGACTTTAAACTTGAAGTTAACCCCGGTTCCGTTGTGGCGATTATGGGGCCATCCGGCTCAGGTAAAAGTTCATTCGTTAAATTGCTACAAGGTTTTTACCAACCTTCGGACGGTCGCATTCGTGTTGATGGTATCGATATTCAAAACCTCTCTGCCAATGAACTAAGACATTACTTTGGTGTAGTGCCACAAGAGACGGTGCTTTTCTCAGGCAGTATTTACGATAATTTATTAGCCGCAAACCCACATGCCAGTTTTGAAAATATAGTCGAGAGTTGTAAGCAAGCAGAAATTCATGAGTTTATAGAAACACTGCCCAATGGTTATCAAACGGTATTGGGTGAACGTGGTTCAGGACTCTCCGGTGGACAACGCCAACGTATCGCCATTGCAAGAGCCTTACTTAAAAAACCAAAAATACTTATTTTTGATGAATCAACCAGTAACCTCGATAAACAAACTGCCGAACAGTTTGTGGCAACGGCAAATCAGTTTAGAGGCAAGATATCGATGATTTTTATTACGCATGATTTACCAAAAAATTTACAAGTCGATGAAGTGGTGCGCATAGGCGAGAACCAGGCATCGGTGTTAGAAGTAACACAACAAACCAATAATACGGAACCACCAAAATGAATATAAGGTTTGCCACCATTAATGATATATCAGTGTTCGTCGAGCTGGGTAAACAAGTGCATAGCACAACCCGTTTTAAACAGTATGGTTACAACGAAGAAAAAATGGCAAAACAACTCAGAGCCATTATTGATGATGTAAAAGGCACACATTGTTTTTTTGTTGCAGAAAGCGATAACAAAGAACCCGTAGGCTGGTTACTCGGTTGTATTGAAAGTCATCTGTTTTCTGAACACGCGATAGCCAGTGTGATTAACTATGGTGTTGTGCCAGGTAAAAGAATGAGCGGGGCAGGTTTACGTTTATTAACCGCGTTTAGAAAGTGGGCAGAAAATCGTGGAGCAGTTGAACTCAATGCCGGTGTCAATAGTGGTATTGATCTCGATAAGATGGATACGTTTTTAAGGAAGTTAGGGTTTGAACTGACGGGTGGGAATTATTCGTTAGCGCTTGGAAAGTAATTTAAAAAATAAAAGTAGGGTTGGTGTTGTAAATGAATAAAACTAAAATAATCATGCTTGTTAGTATATTAACCAGCTCACTCTGGATGCCGGTAGCTTTGAGTGAATTAAATTCAAATAAAATTGAAGTTATTCAATATGAAGAGCAAAAGGGGCCATGGTTAACAATATATTCAAAGTATATCTCTCGAGTCTTTGTTGATGCATATAAATATAATCCAGATAAACCGATACAGGTTAGAGACGTTGTTGTGCTATTAAGGAAAAGTCTGGAACACAAGCTAAAAGATGTCTCTTCAAATAATTTTTTAGTTTATTATGAAAACGGCATAAAAAAAGAAGTGTCCGGATGCTGGACACATACGGGGCGTTCAAATATCCTGGCGCATAGCAATAATATTTCAGGTTTTGATTGCGCTAGCATTCTTAAACAGGCTTTAAAGAAATTGCCAGATCAGATTGATTTGTGTCGTCAGTACGATAAAAAATTCCGTGGCTCACATGTTTCTTTTATTTTTAAAGATATAAGTCAAATTAAATGTTTAATTGTTCCGACATCCGTTAGAGAGCAAGCAACAACATCGGCAAACACAATTAAAGCACATAAGCTTTCGTATAAAATTCCTTCTTATTTAGAATTGCATACGAACCGCCTGTTTGATTGTCGTTCTTATGGTACTCATTTAGCATATCATTCAGCATTTTTAAATAAAAATATTCGATTCTTTAGATACCCTCTATTACTGGATGATAAGACTATAGTTTGGGAACACAAATACCTTATAAAGACAACCGGTTTTACCTATTGCTGGGGCGCAAAGCGTTATATTGATGAGCCAGAAAGAAAATATTTTCAATTAAATGATGGCACAGTTTTATTGTTTGGTCAGATAAGTCAACTACGAGTGCGTTTGAAGGATGGCTCGACGGATGCGCCGAAACATTTAGTAAAAATATTTAAACCTGAAGTAATTCAAAAGCTTATTAATGAGAATGGGGGTAAAGAGTGTACGGGTGAAGCCTTGTCTGCATTAGGACATTGTGCGCTGGCGGTTAAAGCAGGTAGTCCCATTCGTAATCCTGAACTTAAATGGCCGCAAGGAACAACGGTCGAAAAAGATGTTTACCCTTATGTTATTAAGGGTGTCGATGAAATTTTACAAACTCTATTTTAACTAAAGGGGGGACAGATTTATTTTTACAGGGAGAAGGTGAAATCGTAGTTTGAGATGTTGGTCTGGGCTGCACAGGATATACAAGTCCAGCGAGGGGCGTAGCTATAATCATTCTGGCTCTTAACTGACAGGATTAGGCTATTATCTGCTTTTTTTTGATATAAAGGCTTAAAGAAAAGGGGACAGATTTATTTTTTTAGAGTAACGAGAAAATAAATTTATCTCTTTAAAGGTAAAAATACATAAATAATTATTTTGAAAAAGGAGAAAATCATGCCAAGGAAGGCAAGAATTGTGGTACCGAACACACCACACCATATAGTCCAGCGAGGACACAACAAACAGGTGGTTTTTGTTAGTGATGATGACTATCAATACTACCTTGAAAATGTATTTGAATGGAAAGAACAATTAAATTGTAAAGTACATGCCTGGTGTTTAATGACAAATCATATTCACCTCATTATTAATCCAGGTAATGATATGGATAATTTAGGAAAATTAATGAAACGGTTGGCCGGTAAGCAAACACGTTATGTTAATCGATTAGAAAAACGAACCGGAAGTTTATGGGAAGGACGTTATAAATCGAGTCCAATTGAAACAGATGCTTATTTATTAGCTTGTTGTCGTTACGTGGAACTTAACCCAGTAAGAGCAAGAATGGTTGAAAAACCAGAGGAATATTGCTGGTCAAGTTATCAGGAAAAAATTGGACTAAAAGAACAAGATAAGATGGACACAGATGCCTGTTACTTAAGCTTAGGCGAAACACAAGAACAACGTATGGCACGATATAAACGATGGGTAGAGTCTGAGGTATCGGAACAAGAAATAAAATCGATACGTGAAGCGATACAACGAGGTCATCCCACGGGTAGCCCATTATTTACTGAGGCGATAGAAAAGAAATTAGATATTCGATTATCACTGAATAAACCTGGGCGACCAAGAAAAGAAAACAAATAAATAGACAAGGTGGAATTATATTATGAATTTAATGAACAGAAACAGTAGAAAAATAAATCTGTCCCTGTTTTCTTTTTTAATTATTGCGCTAGTTGTCTTTTATAGCTCATTAATCAATGCTGCTCCAGATTATGTAACAGCATGGCCTAAGAAAGTAAAAGTAGAAACACCTGATCCAGTTCTTGGTGATAAACCTTACTGGGAATATTGGTCTTACAGTAAAGTTTTTGCGAAAAAGTTTAAGGGATTTGATATAAATAAAATAAACTTGGAAATAAATAATGATGTCTATTCAATTGTTCTTAGAATTTATAAAAAAAATCTATGGAAACGCTTAAATCCTGATTACCCAAAACAATATGCATGTGAGTTTGATATATATTTTAATAGTGATTTTGAAATTCCTACTAAAGTAAGGAATAAAAAATTATATCTACAACCATATCCAAAAAAAATCACATCAAGTATAAATAGATTAGTATTAATTAATGGTACAAAATTAGAAGTTAAAGAATCAAAAACTAGCACTCATTATACGCTGGTTTCACCTAATGTTTTTTCATCTCCTATTGATGGTCGTTATGCATCATTTGGTATTAAGTTATACTATCCAAATTTTATACCTGGTATCTCAATGGTTACTCTGGGTCAAGGTGTATCTAATTGTAAACTAATTGCACCGCTTAAAAAAGAAGGAAGTCATTGGATTTCTTTGTTTGCTAATTTGCCGTTTAAAAAAGTTAATTTTGCAGGTGGACCAAGTGCTATATATAGTAATTACAGGCACGAAATAAAAAATATTAAATTTAGTTCATCATCTAACAATATTGAAAATGGATATTTTAAAATACCAAACAATTTATATCTTGCTTCATTACCAAAAGTGACACTAGCAAAAGTATTAAATAGTTGTATATATAAAGAAAAAGTTGGTAATCATAGCTCTAAAAATAGAGAGAAAGATAGTGCTATGTGGAAAGAAATTTCTGAAAGGTGCAGTAATATACGAAAATTTGGTTTGATATCTAATCCATATCTTAAATTGCCGAGAGAAAATGGTCTGTCTGAGCTTGGATATTAAATAATTTATAAGGACATTAATATGACAACGAATAATTCAAATGTGATTTTAACTTATGCGTTACTGAGTGATGCAGCTTATGAAGGTGGTTTAATTCCTACAGGTTGGACGCTTATTGAGTCTAAATCAAGCTTATCAACTGGGTTTTCTGCAATTGCAGTTCAAAATAATGAAACAGGTGAGGTTGTTGTTGCTTATCGTGGAACTGATGGTTTTGATGATGCAACAGGTACATATTCTCAATTAGCTTTACAAAACGGTGTACCAAATCAATATCCAGAAGCTTTAGCTTTTTTTACTGAAATTAATGATAGTTATGGAAATGTTACTCTTACCGGCCATTCTTTAGGTGGTTCACTCGCTCAGCTTGTAGCTGCAACAACTAGTGCCATTACATACACATATAATGCTCCAGGTGTAGATGGTTTGCGTGATGATATTTTTGGAGAGGGTAGTTCTGAGCTATTGAACAATGCTTCAAGTTACACAAATATACAAAATTTTAATATGTTTTTTGATGCGGTCAGTACTGTTGGGACACAATTAGGAAGTGTAAGTAATTATGATCCAGCAAGTGCTGATGGTTTGTTAATTGCTGCCAGTTTTATTACTACAATGGTAAACCCAACGCTAGGAACAATAGTTTTTGGTAATTCAATTCTTGGGCAACATTATATTTCTACTCTTGAAACTGCCATAGCAAGTTCAAGGCCAGTTGACTATATACAGGATTATACTTATGACAGCGAAACAAAAACTTGGACTACGTTAGATGATGATGGTTTAGATGTTGAAGCTGATAGTGCTACCACCTCCAGTTTGAACGCGCAACGTGATCAAAATATACAATATAACGGCATAGCAGCTGATACAAATCGATGGCTAACAAGGTATAGAGCGTGGCAATCAGTAACTCAAGACTGGCGAGATTATGTTGCTGATGCAGGTGAGGGACCAATTTCGATTGATTTTAGTGATGAGTTTGATAACGAAGGAGTATTACTAAATGCTCAGGGTGAAGAACTAGCCTATTTTAAAATAACAAAAAATGAGGATGGAAAAGAAGTTGTATCGGTATTAGATTCATTTGGTAATGTTGAACAGTCTGTTAATCTTGATACAGGAGAGATTAACGGCTTTGGCGAATTCTTTAATGATATCAAAAGTGGGCTTAAGACATTAAATAACGGTATACTAACCTATTCTCCTGCCATTATTGATTCCCTATCCATAGTTCAAGCCATTCAAAATGGTCAACCGTTGCCTGCGCTTTCGTCAACGTTAAAGCTGGCAAATGATCTTAATGATTTGCAAGGTGTCACTAATTTAGAACTCAGTGGTGCGTCTAACGTGGCGAGTGGTGTGCTCAGTCTCATGAGTTTGGATAATGCCATTGAACAAGGCGATGCACTTGCTATTGCAAGCTCAGCGGCACAGGTTGTGGCGTATGGTGCACAAGCTTATGCCGATTTTGCATTTAACAGTCTTGAAGGTAACCTTGACGCGGCGTTTGATGCAGCAGGTATTGCTGATACGCTTACAGAGGATGTTTTACCTGTTTTAAACATTATTAGAGCTATTGACAGCGGTGATGATGAAGCCATAGCTGTAGCCGTAGTTGGTTACTTTGTTCCTGTTGTTGGTCAGGTTTATGCCGTTTATAACTTGGTTTCTAGTATATTCGCCGATGGCCCACCAGATCCATGGGGTACAGGGCAATACGTGTGGGATGGAAGTCGAAATGCGGCGGGGGGTTCAACTTTATCGGTTTCAGCGGCGGGTGAATCGGGCGGCAGTCAAGCCGTCCAAGGCATTATGGATGCGGTTGTTAGCACCTTAAATTCGATTATCGAGCGTGAACGCCAACAAAACCCGGGCGCTCAACTTGGGCTCATTCCTACCCGCATGCCCAGAGTGGGGTATGGCTTATCGGGGTATACGTATACCAATATCGATCCGCTAACCGGTGTTGAGAAAAATCCTGGTTTACGTTTTGATACCTCGGGCAGGCCTATTAATGCGGAGCCCGGTTCACCGGAGTCTTTCCAATCGCTTATTGAAGGCATGGTGCTTTCAGCCTTAAAGCGTGGTGCCATTGCGCCGTTGTGGGAAGTGGAAACCGCCAGGTTGCAATCTGACGCCGGTGACCCTAAAGCCGGTTTAACCGAAGAAGCCCGCGCGGGACGTGACGGTCAACTTGCTGCTGCCTTAACAGGCGACACACAACTCTTTCGGCCTGTTAGTTTAGATTTAGATGGTGATGGGATTGAAACCATTATCAAAGAAAATTCCAGTGTGTACTTTGATGTGGATGATTCAGGTTTCTTAAAAAAGACAGCCTGGATTGGGGCAGATGATGCCTTTCTCACAATAGACAGAAACTATAATGGCACGCTTGATTCCGGTCGTGAACTCTTCTCTAACGGTAAAGTGGCGCTGGGTCGTCGTGGCCTTGCCGGCATGGGGTGGGTAGATGCGAATTATGATGGCAAGATCACTTCAGCCGATCCGGTTTGGAATGAAATTAAGGTTTGGCAAGATGCCAACAGTAACGGTGCACAAGATGCCGGTGAATCCCAATCATTAAGTGATTTGGGGATTACAGAACTTAATTATAGTTTAGGCACCTTTACTCAAAATGGCGTAGTTAAACAACTGGGCAGTCCTGATCTTACTGCGGATACGGAAGGCACACGTACCAGTGTTGTTGAAGAAGGCATTATTATTGAATCAAGTAACGGCAATATTTCTTTACTGGTTTCACGTATTGATGACAAGACTCTTTTAGAACCCAACCGTGATGGTATTACCGGTTTTGAAGATATTGAAATAATTGTTAATAGTGCAGATTTACTCGCAAATGATACCTTAGGGGGTTTTACCGGGCGTGATTTAACGATTACCGGCGTCAGCAGCTTTGTGAACGGCACGGGCTTTTTAGATGCTAATGGTTATGTACATTTTAACCCTTCACCGAACTATGCCGGTGGCGGTGCACAATTTAAATATAATGTTCTCGCGAGTAATGGACAAACAGGGACGAGTACGGTTGATGTCACTGTGCAAAATGTGAATGATGCGCCAACGTTAGATTCGGTAGAGCGCACAACTCGCGCCGTATATGGCTATTCTAGTGTCGAATTTGGTACTGGTAGGGGGAGCGGTACTTATCAAAGTGGAGGTGAGCCTTACTACGATCCATATGTAGTGTTACGTTACCGAGAGGGAAGAAGGTATCGATATGAAAACTCAACTAACCCGGCTGATTTCACTAGTGCAAATGTATATGAAACTCACTTTACACCAATTTCTTATGAAGATACAGGTGCAGGGCAGGTAATAGGCAAAGATATTGATGATCCTGTTTCAAGTTTAACATACAGTGTGTCTAATCAACCGCAATATGGTTCGGTTGTGGTTAATGCCGATGGGACCTACCAGTATACTGGCTGGAAAGAGCCGGGGGTTGCCAGTGATGATATTAAATACAAAGGTGAATATGGGGCAATTAAAAATGGAAGGCTCTATACCGGATCTAACCTACCCAGTTCTGCTGTAAATCCAACCTCTGATGTTTTTCAAATAACAATAACGGATCCACAAGGTGCCACAACAACAGAGAATATTACTGTTCCACATTACGGCCCTTATTTACCACCAACCCCTCCAGGCGGCGGTGGTAAAAAACCGATTACGATTGATTTAGATGGTGATGGTTTTGAGTTTGTGAATGTTGATGATTCAAATGTTTTCTTTGATGTGAACGGTGACGGCTGGAAGCAGCGCACTTCATGGGTTGGTGCTGATGATGGCTTACTGGTTTACGATATTAATGGTGATGGAAAAATTGACCAGTCGGGTGAAATTAGTTTCACCCAATATAAAGACGGTGCACAAAGTGATATTGAAGGTTTAACTGCCTTTGATAGCAATGGTGACGGCATTTTCTCTGCGGCGGATGATAAATGGTCCAGCTTTGGTATTTGGCAAGATGCAAATCAAAATGGCATAACCGATGAAGGTGAGCTTCGTTCATTAAATGAGATGGGCGTGGCATCAATCGGTTTAACCACAGATGGTCAATTCCAAATTATAAGTGGGCAAACGGTGAATGGTGTTGGCAGTGTCGACATGCAAGATGGCTCTGAACTGGCCTTTGCTGATGTGGCGTTATCTTACTCAAGTGAAACGGCTATTCCACAGCAAGATGGAACGGTTGAAGTAGTGAATAGCTCTCCTTTCTCACCTAATGGCGAAGAAATTCATGGAACGGCGGATGACGATCTTATTTTAGGTAAGAATGGCAATAACATTGTTTATGGCTATGAAGGTGATGATGTCATCTTTGAAGATGGGGGTAACGATGTTATTGACTCTGGTGCAGGTAATGACCTTGTTTATGCAGGAAAAGATAATGATTTAGTGATGGCTCAGGAAGGTGATGATGTTGTTTATGCCGGTTTAGGTGATGATCTTGTTTTTGCGGGTGATGGCGATGATGCTGTTTTAGCGGAAGGCGGTAATGATGTTGTCTTCGGTGGTGACGGTAATGACTTTATTTCGGGCGGTTTTGGTAACGATGTGCTCTCTGGTGACGATGGTAATGACCAGCTTTATGGTGAGTCAGGTAATGATGCCTTATTTGGTCGTGACGGGAATGATCAGCTTGCCGGCATGGATGGCTACGATTATTTAAATGGTGGCGCAGGTAATGATTTGCTTGATGGCGGCGCCGCTGCTGATGAAATGATCGGTGGTGCCGGTAATGATACCTATGGCGTTGATAATGTTGATGACACGGTTACAGAGTTAGTAGATGAAGGTATTGATACGGTTAAATCATCGATTCATTATACCTTGGGTGATAATGTTGAAAACCTCACGTTAACGGGAGCAGTTGATTTAAACGGTACCGGTAATGAATTAAATAATAATTTAAAAGGCAATGAAGGTAACAATATATTAAGTGGCGCGGCCGGCGATGATGTGCTCAATGGTGGTGAAGGTGTCGATACACTTATTGGCGGTACAGGTGATGATACCTATATCGTTGACAACAGTGCAGATACTGTTATCGAACAAGCCAATGAAGGGAATGACTTAATTTTCTCAAGCGCTTCGTATGTTATGCCTGAACATGTTGAGAATATGATTTTAACAGGCACATCATCTATTTCAGGTACAGGTAATGCGCTTGATAATCGCATTACAGGGAATAATGCCAATAATTTGATTGATGGTGGTGCCGGCGCTGATGTAATGGCCGGTGGCAAAGGTCACGATAATTATATTGTCGATAATACGGGTGATGTGGTTCTTGAAAACCAAAATCAGGGTATTGATACGGTTAATGCAAGTATTGATTACGCGTTGGGTGAAAATTTAGAAAATGCCACTTTAACCGGTAGCGATAATTTAAATGCTACGGGTAATGAACTTGATAATGTCTTAACAGGTAACAGTGGTAATAACGTACTTGATGGTGGCATGGGTGTCGATACGATGATCGGTGGTGCAGGTGACGATACTTATATTGTCGATAATATTAATGACACTGTGACTGAATCTATCGATGAAGGGATTGATCTTGTTAACTCAAGTGTGACTTATACCGCTTCTGATAATGTTGAAAACCTTACCTTGACCGGCAGCGATGTTATCGACGCAACCGGTAACAATCTTAATAATACGCTTACTGGTAACGATGCCGATAATGTACTTACCGGTTTAGCTGGCAACGATACCTTAATTGGTAATGGCGGTGATGATTTACTTGATGGTGGCACGGGCATCGATACCATGGCCGGTGGCTTAGGCAACGATACGTATATAGTTGATGATACTAATGATGTTATTACCGAAGCATTCAATGAAGGCATAGACCATGTTGATGCGAGTGCAACCTACACATTATCTGACAACCTTGAATCACTGACATTAACCGGTACTGCAGATATTAATGCAACCGGTAATAATCTTGATAACACTATACAAGGTAATAGCGGTGCTAACCTGATTGATGGCGGTACGGGGGCTGATTCAATGTCGGGTGCTGCGGGTGATGATACCTACATAGTTGATAATGCCGGTGACACTGTCACAGAACTTGCTGATGAAGGTACGGACAGTATTAACTCAAGTGTAAGTTATGTTTTACCTGAACATGTTGAAAACCTCACTTTAACGGGGGCTGATGCTATTAATGCAACCGGTAACAATCTTAATAATACGCTTACTGGTAACGATGCCGATAATGTACTTACCGGTTTAGCTGGCAACGATACCTTAATTGGTAATGGCGGTGATGATTTACTTGATGGTGGCACGGGCATCGATACCATGGCCGGTGGCTTAGGCAACGATACGTATATAGTTGATGATACTAATGATGTTATTACCGAAGCATTCAATGAAGGCATAGACCATGTTGATGCGAGTGCAACCTACACATTATCTGACAACCTTGAATCACTGACATTAACGGGTACCGCAGATATTAATGCAACCGGTAATAATCTTGATAACACTATACAAGGTAATAGCGGTGCTAACCTGATTGATGGCGGTACGGGGGTTGATTCAATGTCGGGTGCTGCAGGTGATGACACTTATATGGTTGATAATGATAATGATTTAGTAACAGAATTTTCTGATGAAGGAACTGACACTGTTAATAGTAGCGTGAGTTACGTTTTACCGGAGCACGTTGAAAACCTTAAGCTTGTTGGTAATGCTTCAATTAATGGTTGGGGTAATAGTGCAGATAATATTCTAACCGGTAACAACAGTGACAATATTATTTCGGGTGGGGCAGGTAATGATATTATTTCTGGTCTTGCAGGAAATGACAGGCTATACGGTGATGAAGGTAATGACACTTTAAGTGGTGGCATGGGTAACGATCTTCTTGAAGGTGGAACAGGTAATGACCAACTAGATGGTGGTGAAGGCGACGATACCTATGTCATCAATCTAAACGATGGCCTTGATACGATTACCGATATATCAGGTACCGACACAATTCGGTTTGGTGAAGGTTTATCGCTTGATAATGTTGCAATGCGTATTGTTAAAATAGATGGTGACTTTATTGCGCAGATGCGTGTGTTAGATGCCAATGGTAGTGAACAACCGAACCAGGGTTTTAATTACATTATTTCTCATAAAGAGATGAATGACGGTGAAGAACATCATTCAGAAAATAATGACGATCGTAAACATAAAAATGATCATCACAATGTGTTTGATGACAAAAAACAAGATTTTAATGTCGAACATAATTCTGAAAACTTTGTGTCACCAATTGAATTGTTTGAGTTTGCTGATGGTAGTGTTGCTAGTTTTGATGACATGCTAATTAAAACCGTGTTCCTTGATAATAAACGTAATAAGCATGGTGACGATGATGCCGATAGAGATGAACATCATGATAAAAAGAATGGTAAAGATCATCATCACAATTCAAATGAGCGTGAAATTACCACTGCTCGCAATGATGATGTGATTTTTGCAGGTTCTCGTGCCGAGTTAATTAACTCGGGCACGGGTAATGACACGGTATTTGCTGCATCTGGTGATGATACGATCAATGGCGGAGGAGGCAATGATGTTTTACTTGGTGAGAGTGGTGATGACATAATCTATGGTGGTTATGGTATTGATATTTTATCAGGTGGTAAAGGTGAAGATACTTTAATAGATATTGCAGGAAATAGTGCTTTACTCGGTGGTAATAAAGACGATGTTATTATTGCTGGCTTGGGTAATGACTTTATCGCAGGTGGTCGTGATGATGATACTATTTCGACTGGTTTGGGACATAATGTGGTTGCCTACAATGAAAAAGATGGACGCGACACTGTGATAGCTACGCAAGGTGCTACGAATACTTTGTCGATTGGTGGCGGAATTGAATTGGATGACTTAGCTTTAAGCCGTTATGGAGATGATTTGATTTTAGACACAGGTTATGACGATGGTCATAAAAATAAGTATAAAGATAAAAATAAAGGTAAGTTCAGCACACCAAAAAATAGCATCACCTTCAAAGATTGGTATGCGAGTGAACAAAATCAAAATTTTGTTAATTTACAAATCATTAATGAAAAATTAGCATCAAAAATTCATGATGACCATGATCATAAAACGAAGTCCCCGGAGACATTAACAACAAATTATGATTTTACTGCCTTAGTTAAGCAGTTTGATGAAGCGCAGTTAGCAAGTGTAAGTCCTTCAAGCTGGTCACTCATGAACGGTGCATTAGATGCCCATTTAGGCAATAGTGATACAGAGGCTATGGGCGGTGATTTAGCTGTAAACTATGCTGATAACGCAAAACTACATATGAGTGCAAGTTTAATGCAACAAACGTTGTCTTCGACAAATTTTGGTAGTCAAGTTCAGGCAGTGGGTCAAAAATTAAATACTGATGTAACGACAATACACCTTGGCTAATTTACTAATATTACTTAAGTTGATGTTGTCAGCTTAATTTAGGAGAAAGATTTGAGTACTAACGATAAAACGAATGAATCAACAAAGGATCATACCGGTCAGTTATCTGCTAAGGAAATTGAAGAGTCTAAAAAGGCTCTTTTAAAATTGCCTATTTTAGGCCCCGCACTTTGGTTGTATGCGCGTGACTCTGTTAGAAAATATATGTTTGTAGGGGACATTGATTGGATGTTATTACCTCCGGTTGTGCTTGATCAATGTCGTCTTTATAACAAGGCAGACCTTCCCTTTGCTTTTGTTACCTGGGCATTTGTTGATGACTCTGTTGATGCAAGGTTACGTTCACATCACCCTAAAATTGCACCACATGAATGGAATTCGGGAGAGCATGTTTGGTTGATTGATGTGGTAACACCTTTTGGACATATGGAAGAAACGGTAAAAGATTTACATAATTTGATGTTTCCTGACAGAACAGTTCACGCATTACTACCTGATGCAAATGATAAAGGCCATTTACGTATTCACGAATGGGCACCGATATCTGTTAAATCGAATAACCATTAATCCTTTTTGATATGACAAAGCCTACCGTGACTAAACAGTTATCGCGTGAAGCGCTTGAGTTTGCGCCGGGTCTGCTATCGATACAGGAAAGTCCGCCCCCAAAATTACCTCGTGTAATGATGTATATCATGACAGGATTATTTGTCATTTTACTTATTTGGGCAATATTTGGAAAACTGGATGTGGTTGCAACGGCTGAAGGGCGTTTATTACCTGAAACTTTTGTCAAGATTGTTCAGCCTGCTGACAGTGGCATTGTTAAAGAGATTCTTGTTCATGAGGGAGAACAGGTAAAAGCAGGCCAGATATTAATGAAGATGGATTCTAATTTAACTCAAGCCGATAACCGCTCTATAAAAAATGAGTTGATGATAAAATCACTTCAGTTGCGACGTATTGATGCAGAGCTTCATAATAAAAAAATGCAAAAGCGAAAAGAAGATCCTGATGACTTATATTCACAGGTAATCGCACAATATCGAGCCCGTCGATTGTCTTATGAGGGTGCAATTGCTCAGGAAAAAGCAACGCTTAGTAAGGTTCGTTTTGATCTTAAAGCCTCGCAAGGAATTTTAGAAAAATTACAAAAGACTGTACCTATTTACCAGAGTACTGCACTAAAGTATGAAAATATGGCTAAAGCGGGCTTTGTTGGAAAAGTTATAGCAGAAGATAAGCAGCGTGAAAAAATTGAGAAAGAACAAGATTTACAAAGTCAGATTGCTAATGTGTCTAGTTTAAAAGAAGTTATTACATCTTCTGAAAAACGGTTAAGTCAAATTACATCTAATTATTTGACAGAGCTGCATAATGAGCGCGTTGAGATGGACTCGCAATATCGTAAGTTAAAAGAAGAGTGGAATAAGATAGTTTACAAAGGCGGCTTACTTGAACTGAAGGCACCACAAGCTGGTACGTTAAAAGACCTTGCTACACATACGATAGGAACTGTTGTTTCGCCTGGTACTGTATTAATGACAATTGTTCCACATGACGAGCCTTTACAAGCTGAAATTATGCTTAAAAATCAAGATGTTGGCTTTGTTCATGAGGGACTACAGGTTATGCTTAAATTGGCAGCCTACCCTTTTCAAAAATATGGGATGATTGAGGGCACGGTTACTCATGTTGGCGCAGATGCTATTGATGATACAAGCGCTCAAGTAATGCCTGCTGATATGTATCGCTATAAAGTAATGATTAAATTACATGTACAACATTTAGAGTTGGAAAATACGCGTCTTAAACTGGCTCCCGGAATGCAGGTTATTGCTGAAATTCATCAGGGGCACCGAACTGTTATGGAGTACTTATTATCTCCAGTAAGACGTGCATGGTTAGAGGCTGCTCGTGAGAGGTGAATATCGGTAAAATTCAGCTATTATCTGCTTTTTTTTGATATAAAGGCTTAATAAATAAGCAAATATGTAAAGTATCCACGTTGATATAGTTCACATCATCTTCTTAGATCGGTATACTGCGGGCTCAAATTTATGCGGATGTGGTGAAATTGGTATACACGGTAGATTTAGGTTCTGCTGCCGTAAGGCGTGAGAGTTCGAGTCTCTCCATCCGCACCATTTTTTTAGTTTTAAAATCAAAAAGTTAGGTCGTTAGGGGTTGTTTTCCCCGATTTTTGCCCCACTTTTGAATTATTCATTCAGTCTGATCTATATAGAGGATAAAGGTAATGCAAGTTTCTGTTGAAACCACCACGGGTCTTGAACGTAAAATGACGGTTGTGATCGAAGAAGAACGTCTTTCAAGTGTGATTGATGGTCGTCTTCAAGACATGACTAAAACAGTTAAAGTGAAAGGTTTTCGTCCCGGCAAAGTACCTCTAAAAATAGTGAAACAGCAATACGCACAGCAAGTTCGTCAGGAAGTTGTGGGTGATGTTTTGCAGTCAACCTTATATGAAGCGATTGGACAAGAAAAATTAAACCCAGCAGGTCAGCCAAAAGTTGATTCTCTTAAAAGTGATCCGGGCCAGGGTATGGAATACACCGCTTTATTCGAAATTTATCCCGACGTTACTATCGGCGACTTGTCCAAGCAAACGGTTGAAAAAGCGGTTGCAGAATTAACGGACGCAGATGTTGATGAGATGATTGAAACGGTTCGTGGTCAACATAAAGAGTGGGTTGAAGCCGATCGTGCAGCGAAAGACGGCGACCAGTTGAATATTAGCTTCAAAGGCATGATCGATGGTGAGCTTTTCCCGGGCGGTGAAGCGAATGATATGCCGATTGAATTAGGCAGTGGCCGCATGATTAAAGGCTTTGAAGAAGGTCTTATTGGCGCTAAAGCGGGTGATGATGTGACATTAAACGTGACTTTCCCTGATGATTATC
>Ga0316207_10002261_pt1 | contig 20365 bp, 14 predicted proteins | sample 6weekpyrite_MG_FD_204943 | JGI IMG/M metagenome (GOLD analysis project Ga0316207, IMG submission 204943) | Microbial mat bacterial communities from mineral coupon in-situ incubated in ocean water Damariscotta River, Maine, United States -... | ecosystem: Environmental > Aquatic > Marine >...
CGTAATGGTCGAACTGCATGGAGAATTGTGCCCGGCCCTGTGAGAAAGAGCGAAGCTCGTTCACATAACCAAACATATTCGCCAGCGGCACCATTGCGTTGATAACCGTGTTCGGACCACGGGTCTCTGACCCCTGAATCTGTCCACGACGCTTATTAAGGTCACCAATACAATCACCCATATATTCGTCAGGTGTAACAACTTCGACCTTCATAATTGGCTCAAGAAGCTTAATGCCTGACTGGGCAGCAGCTTCCCGAAGCGCACCACGACCGGCGATCTCAAACGCAAGAACGCTCGAATCTACATCGTGATACGCACCGTCAGTAACCTCGACAGCGAAATCGATGATCGGGAAACCAATGGAAACACCAGCTTCTGCAATATCATTGATCCCTTTTTCAATGCCGGGGATATATTCTTTCGGAATGTTACCGCCCTTGATGCTGTCACTAAAGACAACGCCAGTGCCGCGCTCGCCCGGAGTAACACTCATCTTGATGCGGGCAAACTGACCCGAACCACCAGACTGCTTCTTGTGGGTGTAGTCAACATCCACAGAGCGGGCGAAACTTTCACGGTAGGCCACCTGAGGCGCACCCACGTTACATTCCACTTTAAATTCACGCTTCATACGGTCAACGAGGATATCGAGGTGAAGTTCACCCATACCCGCGATCACTGTCTGGCCGCTTTCTTCGTCTGAAGTCACACGGAAAGACGGATCCTCAGCCGCAAGACGGCTAAGAGCGATACCCATTTTTTCCTGGTCGGCCTTCGTTTTAGGCTCAACCGCAACTTCGATAACCGGATCAGGGAACTCCATACGCTCCAGAACAACCTGGCTGTTCAGCGCGCAAAGCGTGTCGCCTGTTGTGGTAGACTTCAGGCCCGCTAGAGCAATGATGTCACCAGCGCGTGCTTCCTTGATGTCTTCCCGGCTGTTCGAGTGCATCTCAAGCATCCGGCCAACTTTTTCCTTGCGCTGCTTCACAGAGTTCATCACCTGCGTACCAGCCTCAAGAATACCGGAATAGATACGAGCGAATGTCAGCGTACCAACAAATGGGTCGTTCATAATCTTAAAGGCAAGAGCAGAAAATGGCTCGTCATCAGAAGATGCACGCTCAATTTCTTTTTCCGTATCGTGCGCGTCCACACCTTTAATCGCCTCAACGTCTGTCGGAGACGGCATGAAATCAACAACAGCGTCCAATAGCGGCTGAACACCTTTGTTCTTAAAAGCAGTACCATTAAGAACCGGAACATAGAGACCTTCCAGCGTACCCTTACGGATTGCTGATTTCAGCTCTTCCTCAGAAAGCTCTTCGCCTTCGAGGTATTTTTCCATCAGGTCTTCGTCAGCTTCAACCGCAGTTTCGATCATTTCCATGCGGGCAGCTTCAGCGGCATCCTTGAGTTCGTCACGAATATCAACATAATCGTATGACGCGCCCAGATCCTCGCCCTTCCAAAGAACTTCTTTGAATTTCACGAGATCGATCAAGCCTTCATATTCAGCTTCCGCGCCGATAGGCAACTGCACAACAAGCGCTGTCGAACCAAGGCGCTCGCGGATCATGTCCACGCAGCGCTCAAAGTTGGCACCCATGCGGTCCATCTTGTTTACAAAACACATGCGCGGAACATTATATTTGTCGGCCTGACGCCAAACTGTCTCTGATTGCGGCTCAACACCTGCTACCGAGTCGAAAACAGCAACCGCACCATCAAGAACCCGGAGAGAACGCTCAACTTCAATAGTGAAGTCAACGTGGCCAGGTGTATCAATGATGTTAATACGGTGGTCGTCCCAGAAACAAGTTGTCGCAGCAGACGTGATCGTGATGCCGCGCTCCTGCTCCTGCTCCATCCAATCCATTGTCGCGCCGCCATCGTGCACTTCGCCGATCTTGTGGCTGCGACCCGTATAATAAAGGATACGTTCAGTCGTCGTGGTTTTACCCGCATCAATGTGAGCCATGATGCCGATATTGCGATAATCATTAAGTGGCGTTTTACGTGCCATGATACTGGTCCTTACTAACTATCTTACCAACGGTAATGCGAGAATGCTTTGTTCGCGTCTGCCATCTTGTGCGTGTCTTCACGCTTCTTAACGGCAGCACCGCGACCATTCGCAGCATCCATCAACTCGCCTGAAAGGCGGTCAACCATTGTTGTTTCATTACGCTTGCGCGCAGCAATAATAAGCCAGCGGATAGCCAGCGCCTGAGACCGCTCGGAGCGAACCTCAACCGGCACCTGGTAAGTCGCACCACCAACACGGCGTGAACGTACCTCAATTGCAGGCTTCACTTTATCCAGCGCTTCATGAAAAATTGGCAGCGCTTCAGATTTTGCGCGCTCTTCAATTTTATCGAAAGCACCGTAAACAATACGCTCAGCAACGGATTTTTTACCGTCAAGCATGAGGCTGTTCATAAATTTTGTCAGTACCACATCACCGAACTTCGGATCAGGTAGGACTTCGCGTTTTTCTGCGCTATGACGACGAGACATGCGTTTATTCCTTCTCTAATCTTACTTCGGACGCTTCGCGCCGTATTTCGAACGGCTCTGGCGACGGTCTGCAACACCCTGGGTATCAAGCACACCACGAACAGTGTGGTAGCGAACACCAGGCAAATCTTTTACGCGGCCACCGCGGATCAGGATCACAGAGTGTTCCTGAAGGTTATGGCCTTCACCACCAATGTAAGATGTTACTTCGTGGCCATTTGAAAGGCGTACACGAGCAACCTTACGAAGCGCTGAGTTCGGCTTCTTTGGTGTTGTTGTATAAACACGGGTACATACGCCGCGCTTTTGCGGGCATGCTTCCAAGGCTGGCACTTTATTGTGCACTGGCTTGGCTTTTCTGGGCTTGCGAACAAGCTGGTTAATGGTAGGCATTTTTGTTCCTTACAATTCTTTGCCGTTTTTCTCTGTCACCATTGCCCCAAAATTTCCTGCATTAGATGCAGCAAAAAAACCTTCATCAAAACCAACCAGGGATTCGACAAGGCCTTCGGGAAACAAATTTTACTCTCTAAGCCAGCAAACCCCAGCGTTTGGCCTGATAAAGGGCCACCACCTGAGCTCTGGCGAGGTGGGCTAACTACAGCGAAAACGAAGAAAGGTCAAACAAAAAATTCAGGCCGAATTTTCGAAGGTTTTCTGCTTCTAGGTAAGCTGATTTTTTTGGGCGACGTTTATGGCGTATCCGGCACCAAAAGCGACAAGTTCTCCACCAAGCGTCACTAGCCTGAAAAGCACCACCGAATACAATGCCAAATCCGGCTCAATCAGGCCTGTCGTTAGCACTATGAATGCTGCTTCCCTGACACCAAAACCACCCGGCGCGCTCACCGCCACGAAGCCCAACAGCCAGCTCAGGGTAAAGAGCGGCAATATTCCGAATTGAAGGGCACCGGCAACCAGATGGTAGCAGCCGGCAAAAACAGCGGCCTGCAAACCGAAAAACAAAAGCCCTGCAACAAGAGCAAACGGCGAAATGGATTTCACACCGTCAAGAAAGTATCTCTGAAAAACAAGCCAACCAATACCTGCAACAGTTCCTGCCACCGTGACCATCAACCATAATGGGACCGGCGCGATCCCGATGCTGGCAAGCATGCCCGAGAAAACGCCTGCCGCCGGAGGTTCCAGAATAACCCCCACCAGACTGAGAGCTGAGGCAAGTAAAAGCATCAGACCAAGTTCAACACCTGTCGCCTTGCCTACAGCCGCTTTATTATAGCCCCGCGCCACAAGCCAGCCGAAACGGCCCACCAGATGAAATATGCCGGTCGGCAGATATTTGACAATTTGTGAAGAGAGAAACGACACATAGGCATGGGCACGCTCTGCGGGCCTCTCTGTGCTTAGCCCCTTCAATATCAGGTACCAAACTTCGGCAAGCAGGCAAAGCGCACCCATATAGCCAAACGCCAATATTGCGAGAGTCCCAATATTGCCTAGAAGCAATGTGCCGTCAGGCAGCAGGGCCCCGTATCGCTCCACCTGACCATACAAGAACCAAAAGGATACGATCATTGCGACAAGACCAAATGCTGCCAGTATTTTTCGCACCGGGCCGGTCATTGTTTGCTTTCACTAAATACATAAGTCGCATCGCGGTACGGCAGACAAGCAGCAAGGCCCTTGAATTGTTTGCAATTCAGGCCGACCTCATTAATGGCAGCCTGATAGCGCGCTCGTGCAGCATTATCAAAAAGGATGAGGCCATTTTCGGTGAGCTGTGTCAAAGCTGTGCGTAAGCACATACTTCGGGCCCGCCCATCGATAACAATAAGATCAAACCGTCCACCGCTTGTCTCGATAGTGCGTACATAGGTTTCAAAGGATTTACCCTCATACCCTGCCCTGCCAGACCCATATTCGCCCGGGCCTTTCCTTCCACCAAGGTCTGTGGGCGGCACGAGTTTTAGCTCGATGTTCGCATAAGCCTTCGCTCGTGTAGCGACTTCTTTGAACCAGTCTGCGTCATGTTCAACGGAGGTTACATCAGCGCCGCGGCGGGCCAACCAGAAGCTACTGGCTCCACTGCCATATTCAAACACCCTGGCTCCAGGATTGGCCTTGAGAAAACACTCAACAAATTCTGTCGCCTCCAGTGTCCACCAAGGCAAATCCAGCTTGATCAAGTCGTCAATGTCATAAATTGCAAACAGGCTGCGCAACCAGCGAGAGAAGGGTGAGGTTTCGCCGCGTCGTTCCAGATACGAAAGCAAACCGAACGTGCGAAAAATAGCCCGAAGCGTTCGCATCAGGTATACATACAGGCGCTTCATAAGCTTACAGCTACCCGCTTAGCCACGACTGGCAGGCTTTTGAAAGTCGCGGACAAAATAAGACGGCTTGTTGTGGGACGTCGCATTTTGCACAAACTCGGCAACAAGCCCAATGCCAACACTATTGGCCCCCAATATCAACATCAGCATGCCGAAAAACAGCATTGGCCGGTTGCCAATTGGCCCGAGATCCATAAACCAGAGCACGCTCAGGTATGCAAGAACGGCAAATCCGATGATTGACATCAAAAGACCAATAGTCCCGAAAATATGCAGCGGACGGGTTCTGAAACGTGTTGTCAGAATAACCGTCAGCAGATCAAAGAAACCTTTCAGAATGCGTGAAAAGCCATATTTTGAACTGCCAAATTTTCGCGCCCTGTGCTCGATCGCCACCTCAGCTACCCGAAAGCCCTGCCAGTGCAAAAGCACAGGGATAAAACGGTGCATCTCGCCATACAGATCGAGCTGCTCAATCGCCTCCCGCCGGTACGCTTTATACCCGCAATTGAAATCATGCATTTTGATGCCGCTAACACGGCCAACTACCGCGTTGAAAATACGCGAAGGCAAAGTTTTATCTATCGGGTCGTGCCTGTCGGCTTTCCAACCGCTGACACAGTCGGCAGTCTCAAGTGCATCCAGCAGCTTTTGAAGCTCAAACGGATTGTCCTGTAGATCGCCATCCATAGTGACAATGATGTCACCGATCGCTTTGCTAAATCCAGCGCTGAGCGCTGCCGCTTTACCGAAATTACGACGAAACCCAATGAGCCCAACTTCGTCATGGGTTATCATGAGCTCACGGACCTGCTCAGCGCTCTGATCAGTGCTACCATCGTCGATAAAGAGCAACTCCACACGAAGCTGTTTTTCGTCTGCCACTTTCAGGACTTCGCCAGCGAGTTCTTTGATGCTGTCCTGTTCGTTATAGACAGGCAGTATGAATGAAATGTCGGGGTTATTGCTCGTCACTCGCAGCCTCTCTAGTGAAAAGTCTCAGGACTTCGCCTGAAAAATTTTTGTCATACTGCCAAACATAACCCTCTTGCGCCAGCGCCTTTATTTGGCGGTCTACTGGCTGCGCACCATTATGAAGCACCCAGATGCGCTTACCCTTCATATCGAGCAACATCTCGTCGTGAAATAAATCAATATGCATTCCTTGATGTTCTAACCAGGAACGCTCTGCGCAAATTCTAATTAGCTTGCACAGATTGCTGCCAAGCCTATCTTCCAGCCTGTGCCAGCGCTCGTTGGGCGGTGCCTGAATATCAAGCGCGGACCCCCAATTAGGGCCCATTAGCCTCCGCAGCATGCCCCAGGCAGTAGCTCCCTGATAGGCAAATAGCTGATCACCTTTCACGGCTGACGCCTCAAGGTGTTGCGCAACTCCACTAAAATCGTTTGGCTTTTTATAGTCACCGACAAAAGCGATACTTTTCCATCCCAAAATGGCGAGGAATACCGAAAACAGGCCGAACCTTCTCATGAAGCCAGGTGAGGTTTGCGCAAGCGCAGCTGCAGCCAACAGGCTGAAAGCCGGCAGGAGAATGGCAAAACCCCGGTCACTCATGATTGGTTTAACCGTAAGGGATACAGCGAAAAACATTCCGATCGGCAAGATCAAGAGCAGCCAAAACACCCGCGTGTAAGCAGCGTCTGCCCTGATACGCCAGTATATGGCCGCCAACATACCAAGCATTATAACCGCAGCCCACAGACCTGGCATGTTTGAATAGCTGGTAAATATATTGTTCCACAACAAGGTCGACCAGTCAGAAAGTGAGCCTGTACTCGCGTGCTGTGTTTCACGGAACATGCTGTTAATGACAACCGGCAACAGCAATAGGCCCGTCGCCGTTTCAGCCACAAACCATCGCTTTCGCGTCTTCGCTGGCGAATACTTATACGCGAGCGCAAGCGCATACGCGGCACCAAAAAACGCGTAAAGTGGCCCCACCGCATGAGCATAACCAAGCATTAACTGAAAAAAGGCTCGTAAAAGCAACAACTTCCAGGTTTTACCAGCCGCTCGCTCCCCTGACCCTGCCTCAAAGAGCTTATCCGTAAGCCACCAGACAATCAGCGCCATGGTTATCATGAAGGAATACATGCGCGCATTGGCACCATAATAGAGAAACTGGGGCAGAAGCGCCAATATAGCACAAGCCGCCAATGCGATGTTTCGCGAACAGTTTCGCCTAAAAACTAAATAGGCGGCGCCGAGAGCGGAAAAATTCCAGAAAACACCATTTGCTACAATCCAGCCGTCGCTATTGTCCACAAGCATCCAAATGCTTAATTGGCAATAATATGCTGGTGGGTGCGCAGAAAATCGGAGCGTCGCTGGTATACAGTAGAACGGCCCTTCTTCCGCAATCGTTATTGAGATTATTTCATCGATCCAAAAATCCGGATCAATCAAATAAGGAACTCTTAGGGCGCAGGCGGTCAAAATCACCGCAAAAAGGAGACCTGTCGCCAAATAGTCTTTTCCAACCGGACTTACGGTCAACTAAACTCTCCCTAATCCCCTCGCAAAGCGTCCACCCAAATTTATAACAAAAAAAGGCCCACAAAAGTGAGCCTTTTTCCTTGAAAGTTTTTGCCGGCTTAGGCTTCGGCAGCGTCCGAGGCTTCAGCAGCGGTTGCCGCAGCAAATTCCGCTTCTGCCTGTGCCATCGCATCAGGTGACTTTGCCTTTTCCTCCGCGGCAATCGCATCACGACGCAAGGCCTCATGACGCAACTGGTTCATAACAGAACCCGTACCCGCAGGGATCAAGCGCCCAACAATCACATTTTCCTTGAGGCCAACAAGCTTGTCTTTCTTGCCCGCAACAGACGCTTCAGTAAGGACGCGCGTAGTTTCCTGGAAAGACGCCGCAGAAATAAAGCTGCGGGTTTGCAGGCTGGCTTTGGTGATGCCAAGAAGGATCGGGAAGCCTTTTGCTGGCAGGCGGCCTTCGCCTTCAAGTTTGGCATTGTTAATTTCAAACTCTTCACGGTCCACTTGCTCGGCTGGCAGATAGGTACTGTCACCAGACGCCGTAACCTCAACTTTTTGCAGCATCTGGCGCACGATCACTTCAATATGCTTGTCGTTGATCTTCACACCTTGCAGGCGGTAAACATCCTGTACTTCTTTCACCAGATAGTTGGCGAGGGCTTCAACGCCCATAACCTGGAGGATATCGTGCGGAGCGGGGTTACCGTCCACCAGATATTCACCCTTCTGGATAAATTCGCCTTCCTGAATGGTGATATGCTTGCCTTTTGGCACCAAATATTCAAACGGCTCACCGTCTGCTTCATCGCGAGGACGAATGGTGATGCGGCGCTTGTTTTTATAGTCACGGCCAAATTCAACCAAGCCGTCAATATCGGCGATAACCGCACAGTCCTTCGGACGACGCGCTTCAAACAGCTCGGCAACACGCGGCAGACCACCGGTAATATCCTTGGTTTTGGCAGCTTCGCGAGGGATACGCGCAATCACGTCACCAGCCTGAACCGAGCGGCCATCTTCCACAGAAAGAATAGCATCAACAGAAAGGAAGTAACGGGCTTCGGTACCGTTCGCCAACTCAACAACCTGGTCTTTTTCGTCGCGCAAAGTAATGCGGGGACGAAGATCAGCGCCTTTCGGTGCTGAACGCCAGTCAGTTACCACTTTCGACGCAATACCAGTGCCTTCGTCGACAACTTCTTTCACAGAAACGCCTTCAACAAGGTCAACCAGCTTCACAATACCGGTTTGCTCGGTGATGATCGGAATAGTGTAAGGGTCCCACTCAGCGAGTTTCTCGCCTTTCACTACCAGATCGCCTTCGTCTTTGAAGAGATGGGTACCGTAAGCAAGACGGTGCTTGGCGCGGTCGTTGCCTTCGCTGTCCATCACCACAACTTCCATGTTGCGGCTCATGACAATCTTGCGGCCCTTGCTGTCTTCAATAACGTTGCGGTTTTCAATCCGCACCTTACCGTCTGCGGAGCTTTCGATTGCAGATTCAGCGTTCACTGTCGCCGCTCCACCAATGTGGAATGTCCGCATGGTAAGCTGGGTGCCCGGCTCACCAATTGACTGAGCCGCAATTACACCAACAGCTTCGCCCATATTCACTGGCGTACCGCGAGCAAGGTCACGGCCATAACATTTGCCGCAAGCGCCGCCCTTGGTTTCACAGGTAAGAACCGAGCGAATTTTCACTTCGCCGATACCCGCTGTTTCAATAGCGTCTGATTTCACTTCGTCGAGAAGTTCCCCAGCTGGGAATATCAGCTCGCCAGAAACAGGATGCTTTACATCGACAGACAAACAGCGACCAAGGATACGCTCAGACAGTGGCACCAATACGTCGCCGCCGTCGGAAACCTCGGTAATGGTAATGCCTGCTTCCGTTTTGCAATCTTCTTCCACGATCACGCAGTCCTGTGACACATCAACAAGGCGGCGTGTCAGATAACCAGAGTTCGCAGTTTTCAGCGCGGTATCAGCGAGACCCTTACGGGCACCGTGCGACGAGTTGAAATACTCAAGAACCGACAGACCCTCTTTAAAGTTAGAGATAATAGGTGTTTCAATGATCTCGCCAGAAGGCTTGGCCATCAAACCACGCATACCAGCAAGCTGTTTCATCTGCGCGGCAGAACCACGAGCACCTGAATGCGCCATCATGAATACTGAGTTCACGTCACTTTCACGACCATCATCGTCGATCGTAGTTTGCTCCATGCCTTTCATCATTGCTTCCGCAACTTTGTCACCGCACTGAGCCCAGGCATCTACAACTTTGTTGTATTTCTCACCCTGGGTGATGAGGCCATCCTGATACTGCTCTTCAAACTCTTTAACGGTTTCTTTGGTAGCAGAAACCAGCGTTTCTTTGGCATCCGGGATAATCATGTCGTTCTTACCGAACGAAATGCCGGCATCACAAGCGCGCTTAAAGCCCTCGCCCATAACGCTATCGGCGAAAAGAACTGTCTGTTTCTGACCACAGTGACGGTAAACGACGTCAATAACTTCAGAAACTTCCTTTTTCGTCAAACGGCGATTAAGCAAGCTGAACGGCACATTCTGGTGCAGCGGCAGATGACGAGCAAGCAACATGCGGCCTGGTGTTGTTTCAACACGCATGTCAACCAAATCACCGTGTTCATCGACAGCTTTGATACGAGCGTTAATTTTGGTTTGCAGAGTGATGATACCATCATCAAGCGCAAATTGAATTTCGTCCATATCGGCGTATGACTTGCCTTCACCCACATCGCCCTGACGCATGCTGGTCATATAATAGAGACCAAGAATAATATCCTGCGACGGCACAATAATCGGCTTGCCGTTTGCTGGCGAAAGAATGTTGTTGGTTGACATCATCAAAACGCGAGCTTCAATTTGCGCTTCGATAGAAAGCGGTACGTGTACCGCCATCTGGTCACCGTCAAAGTCAGCGTTAAAGGCGGCACAAACAAGCGGGTGAAGCTGAACAGCTTTCCCTTCTACAAGCACGGGCTCAAACGCCTGAATACCAAGGCGGTGAAGCGTCGGCGCGCGGTTCAGCATCACAGGATGCTCGCGGATAACCTCATCGAGAATATCCCAAACCTCACGGCGCTCTTTTTCAACCAGTTTTTTCGCAGCTTTAATCGTTGTTGCGATGCCCTGACGGTCAAGACGCGAATAGATAAACGGCTTAAAGAGCTCAAGCGCCATCTTCTTCGGCAAACCACACTGATGCAATTTCAGCTCAGGACCAACCACGATCACAGAACGACCGGAATAGTCAACGCGCTTACCAAGCAAGTTCTGACGGAAACGGCCCTGCTTACCTTTCAGCATATCTGAAAGAGACTTAAGCGGACGTTTGTTTGCACCTGTGATGGTACGGCCACGACGTCCGTTGTCAAAGAGTGCGTCAACACTCTCCTGAAGCATACGCTTCTCGTTCCGGATAATGATATCCGGTGCACGCAGCTCGATAAGGCGCTTCAAGCGGTTATTCCGGTTGATCACACGGCGATAAAGGTCGTTGAGGTCAGAAGTCGCAAAGCGGCCCCCGTCCAGCGGCACGAGTGGGCGCAGCTCTGGTGGGATCACAGGAACAACTTCGAGGATCATCCATTCAGGCCGGTTTCCGCTATCAATAAAGCTTTCAACAACCTTGAGACGCTTGATGATTTTCTTTGGCTTCAGCTCAGATTTGGTCTCAGCCAGCTCCTTAAGAAGCTTCTCGCGCTCGCTTTCAAGATCAAGCGTTTCCAGAAGCTTGCGAATAGCCTCCGCGCCGATGCCTGCCGTGAAGCTGTCTTCGCCGTATTCGTCCTGAGCACGGTAAAAATCGTCTTCCGACAGCAGTTGAAACTGCTTTAAAGGCGTGAGGCCTGGCTCAATTACCACATAATATTCGAAATAGAGCACACGCTCCAGATCCTTGAGCATCATGTCCAGCAAAAGGCCGATGCGGCTCGGCAGTGATTTCAGGAACCAGATGTGCGCAACCGGTGCGGCAAGGTCAATATGGCCCATGCGCTCGCGGCGTACTTTTGAAAGCGTAACTTCAACGCCGCATTTTTCACAGATAATGCCGCGATACTTCATGCGCTTGTATTTGCCGCACAGACATTCGTAATCTTTTACCGGGCCAAAAATACGGGCACAGAACAAGCCATCTTTCTCAGGCTTGAACGTACGGTAGTTGATTGTTTCGGGCTTTTTAATCTCACCAAAAGACCACGAACGAATACGCTCGGGCGACGCAATTGAGATTTGAATCTGATCAAATGTCTCAGGCTTCTGGTTCGGATTAAAATATTTCATCACATCTTGGTTCATGTCCGGCTTCTCTTATTTTTGCTGCAGCTCTTACACAAGGGGCTGCAATCGCCTTCCAAATTTAGTTACCAACCTTGCGGATACCCACCGGCTGGCGCCAATCAATGTTTGGCGGGGCCTTGGCCCCAACCAAACTTTAAAGTCTTGCTCTAATTGTCCGTGCCGGTAATCAGCTGAACATTCAGACAAAGCGACCGCATCTCTTTGATAAGCACGTTGAAGCTTTCTGGAATACCAGCTTCAAAACTATCATCGCCGCGAACGATTGCTTCATAGACCTTGGTACGGCCCTGAACATCATCTGATTTCACTGTCAGCATTTCCTGCAGCGTATACGCCGCACCATATGCCTGCAAAGCCCACACTTCCATCTCACCAAAGCGCTGGCCACCGAACTGAGCTTTACCACCAAGCGGCTGCTGGGTAACAAGGCTGTATGGGCCAATAGAACGCGCGTGGATTTTGTCATCCACAAGATGGTGCAGTTTCAGCATGTAAATGTAGCCAACGGTGACCTTTCGGTCGAACTTGTCGCCGGTACGACCATCATAAAGATCAACCTGCCCCGAGCTATCAAGCCCCGCTTGCTCAAGCATCGTAACAATGTCGGCTTCCACGGCACCGTTAAACACAGGCGTACCCATCGGAACACCGCTTGTAAGGTTGCCTGCAAGCTCCATAACCTGCGCGTCATCAAGTTCTGCCACGTCGCTCTCATATTGAGCATCGCCGTAAACATCTTTGAATTTAGCGCGGAAATCATCGACCTTGGTCTGACCATGGCGATAGTCTTCAAGCATACCGTCAATCTGACGGCCCAAACCACGAGAAGCCCAACCAAGGTGGGTCTCCAAAATCTGCCCCACGTTCATCCGTGATGGCACACCAAGCGGGTTAAGCACCACATCAACCGGAGTTCCGTCGTCAAGGTGCGGCATGTCTTCCTGCGGCAGAATGCGAGAAATCACACCCTTGTTTCCGTGACGACCAGCCATTTTATCACCAGGCTGAAGCTTGCGCTTCACAGCAACAAAAACCTTGACCATCTTCAGCACGCCAGGTGCCAAATCATCGCCGCGTTGCAGTTTTTCGATCTTTTCGTCAAACCGGCTCTGCAACTGGTTGCGATTTTCGTCAAACTGTTTACGAAGCGCTTCGATATCGGTCATGGTTTTATCGTCGCCGACAGCAAGGTCCCACCACTGAATACGGCGCAGACCTTCAAGGCCCTCTTCCGTAATCTTGGTACCTTTTTTCATTTCCATATTGCCGGCAGTAACAGTTTTGCCAACAAGAAGCGGGCTCAGGCGACCATAGATGTTACGCTCGAGAATAGAGCGTTCGTCTTCACGGTCTTTTGTAAGGCGTTCAATCTCGTCCCGTTCAATTGTAAGGGCGCGCTCGTCTTTATCCACACCGTGGCGGTTAAAGACACGCACCTCAACTACCGTACCGGCAACACCAGGCGACAAGCGCATGGATGTGTCACGAACGTCCGAAGCTTTTTCACCAAAGATGGCACGCAGAAGTTTTTCTTCCGGTGTCATTGGGCTTTCGCCCTTCGGCGTGATCTTACCAACAAGGATATCACCTGGGTGCACTTCAGCGCCCACATAAACGATACCGGCTTCATCAAGGCTCTTCAGCCCTTCTTCACCAACGTTTGGAATATCACGGGTAATTTCTTCAGGGCCAAGCTTCGTATCACGGGCCATCACTTCAAATTCTTCGATATGGATCGAAGTGAAGACATCCTCTTTCACGATACGCTCGGAAATAAGGATACTATCCTCGAAGTTATACCCATTCCACGGCATGAAGGCCACAAGGGCATTCCGGCCAAGCGCCAGCTCGCCAAGTTCCGTACTTGGTCCGTCACAAACGATATCGCCCTTCTGGATCACGTCACCCACATTCACCAGCGGACGCTGGTTAATACAGGTGTTCTGGTTCGAACGCTGGAACTTTTGAAGCGTATAAATGTCAACGCCTGACTTGCCAGGATCAACATCTTCAGTGGCACGGATAACGATACGCGTGGCATCTACTTGCTCCACAACGCCCGTACGGCGTGCCGCGATGGCAGCACCACTATCGGAAGCCACAATCTTTTCCATGCCGGTACCAACGAACGGCGCTTCGGCACGCACAAGTGGCACGGCCTGACGCTGCATGTTTGACCCCATAAGCGCGCGGTTCGCGTCATCATTCTCAAGGAACGGGATCAGCGATGCCGCAACAGATACAAGCTGCTTTGGCGATACGTCCATCAGGTCAATCGTATTTGACGTAGACATCAGATATTCACCCGCCTGACGGCAAGACACCAGATCATTGGCAAACTTATTGTTTTTGTCCAGTTCGGCTGTTGCCTGCGCAACTTTGAACCGGCCCTCTTCCATAGCAGAAAGATAAACAACTTCGTCCGTAACTTTGCCGTCAGCAACTTTGCGGTACGGGCTTTCGATAAAGCCGTATTTATTCACCCGTGCGTATGTTGCCAGTGAGTTGATCAGACCAATATTTGGTCCCTCAGGTGTCTCAATTGGGCAGATACGACCATAGTGAGTTGGGTGTACATCCCGCACTTCAAAACCAGCACGTTCACGTGTCAGACCACCAGGCCCAAGCGCTGACATGCGGCGCTTGTGAGTGATTTCACTCAGCGGGTTGGTTTGGTCCATAAACTGTGACAGCTGGGATGATCCAAAGAACTCACGAACGCTGGCCACAACAGGCTTGGCGTTAATCAGGTCATGCGGCATCACTGTGTCGATATCGACAGACGACATACGCTCACGGATCGCACGCTCCATGCGGAGCAAGCCAATACGGTACTGATTTTCCATCAGCTCGCCAACAGAACGCACCCGGCGGTTGCCAAGGTGGTCAATATCGTCGATCTCACCCTTGCCGTCTTTCAATTCAACCAACGTACGCATGGTTGAAAGAATATCTTCGCGGCGAAGCGTACCAACACTATCGTCACAGTCCAGCTCAAGGCGCATGTTCATCTTCACGCGGCCAACGTCTGATAGGTCATAGCGTTCTGGATCAAAGAACAGGCCGTAGAACAGGGCTTCGGCTGTTTCTTTGGTAGGCGGCTCGCCCGGACGCATCACTTTATAGATTTCAGCAAGCGCGCCGTCGGTGCATTCCACCTTGTCCACAGCAAGCGTATTGCGGATGTATGCGCCAACATTCAGCTCATCAATATCGAGGATTTCAATCTCTTTGAAACCAGCCTCAATGAGGGCCTCGATATTCTCTTCTGTGATCTCATCACCAGCTTCAGCGTAAATAGCGCCGGTTTTCTCGTTGATCATGTCTTTGGAAACGAATTTACCAAGGATCATCTCATCGGGAACAAGGATCGCCTCAACGCCGTCTTTTTCCAGCTTTTTGGCAAGACGCGGTGTGATTTTTTTGCCTTCAGCAACAACAACTTCACCTGAATCTGCATTCACCAGATCAAAAGGAGCCTTGCGCCCGCGCCATGCGTCGGCCTTGAACGGCATGCGCCATCCGCCGTTGCCGCGCTTAATGCTGGCTGTGTCGTAGAAATAGGCAAGAATATCTTCCGCCGTCATGCCAAGCGCATACATGAGTGTAGTGGCTGGCAATTTGCGGCGGCGGTCAATGCGCACATTGACAATATCTTTTGGATCAAATTCCAGATCGAGCCATGAGCCGCGGTAAGGAATAACCCGCGCAGCAAACAGAAACTTGCCCGAGCTATGGGTTTTGCCGCGGTCATGGTCAAAGAATACGCCAGGCGAACGGTGCATTTGGCTAACAATCACCCGCTCCGTACCATTCACGACAAATGTCCCGCTTGGGGTCATCAATGGCAGGTCGCCCATGTAAACATCCTGTTCCTTGATATCCAGGACAGAACGGGCTTCGGTTTCGGGGTCAACCTCGAAAACGATCAAACGGAGAGTGGCCCGAAGCGGTGCGGCATAGGTAATGTCGCGCTGCTGGCACTCTTCAACGTCAAATTTGGGTGCTTCGAGTTCGTATTTCACATATTCAAGCGACGCAGTGTTTGCGAAATCCTGAATTGGGAAAACTGATTTAAGAACTCGTTCTAGTCCTGATGCCAGACGCTCTTCCTCGCTTGAACCCGCGCGGAAAAACTGGTCATAGGACCGCCGTTGTACCTCAATGAGGTTGGGCATTTTCGTTACTTCGGAGATGGTGCCGAAATCTTTACGAACACGCTTACGACCGGTGAATGAAGTCGCCATGCTTTGCCTCGTCCTTTTTCTGTGCCGTCGTCCCGCTGCTGGTAATGCGGAAGTTGGCTGCCAAGCGGAGATCAGGGGGATACCGGCCCTAAACTCCTAAAAAACTGTTTTAAACCCCAGGGTGGCTTACGCCCCTTCCCTGGTTTTGGGTGGATTATTTCAAGTCCCCGAACCCATGGGACACTGCCCTTACTATAAGGACGCCGAAAGGCCGGAAGCGAAAATCGCATCCGACCTTAAGGAATTTAAACGATTGAGATTACTTAATCTCAACCTTAGCGCCAACGGCTTCGAGCTTAGTTTTAAGCTCAGCAGCTTCGTCTTTAGAAACGCCTTCTTTAACGGGCTTAGGTGCGCCTTCAACAAGCTCTTTAGCTTCTTTAAGACCCAGGCCAGTGATGCCGCGTACTTCTTTAATCACGTTGATTTTCTTGTCGCCGAATTCTGCAAGAATAACGTCAAATTCAGTTTTCTCTTCGCCTGCGTCAGCAGCAGCAGCGCCGCCAGCAGCAGCAACAGCAACAGGTGCAGCGGCAGATACGCCCCACTTTTCTTCCAGCATCTTTGAAAGCTCAGCAGCTTCCATAACTGTAAGACCTGAAAGTTCTTCAACTAGCTTTGATAGATCAGCCATTTTAATTCACTCCAATATTTCAGCTCCACTACAGGAGCCACATGTCTATGCATTTTTAAAAGGCAGCCCTGTATTTGGGCAGGCTGCCCGGGATACTTTTCTTAAAAACTAAGCTGCGTCTTTGTCGCCATAAGCTCCGAATACGCGGGCGAGTTGCCCGGCAGGCGCTTGCGTAACACCAACAAGCTTCTGGGCAGGAGCTTGCAGGAGACCCACAAGTTTGCCGCGAAGTTCGTCCAGTGATGGCAGATCAGCCAGTGCCTTAACACCCGATTGGTCGAGCACCGTAGTTCCCATGCCGCCGCCAAGAATACGAAGTGTTTCGTTTTCTTTGGCGTATTTGGCGAGGGCTTTAGGTGCGGAAACCGGGTCATCAGCAAAGCCAATAGCCGTTGGGCCTGTAAACAGGTCCGCAATGCCTTCGTAATCAGTACCTTTAAGCGCAAGACGAGTTAGCCGGTTCTTCGTTACTTTAAGTGAAGCACCCACTTCACGCATGTCCGCACGTAGCGCAGTAATCTCGGCAACATTCAGGCCGTCGTAATGTACGACAACAACTGAAGCAGCTGCAGAGAAAACATCATGCATGGATGCAACCAGATCCTGCTTTTCGGCTCTTTCCACTTTTCTCGTCTCCGACTTTGAAAACCAGACCAAACATCGGTCAACTTGGTTCTCGTCATTTGAGCCATGTACCACCAGCCGAATGGAAACCCATTTGGCAAAATGATACGCTACCCTGTCCAGGGTCGCAGAATGGGTTACACCCAATCCTGTAGGAACCGCGAATTCCCAAACCCCATCTCATACAGGCCGTGACGTCGCGACAGTCACTTGTTTTAAATTCCGGTGGTCAAAAACTAGCAACACACACCAGAACACCTGCAATCTCGGACAGATACTCTCATTCAGGCAAAACAACCGCCTGAATGTCTGTGCCGCACCCCATCGGGGCCCAGCACAAATTCTTCAGTTACGCTTCGAGCGACGCCACATCGATCTTCAGGCCGGGGCCCATTGAAGATGTCACAGCAACGCGTTTTACGTATGTACCTTTGGCGCCAGATGGCTTGGCTTTGATAACAGCGCTCAGGAATGAATTCACATTCTCGATAATTGCTGCTTCGTCAAAGCTGGCTTTGCCAACACCGCCGTGCACGATACCCGCTTTTTCAACGCGGTATTCTACCTGACCAGCCTTCGCTGCTTCAACGGCGCCTTTAACGTCCATTGTTACAGTACCAAGCTTCGGGTTAGGCATCAGGCCCTTGGGGCCAAGCACTTTACCAAGACGGCCAACAACTGCCATCATGTCAGGTGTTGCGATCACACGGTCAAAGTCCATGTTGCCCTTCTGGATATCTTCCATCAGGTCTTCAGCACCAACAATATCAGCGCCAGCGGCCGTAGCTTCGTCAGCTTTGGCCGCGCGAGCAAAAACAGCAACTTTCAGAGTTTTGCCAGTGCCGTGCGGTAGTGACACAACGCCGCGAACCATTTGGTCAGCGTGGCGCGGGTCAACACCCAAATTCATAGCAACTTCAATAGTTTCGTCGAACTTGACCGCAGAACGGGCCTTCAGTTCTGAAACCGCTTCCGCCACAGTGTAAAGCTTTTCACGGTCAAGACCGTCCCAGGCTTTTTTCAAACGTTTTGTAGATTTAGCCACCAGTTAGCCCTCCACCGTAAAGCCCATAGAGCGAGCAGACCCTTCGATGATCAGCATGGCTGCATCGATGTCGTTCGCGCTAAGGTCAACCATTTTCGCTTCAGCAATTTCTTTCACCTGCGCACGTGTCACAGAACCAGCTGTCTCGCGACCCGGTGTAGAACCACCAGATTTCAAACCAGCGGCCTTCTTGAGGTAATAAGAAGCCGGAGCCGTTTTGGTTATAAATGTAAAGGAACGGTCCGTATACACAGTGATGATGGTTGGAATTGGCATCCCTTTTTCCATCTTCTGTGTTTCAGCGTTGAACGCCTTACAGAATTCCATAATGTTTACACCACGTTGACCGAGCGCAGGCCCAATCGGCGGTGATGGGTTGGCACTACCTGCCGGAACCTGAAGCTTCAGGTATCCATCAATCTTCTTCGCCATTCTCTATCCCTTTCAATTTACAGTCAGAGCAACAAGTTGCCCCATCTAGGGTGCGCGGTCCGGCAAATGGCTAGCCTCCCGCGCGCTTCATTTGGGGTCATACCCCAAAATTCTTAACTAATCTTTTCTACCTGCGCATATTCCAGCTCAACTGGTGTCGCCCGGCCAAAGATTGAAACTGATACCTTGAGGCGCGCTTTGTCTTCATCCACATCTTCAACGGCACCGTTAAAGCTTGCAAACGGACCATCGATCACACGCACATCTTCACCAATTTCATAAACAATATTCGGACGTGGGCGCTCAACGCCTTCCTCAACCTGATTGAGAATACGCGCGGCCTCTGCGTCTGAAATCGGGCTCGGGCGACCCTGCGGCCCCAAAAACCCTGTTACTTTTGCGTGGCCCTGTACCAGGTGATACGTATCATCGGTCAGCACCATATGAATAAGTACATAGCCCGGGAAGAACTTCTTCTCTGAAGACACCTTCTTGCCCTTGCGAACCTCAACCACTTCTTCAGTGGGCACAATCACGTCGTCGACAAGCGCATCTAGCCCTTGCAGGACCGCCTGCTCTTTAATGGCAGCGGCGACCTTCGCTTCATAGCCCGAATAGGCGTGAATAATATACCAGCGCGCTTTGCTCACTTTACTCTCCAAGCCCAAGAAGTGACTGAATGCCCATGTTGAGGAAAAAATCCACACCAAGGAAAAATACCGCCATAATCATGACCATAATAAAAACCATGACAGAGGTGATTCCCGCTTCTTTCGGCGTAGGCCAAGTAACCTTGGATGCCTCGCGCCGGACCTGCCGGAAAAATTCACCTGGCGACGTATTTGCCATTATGTATCCTTCATTTGCCCAACAAGCCCGCGCTTCTATCCAAAAAACCGCAGGCTAATCAATTCGTTATCAACAGAACTTATACCAAGTTCTTAATTTAGTCCGACTGGCAGGGGCGGAGAGACTCGAACTCACGACACCCGGTTTTGGAGACCGGTGCTCTACCAACTGAGCTACGCCCCTTCGCCGTCCATGTGTTTCACACAAGGGGTGCGGTTTAACGTCCGCGCGCGCCCCTTGCAAGTGTTTTTTTTGTCATTATTAAAATGACTTAAGGCGCCTCCACCGAAGGCCCAAAATGCCGGGCAATAAAAAGGGTCGGAACACCCGACCCTCTTCAAAAAACTTTACGCCAGCAATAACCGATATTAATCGAGAATTTTAGCAACAACGCCAGCACCTACTGTGCGGCCACCTTCGCGGATCGCGAAGCGCAGGCCTTCGTCCATCGCGATTGGTGCGATGAGCTCGACAGTAAGGTTTACATTATCACCAGGCATTACCATTTCGGTGCCAGATGGCAGCTCAACGTTCCCTGTTACGTCCGTTGTACGGAAGTAAAACTGTGGGCGGTAATTACCGAAGAACGGTGTATGACGACCGCCCTCTTCCTTGGTGAGAATATAGGTCTCGGCAGTGAACTTGGTGTGCGGTGTGGTTGAACCAACATGACACAGTACCTGACCACGTTCGATCTCTTCACGGGCAACGCCGCGCAACAGAAGACCAACGTTATCGCCTGCTTCACCCTGATCAAGAAGCTTGCGGAACATTTCAACACCGGTAACGGTGGTTTTCGCTGTGTCCTTGATGCCAACGATCTCAATCTCTTCGCCAACCTTAACAACACCGCGCTCAATACGGCCAGTTGCAACAG
>Ga0316207_10002262_pt1 | contig 20356 bp, 17 predicted proteins | sample 6weekpyrite_MG_FD_204943 | JGI IMG/M metagenome (GOLD analysis project Ga0316207, IMG submission 204943) | Microbial mat bacterial communities from mineral coupon in-situ incubated in ocean water Damariscotta River, Maine, United States -... | ecosystem: Environmental > Aquatic > Marine >...
GTACTTGATGACCGGACTGCCCGCGTTGAAGTGCGAATCTATGAAGAAAAATTTGAGCAATATAACTACCTTCTGAATAAAGATAAGTTAATTATTGTGGAAGGTAAGGTTGTTTATGATGACTACTTTGGTGGCTATCGTATTACTGCGGACACCATTTATGATATCACTGAAGCCAGGCAGAAATTTGCACAGCGCCTGGAAATAAACCTGCAGGAAAATACAGAAGGTCATAGTATCATCGGGCAACTCAACCAGGTGCTCAACCCTTTTCGCGAAGGTGCCTGTCCTGTATGGATTAACTATACACGAAGCGATGTAACCGCGAAGCTATCCCTGAGTGAAGAATGGTGTGTGCAGCCAAGTGATGAACTAATTAGTCGTCTGGATAAACTGGCAGGTGAAAATAGTGTTTCAGTGGTTTATTAAACGGCTTAACTGAGTTAGTAATTTAAGCTTAATCGGTCATTGGATGGAAGCGGGCTCACTATTTTTTAAAACCTGTTTGTATATATTCTTTTTAAGCTTTTCAAGATAAAAGACAACGCAAATGAACGCTAATACACGCAAATAAAAACACTATAAATACACAGTGCCTTGCTGGCGCAGTGCAAAAAAATAATTGCGTTTATTCGCGTTCATTAATTATGCGCTATCCTGTGTTTCACCCTTTCGTGGTCATGCTTCGTATGTTTAAGTTGCTTCTGGTATTTAATGTGAGTTTTCTATTTATTGTTGTTGTACAAAGCAGGTTTCTAATTGAGCTAATTTAAAACCATTTTCTTTGTGCACTTCGTATTTCCTTATTATTTTAGCAACAGCTAATTGATAATTATCAAAAAAAACATAAAACACACATGCGGTTCGTTCTGAGTCACCTGTAGGGGGGATCTGTTTGAAAATATATGTGCTAGTATTTATTTTATTAAACCTATTTTTAATAGGGTGATAAGGTTTGTGGCTTTTTTATTTGCTTGAAAATATTCGATAATTCAATTAGCTAGATTTCAATATCTATCTTTTGATTATGCTTTGATTTTTCCATAAACCGTTTTGAGTGAGTCAAATTATACAGGGTTTGGAAAAGTGCGTATCTTGGTTTTTAGTTTTTTTAAGCGAGTCCCATTTCTTATGTTTTTAACAACATTATTTTTCTCAACCATTTCTAGTGCAAATGAAGACCTCTATTTAAAAGAGCTGGAGGCGGAGTCCACCGCGGATGTCGGTGTCCAGGCAGGTACTAATGAGTTTACATCAGGCCAGTTTAAACAGCTGAGCACCGAGCAAATTCAACGAAAAGATTTCGAAGGTAGACTATCAAGGGAATTGTCTGCAACTTTCAGAACATACCAGCAACTGAGTCTTGAAGATAAGCTTAAAGTAGTAAAGTTATATTTTGGTAATGATAAAAATATGAAACTGGCGACTCGATATTTATTTGAGCTTTATTATAAGTAAGTAACTGTAGTAGTAATCGTTTTATCATCAATGAGGCAAGTGTAGATGTTTCAGTTTAAGAAAATCCCCGGGCTAAGTATTCTGCTGTTAAGTGGTTTTATGGCAAGCGCCCAGGCCCTTGAAGTTAATATTTCAAAAAGAATGTCGCATGTTAATACTGTGCACAATGGTAAGCTTGTAAAAATAAAGCGCAATCAGGATCAGACCAATGTGCTTAGTGGTGCGTATACTAAAACCTCGCGTAAATGTCCGCCATTCTGTATTCAGCCCATGTCAGTTGCTCCCGGAGTTGGAACGGTAGGGGAGGTAGAAGTGTTGAACTTTATTAAAGATAAAGTGAATCATGGAACCGGTGTATTGATTGATGCCAGAACAGCTAGCTGGTTTAAGAAGGCTACGATACCGGGTTCTATTAATATTCCTTTTAATACTTTTAGCAAGGACGGCAGTGATTTGCTAAAGGTTTCAGCGCTCACCAAACTCGGTGTAACAACCAGGAAAGAGGTTGAGAAAGAAGAGTCATTAATCGACCAGATGCTGGGCATGCTGCAGGATAAAACCGTTGAAGTGGGTAGCCAGTGGGACTTCTCTAAAGCGAAATATGTCGTGCTCTGGTGTAATGGTATGTGGTGTGAACAGTCTCCCCGGGCAATCAGGGGCTTACTGGATTTAGGTTATCCAGCAGAGAAGATATTTTATTATCGTGGCGGTATGCAGGCCTGGCAGTCGCTGGGCTTGACGATAGTGAATTAAGTTTATAAATTATGGTAACTTAATACAGTTTTACAGGCTGAAACTCAAATGAACACCAGACTCAATTTATTTTTCAGTTTTTTAGTCGCTATCACGTTGTTAACAGCGGGTTCTCTGGTCAGTGCCAGGCCTTTAGAAGGGCAGCTTGCTCCGGCGTTTAGTTTGCAGGACCAGAATGCCAGCTTACTGAGTTTGCAAGATTTTCGAGGTCAATGGTTAGTTCTGTATTTTTACCCTAAAGATGACACGCCGGGTTGTACAACCGAGGCCTGCCAGTTCCGCGATGATATCTTTAAAATCCGCGCACTTAATGCGGCTGTGCTTGGGGTCAGCATGGATAATACTAAAAGTCATGAAGCGTTTGCAAAAAAGTATAGTTTGCCATTTTCTTTACTGGCGGATACTCAAGGTGAGGTTTCAGCGGCCTATGGCAGTGTAAAAAATGCAGGCAGTACCAGATACTCAAAGCGGCAGACTTTTATTATTGATCCGGAAGGCGTTGTGAGAAAAATATATCGGCATGTGGATCCTGAAACACATAGCCAGCAGGTGATTGCAGATTTGCGCGCATTGAAATCGGCTCTTACAGGTAATGATTAGTATGTTTAGTCTGTTTTTTTCAGCTCAGTTCTTAATGGCACTTACTTAAGCCCAATAAAAATAAAAGAAAACGCAAATGCACGCAAATAAAAGCGTTTACAGGTTAGTATCTATTAAGCTTGTTTCAGTTAATATGTAAATTAAGCTAAATGTAAGATGTATTGAACGCCGCAGGCGTACAATAAAAACATTTGCGTTTTCTTTTTAAAATATATAAAAGCATAATAAATTTCAGCTAGTTATGCAGGTTTATCTGTTTTCAGCTTAGGCTTAAGTAAGTGCCATTCAGCTCAGTTCTTTATTTAATTATTCAGCCTGGCGTTTTTTAAGCAGTACATATACAGCACCTGTGCCACCATCACGTGCCGTGGAACTTACAAAAGCCAGAACCTCTGGAATACTTTGTAACCATTTATTCACCATGGCTTTTAACACCGGTTGGCTATCATCAGAGTGATAGCCTTTTCCATGCACAATACGCACAAGTTTAAATGACTGTTGCTGAGCATGATTTAAAAAGTCCAGTAGCGTTTTTCTTGCATCATCTCGTCTGTACCCATGTAAGTCCAGATGGTCCTGTATTTCAACTTTTCCATTTCGGATCTGTTTTAAATATGATTTCTGCACACCGGGGCGCATAAACTCAAGGTAATCTTCACAGGCGGGAATGAACTCATCGCTCAGCGAGTCTTCAATACGTTGCTCAATTTCCTGCTGGCGCTTCGTGATTGGGGCGGGTTTCTTCTTCAGGTTGGCCCTGTCTGAACTGAGGGGGTTTACGCCTTGCATTGCCTGGTTGAACAGTCTGCTATCATCCGTGTTGTCGTCGTTACTCATAATGTTTGTCTGTGAATATAAAGCTAAATTATATAACATAGAGCAACTAATTTATTGAGTGATGATCAGTGAAAATATTATTGAGTAATGATGATGGTTACCAGGCCCCTGGACTGAAGATAATGGCAGCTTGCCTGTCACAGTTTGCCGAGGTGACGGTTGTTGCGCCTGATCGAAACCGCAGTGCTGCGAGTAACTCATTAACCCTGGCGCGGCCATTAAATGCCCAGAAGGCAGATAATGGCTTTCACAAAGTCGATGGCACACCCACTGATTGTGTTCACCTTGCTATTACAGGTCTGATGGCGTCGGAGCCGGATATGGTGATATCGGGCCCTAACGATGGCCCTAATATGGGTGATGATGTGCTCTACTCAGGAACCGTTGCAGCAGCCACAGAAGGGCGCTTTCTGGGTTTACCGGCAATTGCCGTATCCATGGCGAGCTTTGACCCTGTGCATTTTAAAACCGCTTGCTGGGCCATAGAAAAGATCATTATGAAACTTCAGCAAAACCCTTTAACCGATGACACCATATTGAATGTGAATGTGCCTGACCTGCCGGTATCTGAAATTAAAGGCTTTCAATCAACTCGCCTGGGTAATCGGCATAAATCGGAAGGCGTGATTAAACAGACCAACCCAAGAGGGGATACGGTTTATTGGGTCGGACCGCCGGGAGATGAGCAGGATGCCGGGCAAGGTACGGACTTTTATGCCGTAAAACAGGGATTTATTTCAGTTACCCCTTTGCAGATCGATTTAACACGGTATGATAGCCTGCAAAATCTTAATCAGTGGCTAGCTGAACTGTAAACAGGCTCAGGCGCTGACCCATAACACACACAGGCTGTATATTATTTGTGAATTTATCTGACCCCCGCGTGCAGGGCATAGGCATGACATCCCAGCGAACCCGAGACCGTCTAATCGAGCGACTCCGCAGTAAGGGTATACATAACGAAAAGGTTCTGGAAGTGATGCGAGTGATGCCTCGGCATTTATTTGTTGATGAGGCCATGAGCTCGCGATCATATGAGGACAGTTCATTACCTATCGGTCATGGGCAAACCATTTCCCAGCCTTTTATAGTTGCCCGTATGACCGAGGTGCTACTCAGTCGAGGCACGCCGGATGCGGTGCTTGAGGTGGGCACCGGGTCTGGATACCAGGCGGCTATTCTATCCCAGCTTGTACCTAAGGTTTATTCAGTAGAGCGAATTGTAGCCCTGCAGAAGCAGGCGCGTGAACGCTACCATATGCTCGGAATTAACAATATTGCCCTGAAACATTCTGATGGCTCATGGGGCTGGCCACAGCATGGCCCTTATAAAGCAATTATTGTAACGGCTGCACCTGAGCAGATCCCGCCCTCTTTATTAGAACAACTCGATATTGGAGGCATGATGGTTATACCTGTGGGGACTCAGCAAGGGGCGCAGAAACTTCTGTTGATTACCCGTGAACAGGACCAGTACGTCGAGGAAGAGCTGGATGCGGTGAAGTTTGTGCCGCTTTTAAATGGAGCAGTCAGTTGATTTTTGCGGGTTTATACAGACGGGCCATGGGCTGGGCAGAGCACCGCCACCGGGAGAGGTACCTGGTGGGGGTGAGCCTGTTTGAGTCATTTATTTTCCCTCTGCCCACAGCATTACTTATGATACCCATGGTAATAGCTACACCAGATAAAGCGATACGCCTGGCGACGATTACAACTTTAATGTCAGTCTTTGGGGCAGCGGTTGGGTATTTGTTAGGCTGGGGTGCAATGAGTATTATAGAGCCCTGGATTACCCAGATGGGCTGGACTGAACAATTAGCGCAGGCAAGAACTGAGTTTGCAACCTATGGTGTTCTTGCGGTGGCTATTGGCGCATTTACCCCTGCACCGTTTAAAATATTTACCCTGACGGCGGGGATGCTTTCTATGCCCTTTATTCCATTTTTACTGGTGTCACTGGTGGGGCGTGCGGCGCATTTTTATTTAATCGCATTGTTAATGGCCTGGGCAGGCCCGAAAATGGAACCGGTGGTTCGCAAATATATCGAATGGTTAGGCTGGTCTATTATTGTGCTATCAATTATAGGTTTTGTGATTCATCGATATTACTAAAAAATAGAATGAATTTAAATTTACAGATTCAAAATTCACAGGTTTAAAACTTACAGGTTTAAAACTTACAGGTTTAAAACTTACAGGGGCAGAGCATTGATTCTGTGTTTTTTCCAATAACAATTAATAGAGTGATAATTTATTTAAGATGTCATTGGGCTTAAAAAAAACGTTTTTTCATATTCTGGGTGTTATCACAACGATTGTTTTAACAAGCGCCTGTAGTGATATGCCAAAGCGTTGGGACCCACAGGCCTATAGTGTAAAGAAAGGGGACACACTTTACTCGATTGCCTGGCGCTATGAAAAAGACTTTCGACAGATAGCAGAGTGGAATAATATTCACCCACCCTATGCTATCTTTCCTGGGCAACGTCTGGTGATGCAACCGGTAAGCAAGGATGGAACATTGCTCAATGAGCAAAGGCCCCAGGTGCTGGTCAAGTCCGGCTCACAACATGTCGTTATTGATGTGGAATCAGCGTCTTCGTCTGGCGTTGATACTGCGCAGCATGCAACAAAAGTAGAGGCTGTAAAGCGTTCGCATGTGCTGGTTAGAAAATCAGATACATTGTATTCAATTGCGCGGCGTGAAGGATTTACTCATCATCAGCTTGCACGCTGGAATCATATTAAATCACCTTACCTTTTAAAACCGGGACAGAAATTACGCTTAAGTCCTTCGTCTGACGCACTGGGGCAAACGTCTATTGCCCAGTCATCTTCCCAACCTACGGTTAAGCCTCTGGCGCAGAATAATATAAAGGCCGTACCACTGGATAATAAAAAAACAGTTGTAAGGCCGCAGGTAAACATGGGAAATAATGACGTATTGCCAACTCGTGTTAATAAATGGCACTGGCCTGTGAAAGGGCGGGTGGTAAAAAAATATAAAGCCAATGATACCTCACGTAAAGGAATAGGCATCGCGGGTAAAAAAGGTCAGGAAATAAATGCAGCTGCGGGTGGTACTGTCGTTTATAGTGGTAACGGATTAATTAACTATGGCAACCTGATTATTATTAAGCATAGTCATTCATTCTTAAGTGCTTATGCGCATAATAAAAAATTGCTGGTTAAAGAAGGTGAGTCAGTTAAGCCGGGTCAGGCCATTGCGAAAATTGGAGACAGTGGCAATGGAAAACCGCAGTTACATTTTGAAATTCGTCGCAATGGTAAACCCGTAAATCCTCTGAACTATCTCCCAAAAACATAGCAAAAATCACCCGTACGAGTTATTTGTCAATGATCAAAGGGAACTATCTGACGAAATGCAATAAAAAAGCTATTTTTTCCTTGTTTTTCCTTTCGTCTTGGATTAATAATAAAACCTAAGTAGGTGATTTACTAGCTATTTAATAATACTTTCCTAATATTAAGAGGGCCTTATAAATCAATTTCTGCACCCAATATATAAAATAACCTAGCTCACGTGGGGAGGGCTAAATAATGACTGCTATCTGCGAAAAAAAACTTGATCAGGAAGAAGCTTTAGAAAAAGGACAACAAATTGATGAAACAACAGATGCTTTTCTTGACGATGTAGCAAAAGATGATGAGCTTGAGTTAGGTAATGATAGTGACCTGGATGTAGTCGCTAAGGGTAAAGAAACTAGCACGGCGAAAAAGAAATATTCGGCGGGTAGTGTTAACCGAAAAGAAATGGATGCAACTCGGTTGTATCTTCGTGAAATTGAATTCTCTCCATTACTAACAGCCAAAGAAGAAGTTTACTACTCACGCCTGTCCCGTAAAGGTGTCGGTTCGGCTCGTAAGAAAATGATTGAGTGCAATTTACGCCTGGTTGTAAAAATTGCACGTCGCTATATGAACCGAGGTTTAGCACTTCTTGATTTAATTGAAGAAGGTAATCTTGGTTTAATCCGAGCGGTAGAAAAGTTTGATCCTGAAAAAGGTTTTAGATTCTCAACTTATGCAACCTGGTGGATTCGTCAAACCATCGAACGCGCATTAATGAATCAAACACGGACCATACGCCTCCCCATACACGTTATTAAAGAGCTTAATGTTTATTTACGTGCTGCACGTAAACTTGAGCAGACATTTGAACATGAGCCAACAGCTGAAGAGATTGCCAAACTGGTTGATCGTCCGGTTGAAAATGTTGTGAAGATGATGGGATTACGTGATCGGGTAACCTCCGTTGATGTACCCGTTGGTAAGGAAAATGATCGTCCGTTACTGGAAATAATTCCGGATCAGGCTAATCCAGAGCCATCTTCAATTTTACAGAATGAAGATGTGATGGCTAACCTTGAAATGTGGTTAAACCAGCTGGATGAAAAGCAGCGCCAGGTCGTTGTGCGTCGTTTTGGTTTACACGGTTATGAGCGTACTACGCTGGAAGAAGTGGGTCGCGAATTAGGTGTAACACGTGAGCGTGTTCGTCAAATTCAGATGGATGCACTGCGTCATTTACGTAAAATCCTGGAAAGTCACGGTTTTTCAGAAGAGTTGCTTTTAAACGACTAAACTCGTTTTACTCTAGTTAAAAAAGGGAGGCATATGCCTCCCTTTTTTATGCGCCTGGTTATTGGTATCAGTTAATAGGTGTCTGGTTACGAGTACTGGTACTGGCAGGCAAAAACCTCTGTTCGCTTATTGCCTTACTCAAAGCTTAGTCCTGTAGAATTATCCCAGCGACTACAAAACGGTCCTCGGAGAGCAGGATATTATAGGTCCGGCAGGCCGCGCCTGAGTCCATAAACTCAACACCAATACCCTGCTCAATGGCTGGGCTATAACTTGAAGGGGGAGGAAAGATGAGTGACTTGCCGGTACCTATTAAAATAACTTCAGGGCCTGGTTCAATAAGAGTACGCCAGTGTTCGTGAGTCATATGCTCAATGTGGTTAACACCCCAGTCGGTAACCAGCTTAGTGTTACTAATAATGAGGCTTTGTTGGTAAACCTTATTATTTATCTCTACATTATTATCGGAATAACTACGAATAATGTAGGTGCCGTCACTATAATCTTCACTGAGTTTCATTTTTGATTTGCCCCTGTGGCTAGCCCTGGCTGAGTAGCCAGGAGGTGACTAATTATACACATATCAGAATAACGGGTGTGATACGCCGCTTACAGGGTTTAAATCCTGCCGGTTTCACTATATTATGCCCTGCTGAAAAACAGTTGATAGAACTAACTATAAGCCAGCTTTCTGGCGTAGCGGAGTAGAAATTAATGCAACCCGTCAAAATCGGCCTAATGGGCCTGGGTACTGTGGGTGGCGGTACAGCCACAGTCTTACTGAGAAACTGTGAAGAAATTTCTCGTCGTGTGGGTCGTAAGCTTGAAGTCGTACATGCAGCGGCACGCGATATTGCTGAGCAGACAATCCTGGATGCTAGCAAGGTTAAACTGTCTGAGGATGCCAGCAGTGTCGTAAACGACCCGGATGTTGATATTGTTGTTGAATTAATCGGTGGTTATTCTCCCGCAAAAGAACTGGTGCTTAAAGCAATAGAAAATGGCAAGCATGTTGTCACGGCGAATAAAGCCCTGATTGCAATGCACGGCACAGAAATTTTTAAAGCCGCAGAGCAAAAGGGTGTAATCGTTGCCTATGAAGCGGCTGTTGCGGGTGGAATTCCCATAATTAAAGCCGTACGTGAAGGCCTGTCAGCGAACAGGGTTGAATGGATTGCGGGTATTATTAATGGCACCGGCAACTTTATCCTGACTGAAATGCGCGACAAGGGCCGTGATTTTGATGATGTATTAAAAGAAGCCCAGGCACTGGGTTATGCTGAGGCTGATCCTACTTTTGATGTTGAAGGTATTGATGCTGCACATAAGCTGACAATACTCGCCTCGCTTTCATTTGGTATTCCGCTACAGTTTGATAAAACCTTTACAGAAGGCATTAGTAAGATTACTCGTGAAGATGTCGTTTATGCCGAAGAGCTGGGTTACCGTATTAAGCATCTGGGTGTAGCGCGTAAAACAGCCAAGGGTATAGAGATGCGTGTGCATCCCACCCTGATTCCTGAACGACGTTTAATTGCCAATGTTGATGGCGTGATGAATGCGGTACTCGTTAATGCCGATGCCGTTGGCCCCACATTGTATTATGGCGCAGGGGCAGGCGCTGAGCCTACAGCCTCGGCGGTAGTAGCTGACCTGGTCGATGTTGCCCGTGCGATGGATTCCGATGCAGATCACCGTGTTGCTAACCTGGGCTTCCAGCCTGAGTCAATACAGGATACGGCCGTGGTATCACCGGATGAGTTTGAGACATCATATTACATTCGGATGCTTGCTGATGATCGTCCTGGTGTGCTGGCAGATGTAACACGTATCTTTGCGGATAATGAAATATCCATCGAAGCGGTGATACAGAAAGAGCCACAGGCTGGACAAACTCGCGCCTGCCTGATTATGCTGACCTCCCTGATAGTTGAAAAAAATATGATAAAGGCATTATCGGCTATTGAAGCACTGGACTCTATTGAAGGTGATGTCACCAAGATACGTCTTGAGCATCTGGGATAAGGCAAAAAACAAAGCTTCTATCCGCAAATACACGCAAATAAACGTGAATGTTTTTGTCTGTGCGCTTTCGGCACACGACACAAAAAATTGCTACCGATTTTATTCGTGTTTATTTACCTGCATTTGCGGAAAAACTGCTTTTACGGTTTATGCCTGAGTCTGTAAAAATGTCTCGAATAATTCACTCCAGTTATCTGGCATTTTTAAGTCAACTGGCTCCTGTAGGATATTAATATATTCACTTCGCGGAATCATTCTCGCACCCAGGCGCTCCAGGTGTTCGGTATAGACCTGGGAGTCTATTAATTTAAATCCATGATGATGAATAAATCGGCAAAGGTAGACCAGGGCAATTTTTGATGCATTACTTTGTTTGCTAAACATGGATTCGCCACAAAATACCTGACCACTGCTAAAGCCATATAAACCACCGACAAGCTCATTGTCCTGCCAGCATTCAACGCTATGGGCATGCCCAAGTTGGTGCATATTTATATAAGCCTGTTTCATTTGAGGTGTAATCCAGGTGCCTGGCTGATCTTTACGGGGTAATTCAGCGCAATTGGCAATAACTTTTGCAAATGCCTTATCTATAGTGATTCTAAGACCGGAGTTTCGCAGGTTTTTAGCCAGGCTTCTGGATAATTTAATAGCTTCAGGGTAAAGCACAAACCGAGGGTCAGGTGACCACCAGAGTATGGGTTCTCCCTCACTGTACCAGGGGAATATACCGTGACTGTAAGCTTTTATTAAACGTTCTGTTGACAGGTCGCCCCCCGCGGCCAAAAGGCCGTCAGGCTCGGTTAAGGCCGTTTCAACGGGTGGAAAATCAGTGGATGGGTCAGGGCTTAGCCATTGCAAATTGATCATGCCCTTATTATCTGTGAAGTATTAGAGAACTGCTACACTCTAAAGGTAATATTGTTCTAACGGGTTATTTATATGCAAGAGAAATCCCTGGCAGATTTATATGTGCTTATGGTTGAGCCGTCAAAAGCACAGGCTAAAATTATTCACAGAGAACTTAAGGCTGCAGGTATTGTGCATTTTGATATTGCACTTGATGGCACCTCCGCCCTTGAGAGCATGCGTCGTTCCAAACCAGATCTTGTAGTGAGTACCATGTATATGCCTGATATGACAGGCTCAGATTTAGTGCATGCTATTCGCGCAGATGAAAGCCTGAAAGAGGTTGCCTTTATGTTGATCTCCAGCGAGACAGGTTTTGAGCAGATAGACCCAATTCGCCAGGCCGGGGTAACGGCTATTTTGCCAAAGCCATTTGAATCATCACAGCTCAAACGCGGCTTATATAATACGCTGGATATTTTAAATCCGGACACCCTGATGCTTGATGACTTTAACGCGGAAGACCTGAAGGTGCTTATTGTTGATGACAGTAAAATGGCCAGGAACCATATTAAACGGGTTTTAAATGGCCTGGGTATAGAAAATATTACGGAGGCGGATGATGGTGCGACTGCGGTGCCCATCTTAGGAGAACAGTTTTTTGATTTTATTGTCACTGATTACAATATGCCGCAAATGGATGGCAAGGCGTTACTTGAATATATCAGGGGGAATAGTAACCAGTCTTCAATCCCGGTTTTAATGGTGACCTCTGAGGGAAATAAGGGAAACCTGGCGGCGGTAGAACAGGCCGGTGTATCCGGTATCTGTGATAAGCCCTTTGAAAGTGATACAGTCAGGGATATGATTCATACAATGATGTCAGAAGTGTAAAGCCTGTAAGCCCGTTTATTCATTAAGTCATTCCCCAGATATCGATGTTCAGTGAATAGCCCGCAAGGGAGATGAGTCTTCATATTGCGCTATACCCCATAGCCATTAGTAATCGCTTACACTTTATGATTAAATGAGTGCCAGGGCGCTACTTATTTTTCTAACATAACATTAATCTATATTTCTTCAATGTATCAACACATCAAACACTCCGGTCGCTGGTTAATTTCCCATAAAGACTGGAAAGCCAATGTCGTTTTTATGCTCGGCGGTATTCTGGTCGGACTGGTCGCTGTATTTATGGCGGTATCCAGTGAGTGGGCGGATCATTCATTTTTTCAACTGGTTAAAAAATACGATTATATTGCATTTATTGTCACGCCCTTAGGGCTGATATTTATAGTTTTTCTAACCCGCAAACTTTTTCCCGGTGCAGAGGGCAGTGGTATACCCCAGGTTATTGCAACCCTGGAGTTAGGGCATGAAAAAGAGCGCAGTGTTTTACTAACTTTACGCATTGCTTTTGGCAAGGTGCTATTGTGCATTATCGGTTTTTTAAGTGGCGCATCCATTGGCCGAGAAGGCCCAACGGTTCATGTTGGTGCAGCCATCATGTTTTCCTTACGACGTTTTGTCCGCTTTCGTCTGTATGATATGGAGCGCGTATTAATTATTGCCGGTGGTGCGGCGGGTGTTGCCGCCGCGTTCAATACACCACTTGCAGGTATTGTATTCGCTATTGAAGAACTGAGTCGTTCATTTGAAGTACGTACCCGTGGCCTGATGCTTGCGGGTGTTATGGTCGCCGCAATTGTGGCTATCGCCATATTGGGAAATTACACCTACTTCGGTGAAACCCATGCCTCGATTGAAATTAAAGATGCCGCTATCCCCATTTTAGTCTGTGGGATTTTCTGCGGCTTGTTAGGTGGCGTGTTCAGCCTGATGTTAATTCATGGCAGTCGCTGGATTTCCCCCTTTAGAAACCAGAACCCCTATGTCGTTGCGGGCCTGTGTGGGCTGGCGATCGCCATAATTGGATATTATTCAGGCCACCTGACCTATGGAAGCGGTTATGAGCAGGCTAAAGATATTATGAATAACACCGGTGAGATAGGTGCTGATTACGGTTATTTGAAACTTCTGGCAACGGTAGTCTCCTATTTAAGTGGAATACCGGGGGGGATATTCGCGCCTTCACTTTCTACCGGGGCAGGAATCGGTGCGCATATAGCGCAATGGTTAGTTGATTACCCATATGGTGCGATTGTATTGCTGGCCATGGTTGGGTACTTTGCCGGTGTGGTACAGGCACCCATTACTGCCTTTGTCATCGTTATGGAAATGACTGATCAGCACCAGCTTATTTTACCATTAATGGCAACCGCATTTCTTGCCACAGGTATTTCCAAATCGGTTTGTAAAACGCCGATTTATAGTACCCTGGCGGATAACTTTTTGCCCGAAGATAAAAAGCTTCATGCTAAAGAGCCAAAGCAGGGCTCAGTCAATGAGCGTGAATAAATGCAGGCAAGGCAATAAGCTAACGACTTTAGCTTTTGAAAGGTGAGGCGGCCATTAAGTCCTCGCCATAACTCTCAAGCGCCTGCGCTTCTCGTTGTAGATGATCTTTTAAAATCCGTTTAAATTCAGGGTGAGCAACCCAGTGTGTAGACTGTGTTTTTACGGGGAGAAAGCCCCTGGCAATTTTATGTTCGCCCTGAGCACCGGGCTCAAATGTTTTTAATCCTTTATTGATGCAATACTCAATGCCAGTGTAATAACAAACCTCAAAATGCAGGCTGTCAAACTCCTCAAAACATCCCCAGTGTCGGCCATATAAAGTGTCCTTGCCTTCAATGCAAATGGCACCCGCGACAGCCTGTTCATTGTGATAGGCAAAGATAATGAGCAAGCGCTTTGCAATTGCCTTAAAAAACTCCAGGCTTAAGGTCGCTGAGCCAGATTTTTTCATAAAGGTGATGGTGTAAAAATAATATATTTTTTTCCACTGTTCCTCATCGAGTTCTGTGCCATTAAAGGTTTTGATCTGTATGTTCTGATCTCTAACCTTACGCCGTTCCTGTTTAATGTTTTTGCGTTTCTTGGAGCTTAGCTCCGCGAGGAAGTCATCAAAACTCTGGTAATTTTTGTTTTTCCAGTGAAACTGGTAGTCAAAACGTTGTAACTCAGTGTGTTGTGTTAATAATTCAAAATCATCTTGCAGTGTAAATAACCAGTGTGCACTGGAGTAATTATTTTTTTCTGAAAAATCCAGTGCAAACCTGATGAGTAATGACTTAATTTGTGGATCATTATCACGTGCCAGAATCCTCGGTCCCTGGCAGGGAGAGTAGGGGATGGCAACTACCAGTTTTGGGTAATAAGCAAGGCCAGCGCGCTGGTAAGCATCAGCCCAGGCCCAGTCGAAAACAAACTCACCATATGAATTGTGCTTTTCATAGGCCGGCATTGCGCCAATTAATTCGTTGTCATCGGAGTGAATGAGGAAGTATTTAGGGTGCCATCCGTAATTGTAAAGGCACTGCCCTGTTTCAAACGCACGCAGAAAGTCGTGTTGAATAAAAGGGTTGCTATCCCCCGCAAGCGCATTCCATTGCTCTGCTGGAATGTCTTCGAGGGTTTCAGATATGCTTAGTTTTGTCATAAGCATCAAATTATGAGAGTCATTAAGTAAATGCCAGTAATTCCAGAAGGACTGTAATGGAAAGCCAGTGACTTTTATTACCCGGGTTCACTGGGTTTACAGTACAGACCAGAGGAGAAGACAAATATGACAGGTATCCTTTCCCTGGTATTAAAAATACGCGTGGTATTGTCGTTAGTCTTCCTGCTCGTCGAGAAACTTCTCAGCATCCAGTGCAGCCATACAGCCCATGCCCGCAGAGGTTACCGCCTGCTTGTAAACCTGGTCAGCTACATCACCCGCGGCAAATACACCGGGTACACTGGTGGCAGTTGCATTGCCCTGTAATCCTGACTGGACAGTAATATAGCCATGGCTCATTTCCAGCTGGCCATCAAAAATGCTGGTATTTGGTGCATGACCGATGGCGATAAATACACCGGCCAGGTCAATATCCTTTGTGCTGTCGTCCTTAGTGCTCTTAATTCGAATGCCTGTCACACCGGTATTATCACCCAGTACTTCATCCAGTGTGTTATCCCATTCAATGGTGACATTGCCATTTTCAGCACGTTCTTTCAGGCGATCTGATAAAATTTTCTCAGAGCGGAACTGGTCACGACGGTGGACGATGGTTACGTGGTCTGCAATGTTTGCCAGATACAGGGCTTCTTCTACGGCCGTATTACCACCGCCTATCACCGCAACGTTCTGTCCACGGTAGAAAAAACCATCACAGGTAGCGCAGGCTGAAACACCCTTGCCCTTAAAGGCTTCCTCAGATTCAAGCCCCAGGTACATGGCACTGGCACCGGTGGCAATAATGAGTGCATCACAGGTGTATTCGTTAGAGTCACCGATTAGTTTGAAAGGGCGTTGGCCCAGTTCGGTTGTATGAATATGATCGAAAATAACTTCAGTGCCAAAACGCTCAGCATGTGCTTTCATACGTTCCATTAGCTCTGGGCCCTGAACACCTTCGTTGTCACCTGGCCAGTTATCTACATCAGTTGTGGTTGTTAGTTGTCCACCCATTTCCATGCCTGTTACCAGGACTGGATTGAGGTTTGCGCGAGCAGCATAAACCGCAGCAGAGTAGCCTGCTGGACCAGAACCCAGAATCAGTAATCGGCAATGTTTTGTGTCACTCATGTTTTATATTCTCCAAAGACGGCGCGGCGAAAACAGCTGCGTCAAAAATTGATTGTATTCTAGCAAATCTTTATTGATTAAAGTCATATAAAGTCTGTGATTTTTTATGATTTTACTGATGACATTAACAGGGAAGGGATGAACCCAGGTGATCAGGCTCATTAGTCATTATTCCCGGCTTCAGGGGAAGGCGTCATATGACGCTGCTTTAAAACTTGTGGCTGTAAGTCAGGTAGGCTCCCAGGCCCCAGTGTGCAGGTATGGTGTTATTATCGTTAGCGAAGTTGAGATCAGCGGCAAAAATATCTTCATTTAACAGATTATCGATATACAGCGAAACTATCGAGTGTCCGGGCTTACCCAGTGACCACATTTTGCCTGTATCAATCGACGCATTAACGGTTAACAAATTGTACGCTTTAGCCTCTGGGTTGCGTTTCGGAGCGGTATTGACCACGCTAAGGTCCCTGGTTTCACCAATATAGCTGTTAAAAACAGCCAGGCTCAGACCCTGTGTATTCTGGTAGCTGGCACCCAGCTTAACCATAGTCTGAGGTGCGAAAGTGGCATTTTCTACACCTGAGTCATCCTTGTTTTCCTGGTAGCTGGCATTAGCAATAAAACTAAATGAGGTGTTCATTTCCAGGCGTGCCTCAAGCTCTATGCCCCTGAATTTTACATAGCCCAGATTTGCATGGGTTGTGGGTGTGCCCGGTACCCGAACTATCAGGTTCTCAAGTTTTGAATGATAGAGTGCAACGGCGTAATACTTAGCGGGTGTTTTATATATGAGTTGTGCATCATAGGTGGCAATATTTTCAGGGTCCAGATCAGCAACCCCCTGTAACTGAGGCGCATCAATATCAGTCTCTACAAGATTCGGTGAGCGATAAGCCTCGCTGTAAAGTAACTTTAACCACCAACGTTCGCTTTCATCAAGACCCTGGATGAGCCCGACCCTTGGAGACAGGTCTGCGGAAATGTTGTCGGGGTTATTCCACTGAAGACCTGCTATAAGCTTCTGGTTAGGCGTGTTCATATAGTCTAATTGAGTATAGGCGTTGGTATTCGCGTTCCTGGAGCCCTGGGGTAAGCCGCGGTCAAAACCAGATTCATTTTCTGTATGGCTGGCTCCCAGTAAAATATTTAAATCTTTACCGACCTTTCCGCGGACAATGGTTTCAAGGGTTTGTGAACGACCATCGGAGAAATTATCACCTATGGTTTCGTTGATTTGCCACTGTGCGGAGTCTTCGCTATGGGTGTAATTAAACGAAATATCCCAGTGATTAGAAATGTTATGTAAATAACCGATATCAATATAATACCTTTCCAGGTCTATCGGGTTAGAAGGGAGTTGAAATGCTGATGATGCACTATCCTGATGATTGTCCATGGCCATTGCGTTAAGGCTCAGGTTTTTATAGCGAGCGTTAAGTACCAGGTTATTACTTCGAACACCGGTCTCATAAACGCCTGTGTTGTCATCGATGTCGGTAATGCCATCAACCGGGTCGCCATCAGCAGAGATATGGTTCAATTCAATATTCAGGCTATATTCGTTATTACCCGTAAGGCTGCTAAATTGCAGTTGTTTCATACCAAAGCTGCCCATGCTTATGTCTGCTTCGCTAGTGTTGACAGAATCTTTTGCATCGCGGGTAATAATATTAATGACACCAGAGGTTGCATTCGTGCCATAAATAACAGAGCCAGGTCCACGAATGACTTCAATTCTATCAATGCTCTTTACTGGAAAACCAATGTATAGGTCTGAGTTAAGACCGCCATCGGTGGCCTGGCGAACAGGGCGACCATTTAAAAGTATTAGAACAGTATCTTCATGGTGCGATGAGTTTACCGCACGTAGAGAGGTTTTACTGTGAAAGTCCTGGTGTGACCCAAGTACCTGGATGCCAACCAGTCTATCAATAATGTCGCGTAGATGACGGGCGCCGTACTGTTTAATTTCCTGCGCAGAAACAATGCTTATAACACCTGGGGCAAGGTGTTGTTTTTCAGATTTTCGTGATGCGCTAATTACATTAATATCTAAAAGATTTTCCAGGGATAGCTGGTATACGTCGACACTTTCATAAGCAGAAAGTGTATGACAGGTGAGCAGGCCAACGGCGAGCAACTTAACACTCAAAACATTTTTTAGCATTTAATTTTATATGTTAATTATAAGCTTTAATGAATTAAAGCAGTTTTTAATTTAACCGTCAAACATTAAAAAAGTAGTTTAATAATTAGATACAGGAATGAGTATATGCGTGAATTGTTTTTTTATATAAGTAATGATGCTCTGGTTTTATTGGTATCAATAATAAGTAATGAGTAATATTGTGTGATTTTAATATTGGGAGTTACTCTAATACGCTACGTATTTTCTGTAGCAAGTCATGTGAATTAAAAGGCTTGTATAGCAGGTTTTCATGCAGGTATGCGTCAACGCGATCAATATGGCGGTTATCCGTAAAGCCACTGGCCAGTTGAATTTTTATCGCTGGATATTTCTCCTGCACAATAGCTGCGAGCTCATACCCATCCATCTCCGGCATTATCACATCAGATAATAAAAGGTCTACGTCTTCTTTTTCTAATACTTCTAGTGCCTGCTTGCCATTCTGTGCCGTGAGAATATGGTAACCCTGCTGGCTTAAAAGCTCTTTTGATAACTCAACTAATGCAGGCTCGTCGTCTACTATAAGAATAGTCTCGCTACCTTTCAGGTCCTGGTTGCTAACAAGCTCATCGTATGTTTCCTGACTGTGCTTTCCTGATTGAAAGCGAGGAAAATAAAGTACAAAACTGGTGCCATGTCGTGGTTCAGAGTAAACATTAATAGCTCCATTATTATGTTTAACAAATCCATACACCTGGCTTAAACCCAGCCCAGTTCCCATGCTGCCTTTGGTAGAAAAAAATGGATCGAAAATTTTATCAATGATGCTTTTCTCCATACCACTTCCGGTATCTGTAATACACAGAGCAACATAGTCACCGGGAGTAATATTAAGTAACTGTGCACCGAGTGCATCGAGTGTTTCATTATTGGTGCAAATGGTCAGTTGTCCTGTGTTATCAATAGCATGCATGGCATTAATCGACATATTTAAAATAACATCAATGACATCGCTACTATCCAGGCAGACAGGCCAAAGGTCATCGTCAAGGTCTAATACCAGTTTGATACGTACCGTTAAAGTTTTCTCGAGCATGTGCTGCTCTTCCCTGATAAGGGTGTTGAGGTTGAGTTCTTCAGGCTCAGTGGAACCCTGTTTAGAGAAGGAGAGTAACTTACGGGTTAATTTAGCTCCACGACGTCCAGCCTGTTGAATGGCCTGTGCATATTTGGCAAGTTCCGGGTCTTTGTCCAGTTCCTCTTCGAGCAGTTCTGCATAGCCTGTAATGACCCCAAGCATATTGTTATAGTCATGCGCGATACCACCCGTGAGCTTTCCAAGGGCATCCATTTTCTGTGTGCGTCGAAGTTGTTCTTCCTGTTGCTTGAGTAGTGTAAGGTCCTGGCATGAACCAATAAAACGGCGTCTGTTATTTGCATCGCTGGGTAACTCAGATACAGACAGACGCATTGTAAAAGTAGTTTTGTTTTTTCTTAGCGCCTCAATTTCCCTGCTGGCGCCAATAAAATCGGGTATTTTTGCATTAATGAAATGTTGCAGATTAGTGTTTTTATTATTGTTAAACGCATTGGGAATTAAGAGCTTTATACTCTGCCCAGTGAGTTCCTCTGCTGAATAACCAAATAAGGTTTCTGCCGCCTTGTTAACGGTCAGTATTGTGCCTGCTTCATCAGTAGTGATTATGCCGTCAATTATATTGTTTAAAATTAATTTCAGGTTTTCTTCGTTTTCCTTGAGTTGTTTAGTCGCCAGGTCTCTTTCGTTTTCTCTGAAAGTGATTTGTTGAAACATATCATTAAAGGCGCGGACTAATTCACCGGTTTCGTCCTTATGTTCTTTATCTAAGGTGAGTTTTAATGATTTACCCTGGGAAAGGTTTCTGGCTGCTCTTGCCAGGGATAGAATAGGGGATGTAACAAAATTAGATAATTTACCGGCAATAATAATTGAAAGGACGATCAGGGTAATTAAAAGCGCGGTGAGGTATTTAACCCTGTCTTCCAGATTGTGAAGGTAATCACTGGTCGAAGTGTGTATGCAGAGTGTGCCGACTCTTTCACCATTAAGCATTATTGGTTCAACAACATGAAGCTCTCCATTGTTAAACTGGTAAGATGAAATGTCTGGACTAAAGTCTGGAAGATGATTGTTATTGATTCCATAAAGGCTAACAAAATGTTTGTTATTTGCATCATATAAATGCGCGTTTAAGATTGATGAATCTTTCTTGAGATAGGAAATTGATTCCTGGGCGGCTTCTTTATAGTGAAAGGTCAGGTCAGCTACGGTGTAGTTACCAATAATTTTTGCGGTTAGTGTTTTCTCTGCGAGCATCCTTTCTTTTATTAATTCTGTTTCTGAGTAAAGGTCAATACTAAAACCGATG
>Ga0316207_10002263_pt1 | contig 20349 bp, 14 predicted proteins | sample 6weekpyrite_MG_FD_204943 | JGI IMG/M metagenome (GOLD analysis project Ga0316207, IMG submission 204943) | Microbial mat bacterial communities from mineral coupon in-situ incubated in ocean water Damariscotta River, Maine, United States -... | ecosystem: Environmental > Aquatic > Marine >...
AATGATCGAGATCTTGTATTTGTTGCTCTATCGTCAACGCCCCTGGTATTTGTCCGATCAGGCGCTGACCTTTCATCAATGCCCGGGCGGTTGCGGCGCGCCGGTAATCGTCATTGAACCCGATCTACCGGAGTTGCACTGGCCGTTGAATACCGGCGGCCCGGAGATACAGGCCGCTGCCATGACGCAAACAATAAGGCTGCTACAGCCTTATGTAGAAAGGCTGAGAAGTGATCCGCATCAGTTGACCCAAACTTATCCGAAAAACCCAAATGAGCATAGGCCGAACTGATGTATAGGTGTTTAGCGGCTGGGGCTGCCAGAACCCTATGCACTCCACTGGGAATCCGCGCAATCATTAACATTGATATCCAGAAATAGAGCCTGTATGACGCATAATTTGAAAGATAAAACACCGACCTGGCACCGCCTCGAGATTGATACTGTTTTTCAACAATTGGAATCATCGGCGACTGGCCTGGCACAAAATAGTGCCGAACTGAAATTGCAGAAATACGGTCCTAACCTTCTGCGACCGGCCAGGAAGAAAGGCCCCCTGGCGCGCTTCCTACTTCAGTTTCACAACGTTCTTATCTATGTGTTGCTTGTTGCGGGCGTTACCACTGCGCTGCTCGGCCACTGGGTCGACAGTGGCGTGATTGTTGGTGTGGTGGTGATCAATGCCATGATTGGTTTTATTCAGGAGGGCAAGGCCGAAAAGGCCCTGGATGCGATTCGCCACATGTTGTCACATCAGGCTATGGTCAAGCGTGACGGCAAGTTCGTTACCATTCCGGCAGATCAGCTGGTACCGGGCGATGTGGTCATGCTTCAATCCGGCGACAAAGTACCGGCAGACCTGCGTCTGTTCAAAAGTCGGGAGCTGCGTATCGAGGAGGCCATGCTCACCGGTGAATCAGTGCCGGTGGAAAAGAGCACCGAGCCCGTGGCCGAACACGCCAACATCGGCGATCGCACCTGTTTGGCTTACTCCGGCACCTTGGTTACCTATGGCCAGGGACAAGGCATGGTTGTGGCCACCGGTGATAACACCGAGATTGGCCGCATCAGTGGTCTGTTACGTGAGGTACAGGTGCTCACCACACCCCTGCTGCGACAGATGGCCACGTTTGCAAAATGGCTCACCATTGCCATTGGTGTGATAGCCAGTGTTACGTTTGGCTATGGTGTCTTGCTACAGGATTACCCCGCCGCCGAGATGTTTATCGCTGCGGTCGGCCTGGCGGTAGCCGGCATTCCGGAAGGTTTGCCCGCCATCATGACCATCACCCTGGCTATTGGCGTGCAACGCATGGCTCGCAAGCACGCCATTATTCGACGCCTGCCGGCGGTGGAAACCCTGGGTTCTGTCACGGTCATCTGTTCGGATAAAACCGGCACCCTCACGCGCAATGAAATGACCGTGCAAGGTGTTGCCACCGGCAGTGGCATTTTTGAAGTCAGCGGCGCGGGCTATGATCCACACGGTGTGTTCAGCCTGAATGGCGACGAGGTAACGCCTGAACAACTTCCACTTCTGCACGAGATTGCTCAGGCCGCGTTGCTCTGCAACGATGCTTCATTAACAGAAATAGATGGCCAGTGGCGCATGCAGGGGGATCCAACAGAAGGGGCGCTGGTGACACTGGCGCTCAAGACCGGGTTGGCGCATGACTATTGCCAAAGCCAATTTCCTCGAACCGATGCTATCCCGTTCGAGTCGCAACACCGCTTCATGGCCACATTGCACCATGATCATGCCGGGCATGGTTTTATCTATTTAAAAGGTGCGCCGGAACGGGTGCTGCAGATGTGTCATCAACAACGCATGCGTGGTGAAGATGTGCCATTGGACCATACCTACTGGGAAACCTGTATGGAGAGCTTGGCGGGGCGTGGCCAACGCCTGCTGGCCATCGCCTTTAAACCAATAACAAATGCTCATCAAAGTCTTTCCTTCAATGATATCGATGCTGGTTTGACTCTGCTGGGTGTGGTGGGAATCATTGATCCACCCCGTGAAGAGGCGATTAGCGCCGTGCAGGCATGCCAGTCAGCCGGCATCCGCGTCAAGATGATCACCGGTGACCACGCGGTGACTGCCCGTGCCATCGGTGCTCAGATGGGTATCGGCGATGGCCTGACCGCTGTAAATGGCACTGAACTGGAAGACTGCGACGCAGCAGCGCTTAAAGAGGCTGTACGGCGTAGCGACGTCTTCGCCCGTGTTTCACCCGAACAAAAATTGCAGTTGGTTACTGCCTTGCAGGCCAGCGGCGAAGTGGTGGCCATGACGGGTGACGGTGTCAATGATGCCCCGGCACTGAAGCGCGCCGATGTCGGCGTGGCCATGGGGCATAAAGGCACTGAAGTGGCCAAGGAGGCGGCTGAAATGGTACTCACCGATGACAATTTCGCCTCCATTGCCCGTGCGGTTGAAGAAGGGCGCACCGTCTATGACAACTTAAAAAAATCCATCATGTTCATACTGCCCACCAATGGTGGCGAGGCACTTACTATTATCGCCGCCATCGCAATGGGACGTATGTTGCCCATTACCCCGGTGCAGATTCTCTGGATCAATATGATCACCGCCGTCACCCTGGCGCTGACCTTGGCGTTTGAACCGGCCGAACGTAACGTAATGCAGCGTTCACCACGAGATCCAAAAGAACCGATCCTGTCTGGTTTTCTTATCTGGCGCATCGCTTTTGTCTCGCTGATTCTGGTCACTGGCACGTTTGGATTGTTTTTGTGGGAACGCGGTCAAGGCGCCTCCATCGAGCTGGCCCGTACCGTGGCGGTAAATACCCTGGTGATGTTTGAAGTGTTTTATCTACTGAGTGCCCGTTCTCTATCGGCGCCAGCATTGACCCGCGAAGGGCTGGCCGGCAACCGCTATGTGCTTTATGCCATCGGCCTGTTGCTGTTGTTTCAGATGGCATTCACCTATCTGCCACCCATGCAGTCCTTGTTTGCCACCACGGCCATGGATTTTGATGACTGGCTGCGGGTCATTCTGGTGGCCTCCTCGGTATTGATTTTAGTGGAGCTAGAAAAGATGGTTTTTCGTAAACGCGCAGACTTGTTTTGAAGTCTGGCAGATTATCCATGAAGCCTTTTTTGAGATGGAGAGGAAAGCGTTAAATCGGCTATCGAAGGATTGATAGAAAAATTACAGCCTATGGCAGCGCCTGCAATGACAGTTTGATGCAGGTATGGAAGAGGTGTTCCTGGCGGTCCCGGTTGGCTGAAATCTTGGGCTGGAAAGTGGTGAGCTGGTTATAGGTGTTTGAAGGAGTGATGTTATGGTAAATGATCCCGTGTGTTTAATGGAGAAGGATACCGGTGCACGGGTTATTTATGACGCCGATCCGCAGCAGTTGATGGCGAGATTGGCGCCAAACGGGTATCCGGTGATATTGGCAGGAGGTGATCAAATGAACGAAGCGCAAAGGGGTGTCGAGCATCTTTTGGAAGCAAGAACTGATGGTCTCGTGCTGCCGGACTGGGTGGCGCATGGCGTGGAGTTCATGGCGGCCTCATTTGTTTTTATAGTAGGTTCTGTAACGCTTATCGTTGTTGTGATGTTTATCATCGACATCACCCAGCGCCGTAACGCCATCCGGCGTAATTATCCGGTGCTGGGACGCTTCCGCTATCTGTTCGGCAGGCTGGGGGAGTTTTTCCGGCAATATTTCTTTGCCATGGATCGCGAGGAGATGCCCTTCAACCGCGCCGAACGGGAGTGGGTGGAGCGGGCGGCGGGCGGTGCGGATAACACCATCGCCTTTGGTTCGACAAAGAATATGAACGTTGAGGGTACACCGATTTTTATGGGCTGTCCCTTCCCCACACTGAAGCGTGATACGGTAGGCACACAGCCGATGGAGATCGGCCCCCACTGTCGCCACCCCTATCTCGCCCCTTCCATCTTCAATATATCGGGGATGAGCTTTGGTGCGCTCTCCGCACCGGCAGTGCGTGCACTCTCCCGCGGCGCAAAAATGGCGGGATGCTGGCTGAATACCGGCGAGGGCGGCCTGTCTCCCTATCATCTGGAAGGGGGATGTGACCTGGTGTTTCAGATCGGTAGCGCTAAATACGGTGTGTGTAATCCCGACGGCAGTCTGAACGAGGAAAAACTGCGTGATATTGCCGCCCGGCCGGAAGTGAAGCTGTTCGAAATCAAACTCAGTCAGGGCGCCAAACCGGGCAGGGGAGGTATTCTGCCCGCGGCCAAGATCAGTCGCGAAGTGGCCGAGATACGCGGTATCCGCATGGATGAGGATTCCATCTCGCCCAATCGACATCCCGAGATCGGTACCGTGCAACAACTGCTGGATTTTGTTGACCGAGTCCGCCAGGTGACGGGTAAGCCGGTGGGAATCAAAACGATGGTCGGCAGCGATGACTGGCTGGATGAATTGTGCCGGGAGATCGGCAGACGCGGTGTCGAAAGCGCACCCGATTTCATTACCGTGGACGGTGGTGAAGGAGGCAGTGGTGCTGCGCCCATGGCATTGATGGACAATGTCGGCCTGCCGCTGAGGGAGGCGCTGCCCAGGGTGGCCGACATGCTGGTCAGGCACGGGCTCAAACAGCGGGTGCGCCTGATTGCCTCGGGAAAATTGGTTGCTCCCGCCAATGTCGCCTGGGCACTGTGCGCCGGGGCGGATTTTGTCAACGCCGCACGGGGGTTCATGTTTGCGTTGGGTTGCATTCAGGCGCTCAAATGCAACAAAAACAGCTGCCCGACGGGTGTCACTACCCATAATGTCCGGCTTCAGGCGGGCCTCGATCCACAGGTCAAGTCGGTTCGGGTAGCCAACTACTGCCAAAATATCGTGCACGAGGTAGAGATGATCGCCCACGCCTGCGGTGTGCCGAAGCCACGCGCCCTGGGGCGTCATCATGTGCGGATTGTCGGCAGTGACGGCCTCTCCCGTCCCATGGATGAGCTCTATTCCATTCGAAACTATGTAAAAGGAAAAAATAACGATGGCGTCTGATCAATACATTTGGTTAATAGCGATTGTGGCCATGTTCATCGGTGTAGTGGCAACCTTCCTTTGTCGGCCCGATTTGAAGCGTAAGAGCTGGATTGGAGGAGTGCTGTTTCTGGTTTACTACGCCGTGTTTCTTGCAGGGCTGGAGTGGAGTGCGCCGGGTTACATCGAGCGGGTTTGGAATCTCGACGCGCTTTCCGGAATCGCCATCGGTTTTATGCCGATCGAGGAGCTGCTGTTTGCTATCTCTTTCGGCATGTATTGGTCGGGTGTGTATGAGCACTTTACTTGGCGCAAGGTGGAAGGCCTCAATGGTGAAAATTCATGTTCAAGCTGATCTATCGCCAACTCGTTTATGAACCATTCCGCACCTTATTGACCTGCGGTGCCATTGCCAGTGCCCTGGCGGTTATTCTGCTATTGGAGGGCTTTCAGTTCGGTCTGCTCGTTCAGTTAAAGAACGTGGCCCTTAACCGGGGTGCCGACCTGGTCGTTGCCCAAACCGGAGTGAACAATTTTGTCGCTGCGCGTTCGCTATTGCCGCAATTGAGTCGTGAGCGAATTGAATCCATTGAGGGTGTGGTAGAGGCCCATCCCATCACCATGGTACCGGTAATCTATGAGCAGGCGGGTTACCGCAAGAGCCCGATCTTTTTTGTAGTCTACGATACCCGCGGCGGCCCCTCGAAACTGAAAGCGGGTCGTGCGGCTAAAGCACCGCGCGAGATCGTGATTGATGAGTCGTTGGCAGTGCTATACGATCTTAAGGTGGGTGATCCCTTTATCGTGGCCGATTTTGAGTTTCGTGTTTCTGGTGTTGCCGAACAGGCGTCGGCACTGTTCACCGCCTTCTCGTTCATCAATTATGACGACATGATCGATTTCTTTTTCGATTCCGATCTGGTGGGCGATATCAGCAATCTACCCTTGTTGAGTTACCTCTTGGTCGAATTAGAACCGGATACGGACAAGCAATACATTGCAGCGAAAATAGAGGCCGTCGAGAGCGAAGCGGATGCCTTCATGCCGGAACAGCTATCGCAAAACGATGTCGCTCTGGGGCGCACGCTATTCGGCCCTGTGATGGGGGTGTTGATCGGTGCCGGTTATGTGATCGCACTGCTGGTGGTCGGCATGATTATGTTTGCTGCGGTCCACGCGCGCTTGCGTAATTTTGGTGTGATGAAGGCCTTGGGTTTCCCTAACCATACTTTGGTGAGCGAAATGGTGCTGGAATCACTGATCATGGTGCTGTTGGCCTTTCCGCTTGCGCTGTTGTTGGCATTATTTGGGAGTTGGGTGATCGAGACGCGGGTCCCGCTCTATCTGGTGCCGGTAATGGAAATCGTACCGCTGATACGCACTTTTGTTGCGGCGTTGGTCTTGGCTGTGATCGGTGCCTATTTGCCGTATCGGTTAATAGCAAAGCTTGATCCGGCACTGGTGTTCAGGGGGTGAGATGCTTTACTGGAGCCTGAAAACCTTGCTGTCCGAACCGGTGCGCTTGCTCGTCAGCGCCTTGGCTGTCGCCGTATCGTTCATTCTGGTGATCTTCTTTAGTGCGGTATTTGAAGGCGAGTCCGAACAGATGGTGCTCTATCTGGAGAAGATGGAGGCCGATGTCTGGGTGATGCAGAAAGGTGTTTCCAATATGCATATGACCAGCTCCATGGTCTGGGACTGGAAGGTGGACAGAATCGCGCAAATGCCGGAAGTAAAGGAAGTCGCCGCGATCCTCTATTTCAACGGTGCGGTGAAGATTGGTGGCAAAGATTGGTTCTCCTATGTTATCGGTATTTCACCTCAATATCGTCGCACCGCGCCTTGGGCAATGGTGCAAGGTAAATCCTTGCCTGGCCCCGGTGAGGCGGTGATCCCGGAGGTAATTTCACAACTGACCGGCGTGCAGATCGGTGATGAGATTATGCTGACCGACCGGCCGTTAAAGGTTGTAGGCCTCTCTCGTGAGACCTTTTCCATGGCCAGTGCGGTTGTTTTTGTCGCCAGGGAGGAGCTGGGAGATCTGCTGGAAGGCCGCGATCAATACAGCTACATCATGGTCTATGCCGAGCCGGGCGTGAATGCGAAGACGCTGGCTGAACGCATCAAACAAGAGATCGATAAGGTCAATGCGCTCACCAGTGAAGCGTTCATCGCCAGCGACCGGCAATTGGCGGTGCAGATGGGGGCCGAGATCGTGCGCATGATGACGATGATTGGCACTTTGCTCGCAACACTCATTGTCGCTTTTACCGCCTATTCGTTAATCGCGCGTAAAAAGCAGGAGCTGGCGATCACTAAGGCGCTTGGTTTTGGTAATAAACAGATCTACCTGGCGGCGTTGAGTCAGACGGTTGTGGTCACAGCATTGGGACTGCTGTTGGCGTTACTGATTTCGTTCACCGTTCTGCAGTGGTTGCCGACGGTCGCGCCGCAGATCAATCTATCCGTACGCTTACACCAGTTCACATCCATTGCAATGGTGACCCTGCCGGTGGCGTTGTTGGCGTCTCTCAGTGCAGCGCGCACCGTGGCCAAGGTTGATCCCATGACCGTTTTTCATCAATGAGGTGCTTATGCAAACAGATATGATTCTACAAGCGATCGATCTCAATAAAAGTTTTGGCCAGGGTGAGGTTTTGGTACAAGCCGTGGAGAGCGTGAGCCTGGAGATTAAACGCGGTGAGATGATATTGATCATGGGGCCATCGGGTTCCGGAAAAACAACCTTGTTATCCATGCTCGGTGCGCTGTTGAGTCCCACCTCGGGACACGTGTTTATCGATGGCACCGATATCAGTTCAATGAAAGCGGCGGCACTTGCCGCGCTACGGGCACAAAAGATCGGTTTTGTGTTTCAGGCATTCAATCTATTGGAGGCGTTAACGGTTGAGGAAAACATTCTCTTCCCGGCCCGGCTTAGCCGCGAGGGTATTGCTGGCGCGCGAGAGCGACTGGTTACGTTGTTGGAAAGGTTGGGACTGACTGCCCGGCGCAAAGCCCTGCCCAATACTTTATCCGGCGGTGAAAAACAGCGTGTCGCCATCGCCCGCGCCTTGATCAACCAACCGCCGATTATCCTCGCCGATGAACCCACCGGTAATCTCGACTCCCATAAAGGACAAGAGGTGATGATGATCCTGCACGACATCGCCCGTGACGAGGGTTGCGCGGTATTGATGGTGACCCACGATCCCAGAGTCGAAGAGATCGCTGACCGCGTATTATGGCTGGAGGATGGTGCATTGCGTGATCGAAAATCCGAACAGCATGCATGGGTGATCGATCCTGTTTGCGGTATGCGCGTGGATGAGTGGAGCGCCTCAGTTACCACTGATTATAACGATGAAAAATTCGTGTTTTGCTCTAACCGTTGCTTAGAGCGTTTTAATGCGCAGCCGGAGCACTACATTGATGAAGCGAGATAGCTTTTTCGGGATTTTATACCAGAGAGGGTTTGCCTAAGTGTTACTTTTGACTATAAACGCAGGTAGTTCGTCTTTACGTTTGAGTCTGTTCAAGCAGACAGACGATGGCTTAGTGCGGTTGAATGAGGCATATCACGACGGTATTACCGAGCGCGACCTGTCGCTGTTGGGTGACTTCATTGCTTCGGTTGATGCAGCGGAAATCAAGTTGGTTGTGCATCGGGTGGTTCATGGTGGCGCACTGCTGACAATACCTTGTGTGATCAATGCCATCGTGGAAGCGGAGATTGAGCGATTGACACCTTTGGCGCCACTGCATAATCCGTCAGCCCTGGTCTGGATTCGGCTTGTGCGTCGTTTGCTGAGTGAACAAGTGCCCCAGGTTGCGGTCTTCGATACTGCGTTTTACCGCTCGTTGCCGGACGTCGCAAAGACTTATGCCCTGCCGCAGGCGCTTTGTAAACGGCATGAGATTCGTCGCTATGGCTTTCACGGTATTGCCCACCAAGCCATGTGGCAACGTTGGCGACAACTCAGGCCGGATGTCAAAGACGGTGGCCGGCTTATCACCGTACAACTGGGTTCAGGGTGTTCCATTACCGCCATCGATCGCGGCGAGCCTGTCGACTCCTCCATGGGATTTTCGCCGCTGGAAGGGCTGGTGATGGCGACTCGTTGCGGCGATCTCGATCCCGCTGTAGTGGCCTATTTACAACGGCAAGCGGGATTGGACATAGAAGAAATAGAAGAGGTATTGAATAAACAGAGCGGGCTACTCGGCCTGTCGGGAGAGAGCGGTGATATGCGCCTATTGTTGGATTCTGATAGCCCTGACGCGCGGCTAGCGGTCGATCTCTATTGCTATCGAGTGCGCAAATATATCGGCGCTTATCTGACGGTGTTAGGGGGTGCCGATGCCATTGTGTTCGGGGGCGGTGTCGGTGAGAACAGCCCACAAATAAGAGCGAGGGTTCTCCATGATATGGAATGGTTGGGCGTCGTGTTGGACCCGGTTCTCAACGATAACGCGGCGGGTAAGGAGGTTCGAATCAGCGGACCAGTAAGCCGGAGCGATGTGTGGGTGGTGTGCGTGGATGAAGCGCTGGTGATGGCACACGAGGCGGTGGCGATCATTCATGAAGTGGGCGGTGACTTATAGGAGGGGGTAATTATGAAGCAGACAAGCAAAACCACAAGCATGGAGCGACCCTTGGCCGGTGACGAGTTGGCCAAGATTGACGCTTATTGGCGCGCCGCAAACTATCTCTCAGTGGGACAGATTTACCTGCTGGATAATCCGTTGCTTAAAGAGCCCTTAGCGCTCGACCATGTTAAGGCGAGGTTGCTCGGGCACTGGGGGACCACGCCAGGGCTGAATTTTATTTATGCTCATCTTAACCGCGTGATCAAACGGGATGGGCTGCGCGTGATCTATATCGCCGGGCCGGGTCACGGCGGCCCCGGCTTGGTGGCGAATACCTATCTTGAAGGGACCTACAGCGAGTTTTATCCCAATATCAGCCAGGATACCGAGGGAATGAGAAAACTGTTCAAGCAGTTCTCTTTTCCTGGGGGCATACCCAGTCATGTCGCACCGGAGACGCCGGGTTCCATCCATGAAGGGGGTGAATTAGGGTATGCCCTCTCTCACGCCTACGGCGCGGTGTTGGATAATCCCGAATTGATCGCGGCTTGTGTGGTTGGTGACGGCGAGGCGGAAACCGGCCCGTTAGCAACGGCATGGCATTCCAATAAATTTCTTAATCCGGCCTCCGATGGCGCGGTGCTGCCGATACTCCACCTCAACGGTTATAAGATCGCTAACCCAGCCGTATTGGCACGTATCAGCCATGATGAGCTGGAAAAACTTTTTATCGGTTACGGTTATAAACCGTACTTTGTTGAAGGCTCTGATCCAGAGCTGATGCATCAGAAAATGGCGGCGATCTTTGACGCGGTGTTTGCCGAAATCAAGACCATTCAAAGTGACGCTCGATTGAACGGTGTAAAAACACGTCCCCGCTGGCCGATGATCGTGCTGCGTTCACCTAAAGGTTGGACTGGCCCCAAAGAGGTGGATGGAAAAAAAACCGAGGATTACTGGCGTTCCCACCAGGTGCCCTTTTCCGATATGTCAGAAAAGTCGGGGCATTTGCAATTGTTGGAACAATGGTTAAAGAGTTACCAACCACAGGAACTGTTTGACGATAGTGGCGTGTTATTGCCCGAATTAGCCCGCTTAGCCCCTCAAGGTGAATTGCGCATGGGAGCCAATCCCCATGCCAACGGTGGCCTGCTGCTCAAGGATTTGCAGATGCCCGATTTCCGCGACTACGCCGTGGAGGTAAAACAGCCCGGCCACAGTGTGGGCGAAGCCACGCGCGTCATGGGCAAGCTGTTGCGCGATGTAATGAAATTCAATAGCACGGCGAAAAACTTTCGTGTATTTGGTCCCGACGAGACTGCCTCCAATCGCTTGGGCGCCTTATTTGAGGTCACCGACCGGGCGTGGCAGGCGGAAACCTTGCCCGAAGACGACCATCTTGCAAACGATGGCCGTGTCATGGAGATCCTCAGCGAACACACCTGTCAGGGCTGGCTGGAAGGCTATCTGCTCACCGGCCGTCATGGACTGTTTTCCTGCTACGAGGCCTTTATTCATATTATCGATTCGATGTTCAACCAGCACGCCAAGTGGCTCAAGGTGACGAGTAAGGAGATTCCTTGGCGGCGGCCCATCGCTTCGCTCAACTACCTGTTGACCTCCCACGTTTGGCGCCAGGATCACAACGGTTTTTCCCACCAGGACCCCGGTTTCATCGACCATGTGGTGAACAAAAAAGCCGATGTCATCCGGGTTTATCTGCCGCCCGATGCCAATAGCCTGCTTTACGTGACCGACAAGTGCCTGCGTTCGAAAAATTTCATCAATGTCATCGTTGCTGGCAAGCAACCGCAACTGCAATGGCTGACTATGGACGCAGCAATTAAACATTGCAGCGCGGGTATTGGTATCTGGGAGTGGGCCAGCAACGATAAAGGGAGTGAACCGGATGTGGTGATGGCCTGCGCCGGTGACGTGCCAACGCTGGAAACATTGGCGGCGGTGGATTTGCTGCGACAACATTTGCCCGAGCTCAAAATCAGGGTGATCAACGTGGTGGACTTGATGACGCTGCAACCGCAAAGCGAACATCCTCATGGTCTGCCAGACAAGGATTTTGACGTGTTGTTCCCTGCGAATACGCCGGTGATCTTCGTCTATCACGGTTACCCCTGGTTGATCCATCGCCTCACCTACCGCCGTATGTGCCATCACCATTTGCATGTGCGTGGTTACAAAGAGGAGGGCACCACTACGACACCCTTCGACATGGCGGTGCGCAATGATTTGGACCGTTTTCATTTGGTTGAGGACGTGATCGACCGGGTGCCTAAGCTGAGTACCCGTGCGGCTTACATCAAGCAACTGATGCGCGACAAATTGATCGAGCACCGCGAGCATATCGTCCAGTATGGCGAGGATATGCCCGAGATTCGTCATTGGCAGTGGCCCTATTGATGGTGCGTTATACCGGTTTGGTTTACCCAAACCCTGATCGAACCGCAATCTGCAGAACTCTATAAAAAAAGGAGATAGAACATGAAAATTACCTTTTTGGGTGGCACCGAGACAGTGACCGGTTCCAAGTACTTACTGGAGAGCGGTTCAACCCGAATACTGGTGGATTGCGGTTTGTTTCAGGGTTATAAATGGTTGCGCAAGCGCAATTGGCAATCCTTACCACTGGATGTCGACACAATCGATGCCGTGGTATTAACCCATGCGCACCTGGATCACTCAGGATACATACCGGTACTGTATCAGCAGGATTATCGTAAACCGGTTTATACCCACCACGCCACCAAGGCCTTGTGTGGCATCTTATTACCGGATAGCGGGCACATTCTGGAAGAAGACGCTAAATATTATGCTCGCCACAAGCTGAGTAAACACGAGACACCGCGACCGCTTTATGACCGCGCCACTGCTGAACAGTCTCTCGAACTTTTCGAGTCCGTGGAGTTTGGCGAAACCTTTACGGTGGGCGATATGACACTGCATTTGCAGAGTGCGGGGCATATCCTCGGCGCCGGCAGCCTGATTGTTGAGGCTGAAGGCAAGCGCATCGGTTTTTCAGGAGACGTGGGCAGGCCGAATGATCTGTTAATGAATCCGCCTAAGCCGCTGCCGGAACTGGATCTGTTACTACTGGAATCCACCTACGGTAATCGCCGTCACGACGATGTCGATCCATTGGAACAGCTAGCCCGGATCATCAATGACATGGCGCAACGGGGAGGCGCGTTACTAATCCCGAGTTTTGCGGTGGGCCGCGCCCAGGCACTGCAACATATGGTGGCGACGCTCATGCGGGACGGCCGAATACCCAGGATGCCGGTCTATCTGGACAGTCCAATGGCGATTAGTGTCTCGGATATTTACTGTCGTTACTCCAGTCACCACCGACTGAGCAGTGATCAGTGTCATCAAATGTGTGATGTGGCCACCTATACGCGTAGCGTGGAGGAGTCGAGGGCGCTGGCTGGACTGCGATTTCCGCATATCATCATTGCCGGCAGCGGTATGGCAACTGGCGGCCGCATTCTGCATCACTTTAAACGTCTGTTAGGCGATCATCGTACGACCGTATTATTTACCGGTTATCAGGCCGGAGGGACTCGCGGCGCAAAAATGATAGGGGGTGCTGAAAGCGTAAAAATTCACGGTGCGTGGATTCCCGTCAAGGCCCGTATGGAGGTGATGCACGGTTTATCGGGTCACGGAGATTGTAATGATATACAGCAATGGCTTGATCAATCACAGTTGGCAAAGAAAACTGCTATTAAGCTTGTGCATGGCGACCCGGAAGCGCTGGATGCCATGCGCGATCATCTGCGACGAACCACGTCCTATCGGGTCGAAGTGGCAGCCTATCAGAGTGTTCTGACGTTATGACATTTTGTTAGGAACTAATGCCATAACATGGTTTGTGGAGAGCGTATGAGGTAGATGATGCGATGAACGTAAAGGAGTGGATAGGGAGAGATTCAGCGACAGGTAAGCAAAGGACGTTGCTTTTGATGGCAATGGGCCTTTTTTTTCTATCCCTTAGCCTGCTTGTCTATGAAATCGCACTGGCTCGCCTATTGTCGGTTGTCCTGGTTAATCAATATGTCTTTCTCGTTGTCTCCGGCGCGGTGATGGGCCTGAGTTTCGGGGCAGCATTTGATTATTGGCGCGCCCGTCGTACTGCTCAAAATAGTCTAGGAATGCGATACGGGTTAGCGTGGTGGAGTTCATGTTGTGCGATATCGATCTGTTTGGGCGTTTTTTTTGTTGGGTGGGCTGGTCGAACAGATTCGTTGCTTTCGTTAGCTTTGGCGGGTATCGCGCCGTTTTTTTTCGCAGGCGTGACACTGGCAGCTTTGTTCAGGTCTTTCGCGGCGAAAAGTTCATTGTTATATGCCGCAGATCTTGTGGGTGCGGCCATTGGTGCGGTGTTTGTCGTTTGGCTGCTTGATGTTTGGGGCGGGCCTAACACGTTATTTATAGCCGCACTAGGAGCCGCGTTTGCGGCAGCTGTATTTTTCATGGCGGAGCAGAAGAGACGACGTGACGGTTACCTTGTGGTTGCGTCGGCAATATTCACTTTGCTGTTGTTTAGTGTGTCTCTATCTTACCCGGATACAACAGAGGTCCCCATCGGCCGTGATTCGGGCAAGGACATGTTCCGGCTACTGAACGACCCTTCCATTCAAGGTGAGATCGTTGAATCTCGGTGGAGTGCGTTTGGCCGGACGGACCTTGTACGTTTCGAGAGTGAAAAGGACTCCATGACGCTGTTTGTCGACGGCGCTGCCGGCACACCGATGTATCGCTGGGACGGAGGAATGCTTGACGTGAATGATGATGCATTGGGGGCGCGGATGGCCGGATTCCCCGCTTTTATCCCCTTTCTGATCATGAATGAGTCGCAAAAAGAAAGTGCGTTCGTGATCGGGCCGGGAGGCGGGCGGGATATACTGGTCGCACTTCTCGCCGGTGTTGAGCGGGTAATCGCTGCTGAAGTAAATCCCGAGTTTGTCGAGATCGTGAGCGATTATGCCGATTATAACGGTGGTCTCTATAACCGTTTAGATAATGTCGAAGTGGCCGTGGCGGAGGGACGCAATTTTCTCCAACGATCGACGGAATCCTACAACACCATACTGCTCACTCTACCGATCACAAAAGGGAGCCGGAGCTATGAAGGATATGCCCTGACAGAGAGTTTTCTGTTTACCAAGGAGTCGATTCAGGCATACCTGACTCATTTAGAAGATGATGGTGCGCTTGTCGTGGTAACCCATGGCTTAACGGAATCGATGCGTCTGATATTGACGGCACTGGCCGCATTGCGTGAACAGGGGGCGAGTGTCACTGACGCGATGAAACAGATTTACCTACTTGGCCATCCTATGATGCCGGTTTTTGTGCTTAAAAAAAGTGTGTTGACTCAAGAAGAGGCCAACACACTTCATGCGGTGCTTCATCTCGCTGGGTTGGATGGAGAGCGTTCCTACATTCCTCATGTGAAACAGGTTGTTCGCAATGTCGATTTTCCAGAAGGCGTAGAGTTAAAGTGGCGAATGTTGAATCAGAACTTGATCGACTTGGCCGAAGGAAAAATTCAATTGGAACAACTCATAGACGCCGTGCCGGTTGATATCAGCCCGGTATCCGATGACCGCCCTTTTTTCTACAAATCCGAGCCGGGTATACCTAAAGCAATAACTACCTTGTTCTGGGGGGCAGTGTTACTAACGGTCGTGATAGTGGTTGCACCGATGGTGATTCAGCGAATAACGAATGTTCAAAGTGAAGTGGTCATAAAGTTGCCGTGGTGGCCAATAGGTCTACTTTTTGTTGGTCTGGGGGTCGGTTTTATGCTCGTCGAAGTCGCGCTTTTTCAAAAGCTCGTGTTGTATATCGGTCACCCGACATTCGCGCTTTCGTTGCTGCTTTTTTCCCTGCTTCTCGGCACGGGCATGGGTAGCTTGATGAGCAGCCGCGTTCAGAATCAGCGTTTAACGACCGGGGTGTGGGTTTCTGCCGCCATTGCTGCGGCCAGTGTCGTTATAGTGACAATCTTACTCGAGTCAACGTTCAAAGCTACTTTGTCTTCTGCCATAGAGACGCCGGTGATGCCGGCTTTGTTGCTTATCGTTCAAGGCCTCGCGTTAGGAGCCCCGTTTCCGTTGTCGATGCGCCTGCTGAAACAGATGAAGCGGCAGCGCGATATTCCTTGGGCCTGGGCGGTCAATGGTGCGGCATCGGTTATCGGCTCGGTACTGGCCATCATGGTTGCAATGAAAATCGGATATACGATGGCGCTTTTCTTCGGCGCATTGGTCTATTTCGTTGTAGCGGTCATCGTGTTTTTCGCGCGTGGCCACTTCTGTCAACGACAAGAAAAGGGTGCCCGCTTGGTCACACAGGGGGGGGATGTAATATATGACGTTTATCAAAAGTGACATTGCAGCACTTCTGTTTACAATACAGCTATGAAAGGGCTGTACAAAATGTCTACCAGTGTACGGACTGTCATGCTTTTGTTCGTTGCCCTGTTGTTGGCTGTCGTTATATATCGCCTGCAAGAGCCACAGCACGCTATGCAGATTGAGCCAACGATTACTGAACTGATGACATTGGATGACTCAATTGGTTTCGAACAACACGTCAAACCTATTTTGGAACGGCGATGTGTGGTTTGCCACGCCTGTTATGATGCACCCTGCCAGTTAAAGCTCTCTTCCAGTGAAGGTCTGCATCGGGGCGCCAGTAAAGAGCGCATCTATGAAGCCAAGCGTATTACGGAGATGCAACCGACACGTCTGTTCATCGACGCAAAAAGTACGGCAGAGTGGCGTTCACGTGGATTTTCCTCAGTGCTCAATGAAGAGCAACAGAGTCCCGAAAATAACCTAAAAAACTCGGTGCTCTACCACCTGCTGAATCTGAAACAACAACATCCCCAGCCCCGAGAAGGTAAATTACCAGACAGTTATACGCTGGAGATTGATCGTGAAGAGAGTTGCCCAACGCGGACGACTATAGATGATTTCGCTCAGGAGCATCCGCTATGGGGAATGCCTTATGCGATGCCGAATCTATCGGAGCGAGAACACCAAACGCTCGTTTCCTGGTTGGCTCAAGGTTCGCCGGCGCCGCAGCCGCCTGGCCCCTCCGTCGTGGTGTTGCCGCAGATAAAACAGTGGGAAAGTTTTCTAAATCAGTCGTCCAGCAAGCAACGACTGGTCAGCCGCTATCTCTATGAGCATCTGTTTCATGCCCACATCCATTTTGCCGGGTCTCAGGCACGAGAGTTCTATCGTTTGGTGCGATCCACCACACCGCCCGGAGAGGCCGTCGACGAGATCCCGACAATGCGTTCATATGATGATCCGGGTGTCACGTCGTTTTACTACAGGCTCTTAAACCATCACCCGAGTATCGTGGCTAAGAACCACATTGTTTATGAATTATCCGATGGGCGTATGCAACGCTATCGTGAGCTTTTTCTGGCGCCGGAGTATGAGGTAGATCAACTGCCGTCCTACAAAACGGAGATCGCCTCCAATCCGTTCAAAGTTTTTGCCGCTATACCCGCGGAGTCACGTTATCGTTTCCTTCTTGATGATGCGCACTTTTTTATCGAGGGTTTCGTCAAGGGGCCGGTATGTCGCGGGCAGATTGCGTTGGATGTGATTGAAGACCAGTTCTGGGTGATGTTCTTCGATCCGAACCAGCCGGTTATTACCAACAATGCCCAGTTCATTGGGGGAATGTCTGATGAGCTACAGATTCCCGCGGACGGTGGTAGCAATCTCGACTTGCTGCGTATCTGGACGGATTACTGGAAAGGCCAGCGGCGCTATATGGAGAGCAAACAGAGTTGGTTTCAGAGTATCGGTACCTATGATTTGGACCAGGCCACAGATTTTATCTGGGATGGTGATGGTAATAATCCCAATGCAGCGTTGACTGTTTTCCGCCATTTCGACAGTGGCTCGGTGGCTTACGGATTGGTGGGCAGCGACCCGGAAACCGCCTGGGTGATTGATTATCCCCTGTTTGAACGGATCCATTATCTACTGGTGGCTGGTTTTAATGTGTACGGCAATATGGGTCATCGCATGAGTACAAGAATTTATATGGATTTCCTGCGCATAGAAGGCGAGGACCATTTTCTGGCTTTTCTTCCCATAAAGCAGCGAAAGAAGATGCGTGACTCATGGTATCTGGGGCAGCGCAGTAGCATTGAAAAGTTATTTTCTGCGCCACAAGCATGGCTCAACACCGAGTCGGTAAGCGGCTACCTGACAGACGATCCACAACAGGAGTTATATCAACATTTGAAGAGCAGGCTCGCGGGCATAACACAGTACGCGGAAGCCATGAACCAATGTGGCAATATAGATTGTAGAAAGTCCATGCATGAAACAGCTGTGAATCGGGTGGATCGCGCAATGAATGAAATTGCAGAGTTACAGGGCGCAAACTTGCACGCTTTTGCTGATGTTGCCTTTGTCCGAATTGCTACGGGTAATCCGGAAAAGGATTTCGCCTACACCTTGATTCGCAACAAAGCGTATAAAAATGTTACGTCATTTCTTGCAGACGAACGTGAACGGGACCGCTCGGATATCGAAAGAGACTCGATGACCGTCGTCAAGTGGCTGGAGGGCTCTTATCCTAATTTCTTTTTTTCAGTGGCGTTATCAGAGATTGAAGATTTTACCAAACACTGCGCCACCATTCGCGATCATAAGGATTATGAGAAATTTGTTGATAAGTACGGTGTAAGGCGTACCAGCCCTGAATTTTGGGAACTGGCCGACTGGTTTCAAGATGAGTACGCACGGAATAAACCGGTCTTGTCCGGGTTGTTTGATCTGAATCGATTTCAAAATCGTTAAGAATTGTTTTAGTAAGCACATTGCGATTGAATTGTTAATTGACCGTGGGATAGTGATGAACAGACAGAGTAGCGTATGTGGGTGATTCAAGTGCTCTTGGTGATGTTTTTATGGGCGGCGTGCTTTCCCCTGATTGCGCTTGGCTTGCAGGATGCGCCACATCTTCATTTCGCCGCTTTGCGGGCACTGCTGGCGGGCGTCACCCTTTTGGTGATCGCTCTGATATTGAGGCGACCCATGCCTTCGCGGGCGATGGATTGGTTGTGGCTTGCTGGGATAGGTGTAGGCGCTACATCCCTGGCGTTTCTTGGTATGTTCCATGCGTCCGCATTTATATCGCCGGGATTGGCAACCGTGATAGCCAATGCCCAGCCGATTCTCGCGGCCGCGCTTGGTGGTCTAGCTCTTCGAGAACACCTTGGCCGAAGAGGTCAGGCTGGATTGTTGGTTGGGTTTCTAGGGATTTTATTGATCGCGTTGCCTGGTGTAGCTGTCGGTGGCGGCGACTATGTGTCGGGGCTTGCCTATCTCTTGCTAGCGGCCTTGGGTATCACGTTCTCTAATGTGTTGATTCGCCGCATAGCGGGTAGCGTCGATGCAATCATGGCCATGGCAATCCAGCTCCTAATTGGTGCGCTACCGCTCGTATTGGCCGCAGTCGCGACAGAAGAAATCGCCGATATCACCTGGACAGGGGAGTTCATCACTTCCTTGCTGGCCCTGAGCCTGGGCGGTACGGCGTTGGCGTATTGGTTGTGGTGCAAAGTCCTGGAAACGACGGAACTCGCTCGGGCAAATGTGTTTACCTATCTCGTGCCAGTACTTGGGCTATTGATGGGGGTGCTCTTCTATGACGAGCGGATCGGGATCACGACGGTAATCGGTATCCTCTTCACCTTGGCGGCCATATCACTGGTTAATGTGAAGCTGTCTCAAACGGCGAGATAGAGATTGATAAATGGGAAAGTAGCAATAAGAAATAGCGATACTCAACGGATTAGAGGGAAAAAAGTGCAGAAAATTTTAATTGGGTAACGCGTGAGAGCGAATCAGCGGGCGATAGAATTCCGGTCGATGTTCACCATTCAGCACGCTTGACTTAGGTGTAGCGCCCAGGGGTTATAGTTCGGATAATTGGTCCGGATTTTATCAGCAACACTGCCAACAAAGGAGAACCAGCCATGGTACAGAAAAGACGTCAATCTCAACCCAAGGAAAAGAAAACCTCGTCGAAAGCGGATAAACCAACAACCGGGCAAATACCGGGTATTACATCCGAGCAACGGCAAAGCATGATTGCGGAGACAGCCTACCGTATTGCAGAACAACGTGGTTTTCGGGGAAATGCAGCACTGGATGACTGGTTGCAGGCTGAGTCGGAAGTGAACGTCCGGCTCGGATTCACTGAGTAACCGCATCTCTTGAAGTCATCGGGCTCGTCCGAGGGATGGGGCTGGGAGCATAATGGTTGTTATGGAGCATCGATGGGGCAAGCGTTGGCCGGTTGCGTTGGAGGTTGTTTTGAAATGTCGTGACAATTCTACATTATTGGGGCGGATACAGAATATTAGTCGGGACGGCATGTTCGTTAGCCTAAAGAATTGTTCTTTGCGGGAAGGGATTAGCGTTGATGTCGAATTCTTCTTGGAGGATAAAACTGCGGGCGGGCTCTGTTGTCTGGAGACTGTGGTGGTTCATCGCAGTGATGCCGGATTGGGGTTGATGTTTCACACCACTGAGACAGGAGATTGCCTAGCCTTAAAGCGTTTTTATCTGGTGGAACAGATTGACATGTCTGTGAAACCAACTTAATGAAAAGAGAGGTGGCTATGTCCAAGCTTGATGACTTTACCCACGAACCCCGCATCGCCTACTTCACCATGGAGATCGCGCTGCAAAACGATATTCCT